>Ga0209635_10002626_pt1 | contig 13830 bp, 9 predicted proteins | sample DeeMarSWOR230_32_FD_187463 | JGI IMG/M metagenome (GOLD analysis project Ga0209635, IMG submission 187463) | Marine sediment microbial communities from White Oak River estuary, North Carolina - WOR-2-30_32 (SPAdes) (version 2) | ecosystem: Environmental > Aquatic > Marine > Intertidal zone >...
TCCTGTTGGTTCGCAAAGACTTAACTCATGACATAGAGTATATTGAAAGATCATACTAATGAAAAAAACTGGTAATGAAAGACCAAGAATACTAAATAGTTGAATAGATTGATCTTTCCAGGTTCCTCTATTTTTAGATGAAATCCATCCAAGTAAAAATCCTACTATTACACCTATTATTATCGGCAATATAATTGCGACAATCATTAGTGAAATTCCTTCTCCAATTAGATCAGTAACTGGTACACCTCTCCTTACAGAAACAGAGACCCACCAATTACCCGTAAAAAAATCAACAAAAAACTTCGCAAAATTGTCAATTCCCAACTCATTAGCAGTTCTAGTATATAATTGCTGATTGGAACTATCCATTCCCATGCTATCTAAATAACTCGCTACAGGGTCACCGGGAAAAATAAGAACCACGTTAAAAATTATAGCTAATCCAATGACTAAACTTACGATTGCTATCAAGAATGTTAAAATAATATCTTTTTGAATCTGTTTTATGTTTCCATATCTTTCTCTAACCTTTTTATAACTGTTTTTTAATTTGGATATTGTTTAGCACCTTTTTGATTATAAAACTAATATAATTATATCCAAAAGTATTAATTATAGAAAATTATATAAATATTTTTATATTGAGCCAACTTCTAAAAAATTAAAATATGGGCTGTTTCTCGAGTTTTTTCCTGCACTTATTTTAAATCGAAATATCTGATTTTCTTAAAACTTTATTTTTTTTAAAACAAGATATCTTCTTCCAATTCCAAAAGCGCTTTCACCTATTTTTATTGTTTGAACCAACTGCCTACGTTTATATACAGAATTTAAATAAAGTGTTTTCACTTTGCTAATTGTATCATTATCATAACCTTTATCTTTTAAATTATCAAATTCAGCAATAATTTAGAAAACGCTTATTGGGTTTGCAAAGCTCCGTTTGATGAATTAAAACCAGTAAAGCTATATAAAGAAAAGGAATTGGACGATATAGTCTTGGAGAAACCTAATAAGAAAAAATAATTTATAAGTGAGTTATATATCTGTTTCTTTCCCATTCACTTACTATGACTCGATAAGCATCGTATTCTTCAAGTTTCGCATAATAATAATTTTTAAATGCCAATTCACCAAATACTTCTTTCATTAGTTCAGAATTTTTAAACTCTATTAATGCTTCATATAAGCTTCCTGGTAATGAAATAATTCCTTCTTTTTCCATTTCTTTTGAGGAAAGATGATATACATTTCTATCTGTAGGTTCACTTATTTCAATATTATCTGACTGGAGGCCATCCAAACCTGCTGCAATTAATACACTAAATTGTAAGTAAGGATTTCCCGAAGGATCTGGGCACCTGATCTCACATCTAGCAGCACTGGGTTTCCCGTGAAAATCAGGTACTCTAATAAGAGGAGATCTATTCCTAAAACCCCATGCTAAGTAAACTGGTGCTTCATATCCAGGAACTAATCTTTTATAGGAGTTTGGCCAACTGCTTAAAACAGCACACATAGCACGTGCATGTTTTAATTGCCCAGCAATCCATTTTTTCATTAAAAGTGAAATACTGTCGCTGTCATTTTCATCATAAAAGACATTATTTCCATTTTTCCAGAGAGACTGATGTACATGCATTCCAGAACCATTGATTCCTTCAAATGGTTTTGGCATAAAAGTTCCTAATAGATTATGTTGAGCTGATACTGTCTTAACAATCGTTTTAATTGTTATCGTATTATCTGCTGTATTAACCGCCTCATCATATCTAAAATCAACCTCATGCTGTCCGAAAGCAACTTCATGATGAATACATTCCACAGAAATCCCCATTGCATCACAATATTCTGCAATTCTATACCTTATCAATTCGCTGATATCATAAGGATCATAATCGAAGTACCCTCTCATATCTGAGGGTTTAAATGCTTGTTCTGTATCGGGAGTTAGTATAAAGAACTCCATTTCTGGAGCACAATAATAATCATACCCTATTTCTTTTGCTTTATCGATAGCTCGCTGTAATATACCACGAGGGTCTCCTTCATATCGATTCCCATCAGGTTTATATATATCACAGATCACTCTTGCAACTTTATTCTCCTTCCTCCATGGCAGAAGATAAAATGTGCTTGGGTCAGGAACTGCTACTTTATCACTCTCTTCAATTGCTCCATAGCCTGTTATTGAACTTCCATCAAAACTCTCTCCTACTTCAAAAATATCTTCTATTCTATTAGCATTAATCTCAAATGATTTAATTAGACCATGAATATCAGTAAATTGGAGATATATAAACTTAATATCTTCCTCTTTAATCTTTTCTATTACAGTTTCACATAATTCCTTCCTTTTAGGATCTCTTTTGTCAATCATTTTTCAATCTTGCTTTTGTCTTTTTCTATTTTTACTACACTAATTATTAAATTAAAGGGAAAAGTTCCCAAATTTTAATTTTATAAATTTAATAATGATCACATATATAAAAATCTTAACTTTTTCTAGCACAAATGTTTACAAAAGTGTTGGAAATGTTTATATATAATATATATCTACCTATTAAAAGTGACCAAATGATATATTCAACAATTTTTGTCGTAATAAAAAATAAACATATGATGCAATTTTTAGGTTTTCCTATGGACAATTGCATAATTTTATTATAAATATATAATTTTCTAATAATATGACTGAACTATCTAGCCTTGAAGATATTTCTGAATTAGATATTGAAATTTTAAAGAAATTAAGTAAAGATGGAAGAATTTCCCTTCGACAACTTGCAAAAGACTTAGGTAATAAATCACCTGTGACCATAAAAAGACATGTTGAGGAGTTGGAGAATAAAGGAATTATCATAAATTATGGAGCCAAAATCAATTATGAAAAACTAGGTTATGAAATTATGGCTATTATTGAAGTAACTATATCTAAAGGAAAAATGTTTGAGGTTGAGGAGAAGATCGCTGAAAATCCTAATGTTTTTGGCGTTTATGATATAACAGGAACTTACGATGCCCTCATCTTGGCAAGATTTAAAACACGAGAAGAACTTAGTAAGATGATAAAAGAAATTCATAAATCTCCTAATGTAGAGCGTACAAATACTCATTTCGTACTAAATACCATTAAAGAAGATAGTTCTTTTACTGCCTTAAAAGAAAAAGAAAATTTATAAAAAGTAGTTTTTTAAATTAAATTCTTTTACCTAATTTAAGTTGTAGAATTTCCATTATTTCTCAAATAGAAATTTCTAACTAGAAATAGGCTAACAACAAGGAAAGCCAAACCTATAACAAATGGAAGAATACCGGCTGGTATATTGTAAGGCAAATAGTGATTTTGTAATTTAGGACTAAACCCGTTAAAAGTTATTGGAGCTTTCTAAATAATAAAAGAATTAATAATTAAGAAGAATTATATAAATTTATCAATTTTTTTTAGTCTTGATCGCTTTTTGCTCAAAATATTAAAAACTGTTCAATAAAAACCACTAAGTTTTAATAATAGTTCTCATTAAGTAAAATCTTTTTCATTGAATTCGATTAAATCTAGCATATTGTTCAGATTTATTAAATTAAATCTAAAAGAAAATATTAAAAAATTAATAAAAAATACATTATTGTTTAATTTTTAACCTTAAACTTTATTAAGAACATTGTTTAATATATTATTTAAAAGAATGGGAAATATTTCCCTCATAATAAATTTTAGTTCATGAAAAAATGACGAAATTTTCTATGGTCACCCATCAATCAAGTTTGATTGGATCTAAAACAAGAGTAGAAGATTCATGTGAGAGTGGATTATGTCCAATATGTATAGCAGATTGCCCTGTTTTCTGTGAAGTCTCAAAATCAGCCCTTAGAGGCCGAGAAATACTTTATCCTCGAAGGGAATATTTTGGAAGTTCTACAGCTGGTTCACCAAAAGATTTTGGTTTTTCTTATAGTGATTTTCAAATTCAGTTTGAAGCTCGGGGGGCTCAAGGTATTGAGCTAAATGAGGATAAAGCAATTTTTCCCAATGTTGATCTTACAGCTAAATGGGGAAACATTTACCAAAAGTCTCCTATAGTGATAGCGGGATTAGGAAGCACTAATGTAGCAAAAAAGAATTGGGAAGGATTAGCAATGGGAGCTGCATTATCAGGAGTAAGTATAACTGTAGGAGAAAATGTCGTGGGAATGGACCCTTATGCCAGATTTGCAAATCATTCAGTATATCCAAAAGTCATAGATACCCAGGATATGAAGTTTAGAGTTGAGGCATATAGAAAATTATGGGATGGTAAGAATGGAGATATTATTGTGCAGAAAAACGTTGAGGATACAAGATTAGGAGTTTTTGATTATGTAACTTCAAAATTAGAGATAAATTCGCTTGAAATTAAATTTGGTCAAGGAGCAAAAGCTATAGGAGGTGAAGTAAGACTAAAAACACTAGAGAGGGCACAATTATTACAGAGTAGAGGATATTTAGTTTTTCCCGATCCAACTGATCCTCTTATTATTGAACAATGGAAGAACGGTTTAATTCCAGATTTTGAGAGACATAGTAGAGTTGGGTTATCAACTTCTAATGACGTTTTAGAAGAAATTGATCTAATACGCTCAAGTGGCGCTAAGAATATTTTTATAAAAACAGGAGCTTATAGACCAGCAGCTACCGCTTGGATTATAAGATTAGGAGTGGAAGGAAAAGTAGATGGAATAACATTTGATGGTGCTGGAGGAGGTACTGGTATGAGCCCTGTAAGCATGATGAATGAGGGATCAATTCCTACCACTTATTTAGAGGCTCTGGTAGTTGGGTGTTTAGATCTCATTAAACAAAAAAATCCTAACATAAAAATTCCTGTTATAGCTATTGCTGGAGGTATTGCTAATGAAACCCAAATATTTAAAGCACTTGCCATGGGAGCTCCATATGTAAAATGTATTGCTATGGCAAGAGCTCCTATTACTGCAGCTATGAAAGCAAAATATATTGGTGATCTTATTGAACAGAAAAAAGCGAGCCCTTCAATATTAAGAAATCTAGGGATTCAAAAAGATAAAGATCCTGAAAGTTTAACGCTTAATGAAGCTTTTGTTGAGTATGATAATTTACATAAAATGTATGACAGCGAGAAAATCCCTCCTTCAGCAGTGGGAGTATATACATATTTATCAAGTAAGTTAGGAATCGGTATAAAACAATTACTAGCAGGAACAAGAAAATTTAGACTGGATTTGATTGATCGTCATGATATTGCATATATATCTCAAAGAGCAAAAGATATATGTGAAAAGTGGAACCTAGGGATAGAATCTCAAGAATCACTTGATTTTGAGGTAATTAAGAGAGAAATTTATTCAGGAAACTATTAAAACTATTAATACTTGTAATTTTATCAAAAAAAATAAAAAATTTAGTTAGAATATTTAAAAATATTACTGAAAATTAATCGATTAACTCTTCTAATTGATTTGTAAAAAATCTAATTATCTAATTGTAATACTTCTGTTATATAGTTGTTCACGAATTTTTACTATATAAAACTTACTTTTGAAAAAGTTTCAGTTTATTCTATAAAAATAAAAAGAAATGTTTAGATTTTTTGATACTACATTATAGTTTAATCTTACAAAATATTGAAAAAGTTAAAAAATGTTTACAAAAGATTTAAATAGTGGGAAATATTTCCCACAATAAATAAAAAATATTTTATAAAATAAGGTTAAAAGTAAAAAAAATACAAGTAAACAAATTATAGAGGTGAAAGTAACTTTACAAGAAATGTTTCGAACGTATGAACAAATATGTTTAGATAAATTGAAAGAAATTGGAAGATCCTCAGTAGCAGAGTGGTCAATGGCAATGGGCTATAATAGCTCTAATGGTTTGATAAAAGTTATAAAAAGAATTCAGAAAACAATGCCAGAAAAACTAATAATACACTATGATAAAAAGCCAAGACGTTATGAGGCCCTATAATGCAATATGGAAATGAAAGTTTATGTTTTAGTCTACGATTAAACAATAAGGAGGTGTTTACAAAAAGTCCGGTAATGATATAAAATTCAAAAATTAGGTGGATGGATTAACCTTCAATTATACTGATAAAAGTATAAGTATGAATCCATAAAGAAAGGTTCAAATCCTACACCTTAATATAGTTTAACTATCATTTAATCACCACCAACCCTTTTTCAACCCCCTTTTACAGGATAGAGCAACCAAAAAGCCATTTGTTCCCATCTCTTGCCATGGAAAAAAGTAAAATCCATGGCAAGAGCTCCACCTAAAACTAAAATAGTGTGTACTACAAAAAGGTAAAGGATATAATAAAAAAAATTATTATTTTTTTGATTAGTAGAATTTATTACTTCATAAGTTTTTCCAATTGATTTACAAATTCTTCATATTGTTTTATTCCAAGTTCCCAAAATTCAGGTTTAGTTATATCTAATCCCACAATTTTACCAAGTTCTTTTGGTGAGACACTTCCGCCACTTGCGAGTAATTTTTTAAACTTTGGCGCAAAATCTTTTCCTTCAGTTTTATAGACTTGATACAATGCATAAACAAAGAGTTGAGCATATACATATGGATAGTTATAAAATCTAAAGCCTACGCGGAAATAGTGGGGTTTCATGCACCACTCATATTTTAATTCGTCAAAGAAATCAATAGCATCTCCATAAATTTTATCTCTCCCTGCTATCCAGTATTTTGAAATTGTTTCACCATCCAAATATTCATTATTTTTTATCGCATTGTACAAATTCCATTCAAACCAATATCTAGCACTAACTTGGAATGCAGCCATTCCAGCATCGTCTAATATGTGTGCTAAAATGGCTTTTTTGAAACTATCAGATTCAGAAGTTTCTAATAGCAAGTCAGTCATTAATAATTCGCCAAAAATTGAAGCACATTCTGCAGTTGTATACCCTGGATGAAGATTCAGATAAGTTTGTTTATCCGCAGAAAGATAATCATGGATAGTATGACCAAGCTCATGTGTTAAAGTATAAATATCACCCATTTGACCATTAAAGTTTGTTAAGATAAAAGCGGATTTCCCGTTATACCATGCGGAACAATAAGCACCATTTCTTTTTCCCATTCTGATAGTTGCATCAATATGGTGTTTTTCAAACATATCGGAAGCAATTTCAGCAAATTTCTCGTCAAAACTTTTATATGCCTTTAACACTAGCTTCATCGTTTCATCCCAAGAATATTTTTCTTCTGGCATTTCAAGAAGTGGACCAAGAACATCAGCATAATTTAATCTAGGTAATTTCAGGAGTTTTGCTTTAAGTTTTAAATATCTTTGATATACATGTGCATTTTTTTCAACTGTCTTCATTAAACTTTCAATTATATTTTGTTCAGTATCATTAACTATTAGACTGTGATGAATTGCATTATCATACTTTCTTCTTTCAACTGTTTTCATCCAATCCCCACAGATATTTCGTAAAGCGGTGGAAAAAATATATTCATCCTTTCCTAGAGTACTATAAATCGATTTATCGGCTGAAATCCGAGTATCTCTGTCAGGGTGGCGTAATAAAGCATCTGCTTCTCCATATGATAAAATTTTTTCTTCACCTTCAACCATGACATGGAATTGACGTGTATTAAGCCATTTTCCCTGCAACTGACTCCATTGCTGGATACCATACTGATCTTTTTCTAAAATTAGTTGTTCTTCTACTTCAGTTAATAGATGTGGGTAGCGTCTTGCAATTTTCTCCAAATAATGTTTATAATTTTGTAAAGCGGGATCATTAATTAGTTCTTTGTTCTCATAAACAAACTTTCCTATCTCTAAATCCAAAAATGTAAGTTTTTGTTCAATTTCAGTGCCAAATTCGATTGTTTTATTTTTTAAAGCTTCATGTTCGGTTATTTGCATATCTGCGTCGTATAAAAGATGAGCAAAGATGAATAAATCATCTAAATTCGCTTGAAATTCCTCTTGTCGTTGAAAAAGCTTTTGTAAATCTGTTGCTTTAAAATCAGGAGCTTTTATCTTTCCTTTATAATCTTTGATAAATTGTTCAACTTGATTCTTTGCACTCTCAATTAACTTATCAATTTTTGGATCATTAGGTCCACTGAATAGTTTGCTTAGATCCCAAGCAATATCTTCTTTTGTCATATGAATCATTTCTAAAAATAAGATTTTATAGGATCTAATTAACATAAAAATTAAAATCTAATAGAAAAATACTAATGATTCAAGATATTTGGACTATGAGTTTTATTCATATTCAATTGTACTTGGAGGTTTATTTGATATATCGTAAACTACACGGTTTATTCCTTTAACTTCATTAATAATTCTAGTCCCAATCTTTTCTAATAACTCCCAATCTAATTTAGAGAAATTAGCTGTCATAGCATCTACAGATTCTACCACTCGAATTGAACAGATATATTCATAGGTTCGAAAATCGCCCATTATTCCAACTGTTTTTAATGGTAGAAACACGCAAAAAGCTTGCCACAGATTTTCATAAATTTCTGCTTTTTTAATTTCCTCAATTAATATCTCATCAGCTTCCCGTAATATATTCAGTTTTTCTTTATCTATTGAACCAATAATCCTAACGGCTAAACCAGGACCAGGGAATGGATGCCTATTGATAATTTCTTCAGGTACACCCAATTTCACCCCAACTCTTCTAACTTCATCTTTATATAAATCCTTCAAAGGTTCAATGATTTCTAATATCATATCATCAGGTAGAGTTAAGTTATGGTGCGATTTAATTTTCGCTGAAGCTTTACTTGTAGCACTTGTTTCTACCCGATCAGGATAAATAGTACCTTGAGCTAAAAACTTTATATCGGGATTTGTTTTTTCAAGTTCAATAGTCTTGTTTTCAAAAACTTCAATAAAAGTGTGACCAATTATTCGACGTTTTTCTTCTGGATCCTCAATATCCTTAAGTCTCTCTAAAAAAAGATCTTCAGCGTCTATATAGTGGAAGTTTTTAAATTTCAATTTGTTTTTAAACGTTTCTTGGACTTCGAATTCCTCATTTTTTCTTAATACTCCATTATTTACAAATATACAATGCAACCTATCCCCTATTGCCTTATTAAGAAGTACTGCGACCACTGAAGAATCTACACCTCCACTTAGTCCTAAAATTACTTTATTCCTTGAACCTACATCTTTTTTAATTTTTTCAATCGATCTATCTATCCACCCCTCTAATTTCCACTCTTTTTTACATTGAGCTATTTTATAGATAAAATTCTCAAGAATTTTATTACCTTTCGGAGTATTGGAAACTTCTGGATGGAATTGAACTCCAAATAGCATTTTATCTTGATTTCCATATGCTGCAATTGGACAAGTTTCAGTTTTAGCATATATTTTAAATCCTTCAGCTAATTTAGTTATTTGATCTCCATGTGACATCCACACAATCTCTTCTTTCTCTAGTGAATCAAAAATTAAATTTGATTTTAAAATGAATATCTTTGTATGCCCATACTCTTTTTTTGTTTTTTTTTCAATTTTTCCTCCCTGAAGTTTCATAATTAAGTGATGTCCATAGCAAATGCCAAGTATAGGAATTTTATTTTTAATTGTAAATTGTAGAAATTGTTCAGGTAATTGAGGACTATTTTCTTCATACACACTGCCAGGTCCGCCAGAAAGTATAATTGCTTTTGGTCTTATTTTCTCAATTTTTGCGAGCTCTATATCATAAGGCAGAATTTCAGCATATACTCCCAGATCTCGAATACGCCGAGTTATTAGATGCGCGTATTGTCCACCAAAATCCAAAACAACTATAACATCCATAACAGATTCATTTTAAAGAGATTTTAATATTCGGTTCAAAAATTTAATTATATAAAATAATTTGAAAATATTTTATACTTAATATTAAATAAGTATTTTAGAAAATTAACTTTTCCACTTAAGCTATGGATTTTTTTTCAATTCAAAAAATTACATATAAAATAGCGAAATACTGCTTAATGATTAGATATTAATTGATTTTAAATCCATTTAATATTAAAAAAGTAGAAAACATCTCCTAAATCAAAATGCATTAGAATCGTCTCAAAATTTTTTGAGAAATTCCTCTATTTTGCAAATCTTGAAGATATTTATGAAACCAATAAGTTCTTTCTTCTTTTATTTCATATTGGGAGTTAGAATTGTTCTCTCCAGAGTTATTAATTCCATCAAGAAATATAACTCCATTATTAATTCTAAAATTTCTCTTGTTCTTCTTTAGAACATTGTTTTGAGTTTTAGGTGTATGTCTACGATTTAGTTTTTGGTAATATTGCACTTTTTTCTCACCTTAGATCGGTATGTTAGTTCGTTCAATTAATCTTATTATTCTTTGAACATATAATTAATTTTTTTATTACTATAGTTAAAGTAAGGAATTCCAACTATTTAAACCTTTCCCATATCTTTCCCACTTGTCTCAACGATAATAAATTCATTTCCGACAAAAAACAAATATAGAAAAAATGAACGAATTATATTAAATATCAGTTCTTTATGAACAAAACTAGAATTAGTTTTATTTCATTTTTAAATTTTTGTTTTTTTTTTGAACATTATTTAGAATTAACCCAATTCATTTACATAAATAATTTAAGTTTAGATGATTGTAAAGGATAATATACCAAAATTTAATTCAATTATAATTAATAAATTAATGACAATTTATTCTTAATATTAAAAAAATTTTTGAGGAAAATAATTTTTTCAATTAATCAATTACTTTTTTTAGCTCAAATTTTTTTCTTAAATATGTATGGAATGGAAAACTATTATAAAAACATCAATTTAATTGATTTAAAGTTTTACTTTAAAATAAAAAGAGATCAAGGAATTCCCGTAAACTCAATAGATAAGAAAATATTTTTTTTGAATAAATTATAACTTCAAATAGAGAATAAATTTTAATATGAATTTACTTCGTCTACAATTTTGAAAAATGGGTTTAATTAACATGCCATATAAAATTATAAAAAAAATTCAACTTGGAAATAGTGGAACATTATTTGAAATGGATATTGATGCACCACTAATCGCTAATAAAGCATATGCTGGCAATTTTATATTAATCAGGATTAACGAACAAGGCGAAAGAATTCCTCTTACTATTGCGGATTATGATAGAGATAAGGGCATCATTACGATTGTAATTCAGGTAGTTGGAAAATCAACATTACTACTCTCTCATCAGAATGAAGGAGATGAGATTCTAGATGTTGTAGGACCCTTAGGAAACAAGATATATATAGAGAAATATGAATATCCAATTATTATTATTGGTGGTGGGGTAGGAATCGCTCCTTGTTATCCTCAAGCAAAAGAATTAAGGCAAGCAGGTAATAAAATTATTTCTATTCTAGGTGCTCGTACAAAAGATCTGATATTTTGGAGAGAAAAAATGGCTAGTGTGAGTGATCAAACAATTATTTGCACCAATGATGGAAGTGAAGGAATTGAAGGTTTTGTAACGAAACCACTTAAAGAATTAATTAGTAAAGATAAAATCAGTCTTGTTATAGCAATAGGTCCTATGATTATGATGAAAAATGTTGCGGAACTTACTAGTGGCATTGAAGAGTTACCAAAAGTAAAAACCGTTGTGTCTCTAAATACAATAATGATAGATGGTACAGGAATGTGTGGAGGTTGTAGATTTCCCGCGAAGGATGGCCAAATCCATTTTGCATGTGTCGAAGGTCCTGATGTTGATGGTCACATTATAGATTTTGATATTTTGTTAAACAGAGAAAAAAGATTTGCTGAATTTGAAAAAAAATCCTATGATCTTTATAAAAAAGAATGTAAACATTTGAAAATAGGATAAATGAGTGATTATTGAATGAAAATACCCAGACAAAAAATGAGAGAACAAGATCCTTCTGAGAGAATTCATAACTTTTCCGAAGTTACTCTGGGGTTCACTGAAGATATGGTTAAAATAGAAGTAGAAAGATGTTTACAATGTGGGGATCCTAAATGTGTTAATGGATGTCCCGTTAATATTGATATTCCAAATTTTATCAGATTGATTAAAGAAAATGATTTATTAGGAGCAATTCGCAATATTAAAGAATATAATATTTTACCAGCTATATGTGGACGCGTATGCCCTCAAGAAGTTCAATGTGAAAAAGCGTGTATATTGAGTAAAAGATGGGAACCCGTAGCAATTGGGGCTCTTGAAAGATATGTTGCAGATTGGGAAAGAGAGAATCAATTGAAAGAATGTCCCGATTGTGAAGCTCCAAACCATATAAAAGTTGCTATAATTGGATCAGGTCCAGCAGGGCTTACTTGTGCTGCTGACCTTGCTAGAGCGGGATATGATGTCACTGTCTTTGAGGCTTTTCATAAAGGTGGGGGTGTTTTAGTATATGGAATACCAGAATTTAGACTCCCTAAAGAGATTGTTGAAGATGAAATTGATACTTTAAAAATGCTTGGAGTAAAATTTGAATATAATAGGATAATTGGGAAAACTTTAACGGTTAATGATTTGAAAGAGATGGGATTTAAAGCTTTCTTTATAGGTGTAGGGGCAGGTTTACCTTCAATGAGAAAGATACAAGGAATACACTTAAATGGTGTATTGACAGCAAATGAATTTCTTACTAGAGCAAATTTAATGAAAGCTTATAAATTTCCAGAGTATGATACTCCTATAAAAATCGGAAAAGTTATTACGGTTATTGGAGGAGGTAATACAGCTTTAGATTCTGCTCGTGTTGCATTACGATTAGGAGCTGAAAAAGTAATAATAGTATATAGAAGAAGTGAAGCTGAAATGCCTGCAAGGAGAGAGGAATACCACCATGCAGTAGAAGAAGGTGTTGAATTTCAGTTTTTATCTAATCCAACAAGATTTTTAGGAGATAAAGACGGGAATGTTGTAAAAATCGAGGTTATTAAAATGAAATTAGGTGAACCGGATAGTTCGGGAAGACCTAGACCAATTCCTATAGAGAATTCAGAATATTTAATAGATTGTGATACTGTTATTATTGCAATTGGGACTGATGCAAATCCAATTTTAACAAAAACTATCCCTGAATTAAAAACAACTAAATGGGGATATATCGAAGCAGATGAAAATGGTAAAACAAATTTAGAAGGAATCTTTGCTGGAGGTGATATTGTTACTGGTTCTGCGACTGTTATTAGTGCTATGGGTGCTGGACGTAAAGCCGCAACTGCAATAAATCTCTATTTAAAGTCAAAGTATTAATTATTGAAAAAGAGTGATTTTTTTTTTAGATCTTATCATTATACTTAGTAGATTATTGAATTAATTTAATTTTAATAATCGATAATTTTATATACTTCTAAAGAAAGTTCAACTTAATTTTATAAATTAAAAAAATCATTTAGGGTAAGATTAAAATGACTGAAGATTTAGACCCGTTTAAAATTTCACAAAAACAACTATATGAAGCTTGTAAAATTAGTGCGTGTTCTAGAGATGTTTATACCGCTTTAAGTGAACCTGAAAGATTTATTGAAGTGAAAATCCTTATGAAAATGGATGATGGGTCATTAAAGGCTTTTAAAGGATTTAGATCTCAATATAATTCTGCTAGGGGACCGATGAAAGGTGGAATCAGATGGCATCCAGGAGAAAGTGCATCTCTTGTTAAAGCATTATCTGCATGGATGACTTGGAAATGTGCATGCGTAGACATTCCTTTAGGAGGCGCTAAGGGAGGGATTATTGTTAATCCCAAAGAAATGAGCAGCAGGGAACTTGAATCATTGGCTAGAAATTATATAAGGCAACTTGCAGATT
>Ga0209635_10002632_pt1 | contig 13822 bp, 10 predicted proteins | sample DeeMarSWOR230_32_FD_187463 | JGI IMG/M metagenome (GOLD analysis project Ga0209635, IMG submission 187463) | Marine sediment microbial communities from White Oak River estuary, North Carolina - WOR-2-30_32 (SPAdes) (version 2) | ecosystem: Environmental > Aquatic > Marine > Intertidal zone >...
AGCGTAGTCACACCCGGTCCATGTCCAGAGATAACACAGTCGCTGTGGGCAACTATTCCAATTGACATCGCCCCTTCTTTATAGATCCGTCCGTAGGAATGGTCGGCATCCATTATTGCCACTAAGTCGCCTAGCCGCAGGTCGTCTAGTCCATATTTAGCCCGCATGTTTTCATCGAAAAGCTGTATGTCATAGTCGCCAGAGTACGTTTGGTTAGCTCCTAATCCTGAACCCATAATAGTGGCTGGAATCTTATGCGTAACTGGAATCTCCAGTTTGTCGCCTGTAGACTTCACAGGTATAGCTTCTAGAAACCTTGGGGCCAAATTCATAATTTTCACCTCTGGAAAATCGAGCAATTTCAGCCCAACCCCGAAAGCTTTAATGATAGTCTTGTCAGCGATCACAAGTTTTTCAAGCACTTCAGGCTGAAAATCAACGAGGACATGCTCTATGCCTCCATGTTTGCCAGTTACGATGCCTTTATCTCCTTTGGCATCGCCGGTTGTTACAACAACTTCGTTTCCAACACAGGACAAAACGTTTAGCGCCGTGTTTGCTCCTTCGGGAAAGCGTTCATCTTTTTCTTTGTTCTTTATGCTAACGCCTGGCTCAACATGATCGGCTTCCCAGCCCGTAGCAAGATCTCCGACTCTAACGTTGTAGGTTATGCCGCCGACGCCTGGCAAAACAAGAGGATGCCCATCCGCAGAGATTCTATATGGGGATTTTCCCATAATTGGGCTTGCAACTTCACCGACAACTGAAATCTTAACCAAGTGGCTTATGTTAGTTCTTAACATTTTAGATTCTCCTTTAATCCTTTAATTATTGCCAGCGCAAACTATAATAAAACTGTGTAGGATGCAAGCCAGCATGTTCGATCTCATAACTGTTGGACATTTCGCCATAGACCTCATAAAATCACCAAAAATTGCCTCACCTCAGCCAACTATAGGCGGGTCGCCGACCTACGCTTCTATTGCGGCAGCTAAACTTGGCGCCAAAGTTTCGGTGATCTCCAAAGTGGGAGAAGATTTTAAGAAGAAATATGTAGAATGGTTAAAAGCTAATGATGTTGACCTTTCCGGATTAAAACAAGTTAAGAGTTCAGCTACAACAAGGTTTGTTCTAACATATCGGAACGGGCAACGAAAACTTCAACTAGAAGATCGCGCTCCACCAATCTCAATGCAAGACATACCAGACTCTTTACAAACCAAAGCCCTTCACGTAGCACCTATCGCAAACGAAATTCAAGACACAGTTATTACCGAGCTTCGCAGAATAACGGAGATCTTGTCACTTGACCCCCAAGGGTTCGTCCGAACCTTTGACGAAAAAGGAAACATGCATCCAAGAATGTGGAAGGCCAACCAAGCGCTTTCGCAAGTCGACATATACAAATCTTCAAGTCGCGAAGTCAGAACGGTAACACGAGTAAAGGAATTGCCACTAGCCATGAGAGAAGTTCGCGACTATGGGGCTAAAATAGTGATGGTGACTCGAGGCATGAAAGGAACAATCCTACTGGTAGACGGTGAATTTTATCAAATACCAGCTTGCAAGCCTATGGTTTTCCGAGACCCAACTGGCGCAGGCGACGCTTTTATTGGCGCCTTCCTCGCTGAGTACTTGCAGAGAAAAGAGCCATTGTGGTGTGCATGTGTCGGCTCTGCGGCATCTTCTTTTGTGGTTGAAGGTATCGGACCAGCCGTGTTTGGAGAGAAAGAAGAGACTTACACGAGAGCAAAGAGAATATATGAAAAAGGACTTAAACAACTCAGCATCTAATATGTGAAGTCCAGAGGCCTAGACTTGGGGCGAGTTGCAAAAGGCATCAAATGCACTGTAACTGGATGCGAAAAAGAAGCTATACGTTCGTTACCAGCCGATAAGGTGACAGCCGCTGGACTCAAAATAGGCGAAACAAGACGGGCCTATCTATGCAAGGAACATTACAAGGAGTTCAAGAAAGGAACTAAAAAGGAGCGAATGCTAGAAAAATGGAGACACGGAACACTGTGATCACACTCGATCTAACGCAACACTAATCTATGGAAAACTCTTTTTATCAATGGATTGCGCGTTCACCGCGTCTCCCAAGCAGTTAGAAAGATGATTAAACATGAGAATCCTCCAGTTGCACTCAAACTTCATAGAATATAAACCAATAAAAAAGGAAGTTGCGGCAGCTGAGAAAACCGAGAAAAAAGCGAAGAGATTTGAAGAAATTGTTGTATTGTTTACCAGTATAGAGAAGGAAGACAATGATTCTGTCGCGAAAAGAGCGATAGACGAAGTTAAGGCTTCACTAGATAAGTTAAAAGCCAATCGAATTCTAATTTACCCATACGCCCACCTAAGTAGCAACCTAGCCAAACCACACAAGGCTCTTGCTGTTCTAAAAGCAATGGAAAAATACGCAAAAGACAGCGGCTTAGAAACTCACAGAACTCCATTTGGCTGGTGCAAACAGTTCTCCCTTTCTATCAAAGGTCATCCTCTAGCAGAGCAGTCAAAGGTCATTTTGCCTGAAAAAATCAGAGAAAAGAAACCTAAGTGGAAAACGCCGAAACCAGAATACTTGCTACTAACACTTGACGGCAAAACGGTTCAACCGGAGAAATACCGATTTAAGAAAGATGAAGAAAACCTTAGATTCCTCGTAGAAAAAGAAGTTTTCAAAAAAGAAGCCGCTGGCGGAGAACCAAAAATCATAGGTATACTGAAGAGATTTGGGTTTGAGTGGGAACCAGCCTCTGATTCTGGACATATGCGATACGGACCTAAAGCAGCCTTAATGATTGATCTAGTCAGCGAATACGCATGGCAGAGCGCAAACGAGTTGAACATACCCAGCTTTTCGATAAAAGGAACCAACATGTTCAACTTGAATGTCCCAGCAATTAGAGAACATGCAGACCTATTTGGCGAGAGACTTTACACAATTCATGTTGACGATGAAGATTTCATTCTGAAATATGCCGCCTGTTTCCAACAATTTTCTATGCTAAAAGATTGGCAAATTAGCTACAAACACATACCTTTCGGAATGTTCGAAATAGCAGATAGCTATCGCCTAGAACAGTCGGGTGAGTGCCTACTTGGATTCCGCCTCAGAAGATTTTACATGCCAGACTATCACATATTCTGCAGAGACTTAGAACACTCAAAAGAAGTGACACTGAAAGTTCATAGGAAAATTCACGAAAAAATGCGCGAATTAGGAAACGAGTATGTTTCTCTCTGCAATCTAACTAAAAGTTTCTTCGAGGAAAATAGAGATTTCTTCAAAAAAATGGCAAAAGAAGAAACAAATCCTATTCTGCTCCACTTTGTTCCTGAAAAGAAGTACTACTGGGTCATAAATGTAGAATACCACATAACCGACGAATTGAAAAGATCAAGAGAAATCGCTACAGTTCAAATTGACGTGGGCAACGCGAAACGATTTGAAATAAAATATGTAAACGAGAAAAGAAAGCCGGTCTACCCGCCGATTTTACACATTGCAATTATAGGTGGGATAGAACGCTACCTATTCACAGTCTTCGACACAGCGTTAAAGCTAGATCCGCCACGCTTGCCTCTTTGGCTTGCACCTGTTCAAGTTAGAGTAATACCAGTTTCAGATGGCTTTCTAAATGAAGCAGACAAAATCGCGGATGAGATTAGGAAAAACGGCATAAGAGTTGATGTTGACGACCGCTCATTAACACTACCTAAGAAGGTTAGAGAAGCAGAAACTGAGTGGGTTAACTACATTCTTGTTATTGGACAGAGGGAAATTGATTCAGGTGTTCTGCCCGTTCGAGACAGAGAAGCCAGAAAGATTAGACAGATGCGTCTTCAGCAACTAATGGAGACCATAGGAAAGAAGACCAAAAACAAGCCCTTCCAGCCGTTAACTTTTCCTAAGTATCTCTCAAAGAGACCTCAATTTTCCTTCTAAGATTCATGTGTTTCTTTTCAAGGTGGAGCTGTCCCCCGCAAACCCCCCCTCTTTTTTCCAGTATTCCAGCGCTGTATTTGATTTAATAGCCTATTTTCTCTCCAAGCAAGATAACTGTGATATCTGTGTGTACTGGTCTGCGCTCGATTATTGTTGTGACGCTGCATATTCTGTCTTGTGAGTCACAATCACTGCAAATACCAGTAACAGTGCATGGAACGTTTATGTTTAGGCGCTTGGCATTCATAGGAGCCGCTACATTCTTGATCCTTTTTAATGCTTCATCCACATCTCTAACGATCTTGTTCACACCAGAGACGATGATGACTTTCTTAGGCCCAAATATCATTGCTGCTACCCGTTGACCAGCATGGTCTATATTGACAAGGTGTCCCGTCTCTGTAAGAGCGTTAGTACTTGCAAGGAGAATATCGGAATTCAGCAGAAGCTTCCTTACCTTCATAACCTGCTCCCTCCCCAGCTTCTTATGCCGTGCCTCCCAGTGGTCAGCAATCTTGTTTCCACGGCTTTTGAGAATTTCCAAAATGCCAAGTTCCCTCACGGTAACTGATCCTCCAACACCGACCAATGCATTAGGCGGAATAAGCTCCAAAACCTTAGCTACAGCCTCTTTTCTGTTAGGAACATACATCGCGTCAAAATTGTTCTTTCTAAGGGCATTTAACGTCCTCTCAATCTTCTTTTGTAGATGCCATCTATTTACAACATGCCATTCTTTCGCATCACTCCACATTTCTAAACCCTCAGCTGGGTAGAAAGTCGGTCTAGCAGCCTAAAATAGCTTTGTTTCACATAGGACTTTCACATTTGGAGCTAACATGCAAGATCACTTGAATCTGTCTACAACCTTAACTTCCCTCTTTTTTCTCCTAAAGTGGAGATGTCTCCCGCAAACCCCCTTTTCTTTTTAAGAAAGAATATTATTCGAGGAGTCCAGAATCCTCACTAGACGAGTAAGGTTTGGAATTGTTGAGATTGAGGCTTTTTCCATGTCTTCTTTGCTGCTGAATCCGGTTAAGACTCCTATCGTCTTCATTCCTAACTTCTTTGCTGGCTCCAATTCTCCAACTGAATCGCCTATGCATAACATGTCTCCAGAATCTATCCTCGTCAGTCCAATTGCACATTCGTATAATTTCTTTCTTTGTTTTTGAAAAGGAAGTAGTGGTATATCTTTGACTTCGTGATATCTTGCCGCGACCTCTCTGGTAATGATTAATGTGAAGAATTTTCTGATGTTAAACCATTTTAGCTCTTCTTTCGTGGACGAAAGAGTGTCTCTAGAAGTAACAAGAACCAGTTTATATTTTTTGGATAGAATAGAGAGCACATTATATGCCTCATTATGGATCTTCGTCAACTTCAGAGCGTTCTTTCTCTTCGCAAAATGAGCGAAACTTGTTTCGATGTATTCTCTTTCGTCTTTTTCGGTGAATTTTATTCCCAGTTCTTTGACTATGCCCATTCTACCTATTCCGTAGCGGTAGCGTTTCCTTACTTCGTCTAGCGAAACACTGTAGCCAAGCTGTTTTAGGGCTTTGTAGCGTGCAAAGGCGTCTCTTTCAGTGATGTCGAAGATCGTTCCATCTAGGTCAAAAAGAATCGCCTTTACATTTATCTTCGTGCCTTTCATATCAAGAACACCTTGATGAGCTTCAATGATTTGAGTATATCTGCGAAGAGTAGTCATGTAATCTTCTGGAAGATTAAAACGGCTTAAAAGCATGGGAAATGTTAGTTTTATGACTAACATATACCTAACATTTAATGATGAATCTGCAAATTTACCGAGAAAAGCCCAATTTGGGCTTATTTATGATTTCTAACCCGACACATTTTTGTAACGTTTCCATACTTTTGAGAAAATGTTAGGTTCTACAATTCTAAGGCTATTTTTTTAACGGGGGTAAATCTGGGTGCTTTTTCGGTAAAGAAGAAATGTTACTATGTGATACACCTCTAAACCCCCCAATTTAAGGCTCTTCTGTTAGTGTTCCGCAACATTAAGACCATTGAAAAGCCCATGAAAAGTTAGCCCGAAATGTTAGCCCGAGACTAACTATTCAATGAACCCCGCAATGGGAAAATAGTTTTGCAGAAAATATATTCACCATGCACTCTGTTGAGCCAAAGTTAGTTTGACACTAACATTTCATTGATGAATTCCCATTGATTTGATTTTACAGAAGAGTAGAAAATAACAATAGACCATTGTTGCGTAAGAAGTGAAAACTTTTGGATTTACAAGGATAACATAGTGAGAGTGATTCACTGGTAAATAGGGCGAAGCTTAGTGAATGGATTGGTGAAAAATCAGAGGATTAAAAGCATTACTTCAGCAATTCAACGGTTATCTGAAAGAATCTGTCGCATGAATAGAAGAACGGAAGACGAAATGGAAGAACCAATTATAACCAAGCAAAATGGTAAATGGAGACTGATTAAGAAATCAAGACGCGATTTCTCGGCTGCAAACAAATAAGAAATTACTTGATAGGATGTGTTAGTTTAAATCTAAAGTATCTCTTAAGTACATCTTGAGCGAAAGGACAGCCTCGTCCTGATTGTATATGCGTACATTCACCATTTTCAAAACTTAACATCTCATCAGATTTCTTGTCCTGCGCGCAATGTTTCTGGGTCTTCGAACTTTAACCCCTTTATTTTCTCGGCAGTGTTTCGAATCGTTATTGACAATGGTTCTTACCTGCAAGTATAATTATTCTTCTAATGGATGAAAGTGCTATAAACTTTCGGTAGATGATCTTGGCTATATTTGTAGCAAAGGCTGACGGAACAAAAGAGTTGTTTGACAGGGAAAATTGACAACTTTATTAAATATCCATATGAAATACTCTTGGGAATTAGTATGAGAAAGACCTTTTATCTTGTGGTGTTAGTGCTGTTGGTTTCGGTTGTGCTGGTTTTATATTATGTCTATTTCGCGGGTCCTATTTTTCTAAGCTTGGAAAATGAGCCGTTTCGCACAGTTTTCATTCTTTCTTCCTCCATTATCGTCGCCTTTGTGGTGTACAAAATCGTTGCCAGCGTTATCAAATCTGCCATTCTGAGATCCCAAGGAACAGAGGGCGACGTACTGATGGTTGTTGGATTATGGAGAATCGTTGTGGTTTTCTTAACCATTTTGGTAATCTTAAGTGTTTATTTCCAGCTGGGCGCTATCGGGGCAGTTATAGGCGCTTTTGGAGGCATGTTCCTTGGTTGGTCACTTCAGCAGCCTGTAAGCGGCTTCGCAGCCTGGTTAATCGTAACTGTTAAGAGGCCTTTCAGGGTTGGAGACAGGGTTCAACTTCCATCCCACAACCTAGTAGGAGATATTGTAGATGTAGGTTTAATGTACACTGTTCTGAACCAAGTCGGGGGGTCTGTGGGAAGTGAAGAACCTGTGGGAAGACATATCTTAATTCCTAATGCAATGCTCTTTGGAAATTTGGTTATCAATTATACTCCACCAATAGGAGAAGAGAAGCCTTCTCGTGTTCTTGGCAAGAAAAGGAAGGCTACCTACATTTTAGACGAGGTAGTGGTTAGGCTCACCTACGATTCAAACTGGGAAGCGGCGGAGAATATCCTGCTTAATGCTGCAAGGGACGTTACATCCGATATCATTAAAGAAACTGGACACGACCCATACATAAGATCCGACATGTACGACTATGGCGTTTGGCTGAGGCTCAGGTATCTAACTTCAGCAGTGGAGAGGCCTAGAATAAGATATGGGATCGAAAAAAGGGTATTCAAAGAGTTCCAAAAAAACGAAAAAGTTGACTTTGCAATTCCGTACGTATATTCAGCCAAAAAAGGAGCCCAGAAAGCCTCTTCATCCTGTTACCCTAATCTCCAAAATGAAAATAACAAACAAGGAAGGAGTAAAAATCCAGGCATTTCACAGCCATAACTCAAAAGTTGACCTGCGCAAAGTAGAATGTTAGTTGACACTTATCTGGAAACTTAAATTTCAGTTCTGTAAAAAAACTCTTTCAAAAACTGGCTGATTCAACAATAATATTGCAGGAATTTCCTCTTGAATAAGAAAAACAGATCTCAGATGTCATCTCACCTCTTGTTTCTGCCAAAAAGCATAAAAGAGAATCACTGATTGCATACATATTCTAACCTAGGAGGTTAGTAAGTGGAAAAGGAACTTCTCGTTTACATTGACGGCAACTTTTACCCAAAATCAGAAGCAAAAGTCTCGGTCTACGACCACGGCTTACTCTACGGCGACGGAATTTTCGAAGGAATAAGAGCTTACGGAGGCATAGTTTTCCAATTAGATGAACACTTAGACCGCTTGTATCGTTCGGCGCATGCAATGTTACTGCAAATATCAATGACAAAAGATGAGGTGAAAAAGGCGGTTCTAGATACTCTGAAGAAAAACAATCTTAGAAACGCGTACATACGCCTTGTTGTCACAAGAGGAGTAGGAGATCTCGGCCTAGACCCGAGGAAATGCTCTAAGCCAACCATTGTAGTAATCACCGAACCATTAATACAACTACATAGCGAGGATAGGAAGAAAAATGGCATAACAGCAATGGTTTCATGGGTAAAAAGGGACCCAGTTGACGCCACAACCCACGAGATAAAATCGCTAAACTATCTAAACAGCATTCTCGCCAAAATAGAAGCCAACATATCAGGTGTAGACGAAGCTATATGCCTAGACAAAAGAGGTTTTGTTTGCGAGGGAGTAGCTGAAAACATATTCATGATCAGGAATGGGGAGATTATGACTCCGCCGACCTCAACTGGAGCGTTGCCTGGAATAACAAGAGACGTTGTCATGAAACTTGCGAAAAAGTTAGGATATCCGATGGTTGAAAGAAATATTACACCGAACGAGCTTTTCAATGCAGATGAAGTGTTCTTCACAGGAACTGCGGCAGAGGTAGTCGGGGTTAGGGAAATAAATAAGCGAATCATAGGCAAAGGAAAGTCTGGACCTATAACTCAGCAACTAATTGAAGAGTTCTTCAAGCTCACAAAAAACCCTGAAGAAGGAACTTTGATTCCTTAGCTCTCTGAGGCACAAAAGCTGTTCATCCATGCCTTGACATAAACTGTTCTAGTAGGTTAAATGACGCTTCAAGAGTCTCGATTGGTGGCAGAATAACAGACCTGAAATGCCCACACCCATAGGTTGGCTCAAATCCCGAACCATGAACGAAAAGTACGCCCGTCTCTTCTAAGAGATTATAAACATACTCGGCATCAGTTTTCCATTTCGAACCCACAGCTTCAACTTTCGGAAAAACATAAAAGGCGCCTTCAGGTTTGGTGCAGCTTATACCAGCTATCTCGTTTAATCTTTTCCAAGCGCAGTCTCTTCTTTTTCGAAGTTTTTCCACCATCTGCAAAATATGGTTCTGAGGTCCTTTTAAAGCGGCAACTCCAGCATTTTGAACTGGTGTATTAGCGCTAAGTCTCACCCGCGTTTCCTTTTTAATGCACTCTTTGAGTTCAGTTAACTTTCTGCTGGTATCGTGAATGTAAATGTAGCCTAGTCGCCAGCCCGTCATGATGTATGTCTTGGAGAAGCCGTTTAGTCCGACAACAGGCACATCATGAGCTATGTGAGAAGTGCTTACAAACTTTTCTACGTATACTATTCGGTCGTAAATCTCATCAGAAATGAGTAACAGGTTGTGTTCGCCAGCTAAATCTGCAATTTCCTTTACAGTTTTCTCTTCGTAGAGTGCGCCACAGGGATTGTTAGGGTTAATAACTACAATCGCTCGAGTTTTTGGGGTTATTTTCTCCCTGATGTCATCCACGTTGGGTTGCCAACCGTTTTCTTCTACAGTTTCATATGCAACTGGCTTGCCTCCGAAAAACTTGACATAAGAAATGTAAGGTGGATATGCGGGACCAGGCACCAAAACTTCTTCACCATTTTCAACTATGGCAGCCATAATCATCTGGATGCCTTCAGAGATTCCATGCGTAACAACCACATCTTCTGGTTGAATATCCACTCCATTAACCTTCTTTTCCTTTTCACAGATCGCTTCTCTAAGTTCTGGCAAACCTTCGGAAGGCGCATACCAGTTGGCCCCTTCTTCTACAGCCTTTGTCAACGCTTGCTTAACGTGATCCGGAGTGTCAAAATCAAACTTGGCAGGATCACCTATGTTAAGGTAAATTATCTTCTTGCCTTTTCTTTCCAGCTGTTTAGCTTGAGCCAAGACGTCTCGAATGGCATACTTAATGGTGCGTACCCGATCTGCGACTTGAAACATTTTCATAACCGCCTTTTCTGTTGCATTACATTTCTAAAAAGCCTTTTTCACAATTTCTTAGTTATTCTAGTCGGAATAATTATTTCTTCCGAAGAAGCAGAATAACAGGGCTTATTGTGGAGTTGAAAACTACTTTTGTGATTGTCAACTCTACTGGCTGGGGATTGCTACAATATGTTTTGCCATGTATCCTTGCAATGTTTTTACAGCAACCGTAACGGTTTGGCCTTGATAGTCTGTCCAGTTCCATGCGCATTTAAACAAAACAGATTCACTTGAATTGAGAAAATATGGAAATGAGACAGACTCGCCGTTTATGGTTATATTTTCTGTCGGAATGGTTTTTCCGTTTATGGTTAATTCAGTAATGTTAACGTATGTGATAGAGGCGTCTGTGTTCTGAATTGTAACGTTGAAACTTTGAATGCTTATTGAAGAGTCAAAGTAAGCCTCAACAGTCAATTTCACATAGACTGAAATCTTAGTCCGGATATTGGAGCCTGAGCCTTCAGTTACGTAGACAATTACTCTAACTGCTTGACCCGTATAATTTGCCCAGTTCCAAATTCCTCTAAACGTCCGGGAACTCCCAATCTCCAGCGGAATATCAAGGTCTTGTGCTTCTACTTCATGCAAAATTCCGTCGTTGGTTAAAACAGCTATCTGGCTAACTTCTACATCCGATCGGGAGTAAGAAGGATTAAGGATTGTAACATTAAAGAATGTTGTGTCTTGGGGAGGAAAGCTTACATCTTCTATGGTTATGTTGGCTCTTTTGGGAAGCTTAAACTCAGTTGAAGCATAATATCCCATGGTCCAAATATAGGAAAGAGCAGCACCAACAATAAAAGCAAGTAGTAATAAAATGATAAAAATAAGCTTAGAGATTCCGCGCAATCCTTGAAGCAACCGCATTGTTTCTCACCTATTGTAAACCTTATGAATCCCTTTTTGAGTATTCAAACTTTTCCATTGAAGCTGTTCGTAGAAGAGCTAAGCAATGCAGCTCTAAGCTGGCGACAGTCCTTTAGCCCTCTCTGCTGCTTTAGTAACAGCCGAAATAATAGTTGCTCTCAAGCCGCCTTTTTCTAGTTCGAGAAGGCCTTCAACTGTTGTGCCAGCAGGAGTGGCTACCTTATCCTTGAGCTTAACTGGATGCTCGCCGGTTTCAACAACCATCTTTGCAGCGCCAAGCGTTGTTTGGGCGGCAAGTGTTATAGATACATCTTTGGGCAAGCCGAGTCTTACGCCGGCATCTGCTAACGCATCTATGATGAGGTATATGTAGGCTGGACCGCTACCAACTAAGCCTGTGGCGAGGTTCAAGTATTTCTCGTCTAGACGCATGACTCTTCCAAGCAAACCTAGCATGTTGACAACCATATCTAATTCTTCCCCTGTAATGTTTGGAGTTGGACAGAAGGTAACCATGGCTTCTCTGACAGAACACGCCAGGTTAGGCATAACTCTAACGATTGGAACATTCTCTGGCACGAATTTTCTCATGAACTCTAAAGTGACTCCTGCTGCTATTGAAACCAAAACCTTTCTTCGCTTCATCATTGGACCGATTTGTTCCAGTACCTTTCCAACTACACCGGGTTTGACTGCAACTAAAACAATGTCACCGAAATCCACTGCCTTCTTGGGATCACCAAAGCATCTTATTTCGTATGTTTGGTTGATGTATTGGCGTCGACTTTCAACAACCTCAACGACTTGAATGTCTTTGGAACTATACTCGCCGGATTTAAGGAGCCCGGCTATTATTGCTTCTCCCATTTTGCCTGCTCCAATAATCGCAACTTTAGGCTTGTTCAAGACTGCTCTTCCCCTTATTGGCTTGATTATTACATACGAAGCAAATTAAGTCTTTCACTGCAAGGGTAAGCACGCGCTAAATACAAAACTAACATTTGCGTGAAAGGAAAGTTTCATAACTATTTCGCGCTTGATGAAGCGTCGAAAGGATTTTAAACAAGAAATCGAATCAAAAGATGTTCCCATAACTCGGCAGGTGATTTCAGAAATGATTGCTAAATATGAATATGATTTGAAAGCAGTTGATAAAGGGTACAACAACAGGACACTCTACATCAATCTTACAGACAACAAGATTCTGAGTAAACCCGTCACAAAAGAAATGAAAGATATATTCATTGGTGGCCGTGGATTCGATCTTTGGCTGCTATGGAATGCTTTACCAAAAGACCGCATCACCAAATGGAATGATCCTGAAAACGAGATATGTATAGCATGCGGCTCTATGGGCGGCATCCCCATATATCCAGGGAGCGGAAAGAGCATCGTTGTAACGATTTCTCCTCTCACTGGATCAGTGATGGATTCCAATGTTGGCGGATACCTTGGACCATACCTAAAATTTTCTGGATGGGATGCCCTAGAGATCCAGGGAAAGGCAGAGTCCGATGTTGTCATTTTTATCGATGGCGATAAAGGAAAGGTGCTTGTCGAGGACGCCAAGGGGCTGCCATCCGAGTCCCACTTACTTGCAGAGTTCTTAACAGAAAAATACGGTGGTGAGAATAAAAACAGCATTTCAGTAATTTCTTCTGGTCCTGGTGCAGAACATACACGTTTTGGCTGCCTAAACTTCTCATGGTACGACCCGCGACGTAAATTCGTAAGGTATAAACAGGCTGGAAGAGGCGGAACAGGCACAGTTTTTCGAGACAAGAAAATAAAGGCTATTGTGGTCAAGTATTCTGGATCTGTTAGTCCAGAAGCCAATCACCCTGCAAATCTGGAACTCGTTAAACAAGTGGGGCGCGAATTTAGCAAAGAGATTGCAACGCTAGACCCGAAACAAAACGAAATGGCTGCTATAGGATCATCATATTTGGTTTCCATTATGAATGATTTTGACCTTCTCCCAGTGAACAATTTCAGATTCGGCAGCCATCCTCAAGGCCATAAACTTAGCGGCGGAGAAGTATACCGCAAAAAATTCGATCCCGGCTATGACGGGTGCTGGATAGGATGCGCAATGGCGTGTAGCCACTGCGTTAAAGACTTCAAACTCAAGACAGGCCCATACAAAGGTCGAAAGGTGTGGGTAGATGGTCCGGAATATGAAACCATCGCCGGCCTCGGCAGCAACTGCGGAATCTTCGAACCAGACCATGTGATCGAGGCCAACTTCTACTGTGACACCTACGGCTTAGATACGATCTCGGTCGGGACGGCGACAGCCTTCGCAATGGAGTGCTACGAGCTGAAGTTGATTGACAAAAAGGTTACAGGCGGTCTTGAACTGAATTTTGGAAACACGGAAGCCGCAATTGAAATCATTCATCAGATGGCGAAGGGGAAAGGATTCGGCAGGGTTGTTGGCCAAGGAATTCGCAGTATGAAGAAGCTTTTTGCTGAAAAGTACGGGGCAGATCCAAAAATATTGCAGGAGATTGGAATGGAGGCTAAAGGTTTAGAGTACTCTGAGTATGTCACCAAAGAATCTCTGGCACAACAAGGCGGATACGGACTTGCAATAAAAGGTCCCCAACACGATGAGGCTTGGTTGATATTTTTAGACATGGTACATAACTTGATGCCGACCTTT
>Ga0209635_10002634_pt1 | contig 13820 bp, 9 predicted proteins | sample DeeMarSWOR230_32_FD_187463 | JGI IMG/M metagenome (GOLD analysis project Ga0209635, IMG submission 187463) | Marine sediment microbial communities from White Oak River estuary, North Carolina - WOR-2-30_32 (SPAdes) (version 2) | ecosystem: Environmental > Aquatic > Marine > Intertidal zone >...
GGGATTTGTTATGGCAATAGCCTTTATTCTTTTACGAGTAAAAAGTCCGATGCTGGTATGCGTGGGCATGTATCTTCCTCTGGAGACCTCTTTTGCCATATTTATCGGTGGCGTTATTCGAGGAATTTTAGATAAATTTGTGCAGAAACGCCAATTTAACGAAGCACAGAAAACCAGAGTAGAGAACAATGGTGTTTTACTGGCAGCAGGATTGATTGCCGGAGAGGCACTTATTGGTTTACTTTTCGCCTTCTTCGCATTGATGGAGTGGCCGGTTCCAGAAGTATTCCATCAAACCAAATCAATGATTCAATTCATACCAGCCCTTCTGGTATTCCTGATAGTGAGTTGGTTTTTAGTTAAAATTCCCTTAAAAAATGCAGGAAGTCCTGATGAACCGGCACCACCTCATGCCATGTAGATAATAATTTAACTTTAATTAATTTTAAGAAAACCCCCATCTAAAATGGGGGTTTTTAATATTTGGACTACTTGATCTACCATATTATCTTTGTTTAAAATCAATTTTGGGGGGACGAATATGGATATTAAAAAAATCCTGGTTCCACTAGATTTCAGCGAATACTCTTTCAAAGCCCTGGAATTTGCTCTGGAATTATCTTTAAAATTTAATGTTGAATTAACTATCCTCCATGTTATCGCCCTATTTCAAGACGACATTGATGAGGAAGAGCGTATGGTACAATATGAGGAATGGATAAAAAAACAAGAAGAAGACATCGGTTCCCAAATGAATTCCAGTCGAATAAAAGCTAGCCAGCATGGTATCCAGGTGAACAGTGCGATCATCCGGGGTATTTCCGTGGCGGATACCATAATAGAATATTTAGATGTAAATCCTGTCGATCTGGTTACTATTGGAACACATGGTCGTACCGGATTAAAGCATCTCTTTTTAGGAAGTGTTGCTGAAAAAATCGTCCGCCTTTCACCTGTACCTGTTCTCACTGTCCACAGGTCAATTCAGAAATTTCAAATAAACAAACTGCTTGTTCCTATAGATTTTTCTCCTTATTCACAAGAATCTACTGATTTTGCTGTATCCCTGGCCAAAGAATTTGATGCAGAAATTGACTTTTTACATGTCATTGAACAAGATGTTCATCCGTCTTTTTATGCATCGGGAATCGAATCAATTTTTCAAATCGATAAAAATTTGAAAGACCGAGTAATTAAGAATATGAAAGAGTTCATTGCGGAGCAAATTCATCCTGATCTCAAGGTTAATTTTATTGTATGTGAAGGGAAAGCACATAAACAGATTGTTAATATTTCAGAAGAAAAAGCATCTGATCTGATTATTATCTCATCCCACGGTTTAAGCGGTATAGAACATTTTTTACTTGGAAGTACAACGGAAAAGGTCGTCCGGTGGGCAAATTGTCCAGTATTAACAGTTAAAAAGAAAAATTAAAACATTATCTACATTACTTTCCAAATACTCCTTAAAAAAGCAATTTCCTGTTCATGTTTCCTGCTGATTAATTGATGTAGAAAAGTGAGGGTTTGTTTATCCTTGACTTTTTGCATCCGTGATAAGATCTCCTCTCCATAATATACCTCCCTCCGATATACCACTTCAATTTCAACAGGTTGAGAATGCCAGATATCTTCCAAGGAAATCGATTCTAAGGCCCATTCTACAAAAGCCACATTATTAACATGCTTATTTACGTCTAAATCTGATACCCTTACCCTGAGTAATAACTCATTATCAATAGAGCTCATTTGAGGCAATTTATCAAATGAATTATCAATAGCTCTTTTTTGAGATATTTTTACTTTACCAAGATATTTCTGTACTTCAACTGGTCTTTTCTTTTTGATATCTAATAATATCCAGGAGGTGGTGGCAGCGGCTATTATATTATCGCTCTCATCGAAAAATTCAAATTCTCTAAGGGCAAATCTTCCCATAGTTCCAGCCGGCCAGGTTCTACCGATTATCTTTTTTGATAAATCAGGAGAATTAAAAAACTTGACATGATTGCGAGAAAGAACCCAGGTCATATTTTGCTTTAACAGGCTTTCAATACCAAATCCCAGATGAGTAGCATGCAAATACGCCAGATCCTGCATATAATTTAAGAAGGAAGTCAGACGAATATGCCCCCGGAAATCTACTTCGTATGTTCTAATCTGATAGGCTTTTTCAAAATAGTAATTCAAATTTTTTCCTGTATGTATTAACCAAACACCATCGGATTCATAAAAAACTACAGCAATAAAAATTATGGGATTATAAATTAATTGTGAATGGTAAATATTAAATAGCCCCTGCTAATAAAGCAAGGACCTTCCTATATAATATTAATAATTTAGGATATAAATTGAGATTTTTAATTGATATGAGAGCCGATATCCAATAACCAACAGAACAAACTAATTTTTAATATTTAAGATATCCTTTACCTTGTCAACAATCTCTTTTACTTGGAAGGGTTTCCGCATAAAACCGATTGCACCTTTCTCCAACATATCTTCCAAATCTTCTCTTTGTGAATATCCGCTGATGATGAATACTTTTTGATTAGGATTAATTTTTCTGATTTCATTAAATGCTGCCCTACCATCCATAATAGGCATCACGATGTCCATAATAATTAAATCAATATCTTTCTTGTGACGCTGATAAACATCCAAACCATCTCGACCATTACCAGCGGTATAAACTTTTAATCCCGACATTTCCATAATCTCTTTCATCATACTTCTAATGTTGTATTCATCATCCACAACCAGTACAGTCGGTTGCTTAATACTAGGTGTTTTATACATCCTTTGTTCATGTAAATTTACCGGGCTCAAATCTTTTTCCTCCTTGAAAGGTAAAAAAACGGATACTTTAGTATATTTATCAACTTCACTGTCTATAAAAATCTGCCCCTTCATGTCCTTCAGAATATTATAAGCCATAAATAACTCTAATCCAACACCTTCATTTTTGACACGAGTAGAATAAAATGGTTTAAAAACCTGACTGAGGCCTCTTTCAGGAATGCCACACCCATTATCAAATACTGACAATTCGATATAATTCCCCGCTTTTAAATAATATTGGCGATTCTCAATCAATCCATCTATTTGTTGTCTCAAAAGAGTAGTGGAAATGTGAATCTTTGGATCAGCTTTTCCCTGAAGAGCCAATACACTATTGTCTAACAAAATTCCCAATAATTTTCGGATTCTTAAAGGTAATATTTTCACTCCCTTAAGGAGCGGATCCAAATCCAGCTGGACTTTAATATTATGAGATTTAAATTTATCATAGCCCTGAATAAATGAACTGATTATTTTATTAAGATTAGTGATTTCGTGTGTTTCACCTTCATCGACATCATAATACAAAAACTTCTGAACAAGGTTGGCAGATCGTTTGGCGGCTTTTTCAATTATCTCTAACTGAGGTTGATTCGGATCTTGAGGAGACATATTGTTTCTCAGCAGTGTAATATTCGGTATTATTGTGGTAAGCAAATTATTAAATTGGCTTACTAATATCCGCGAAAATTGATCAATCTCGTCTAGCATTTCATTGCGTTTATCCATCATATCTTTGATATAGTTTTCGGTAATATCCACCGCAAGAACTAATACAACATTATCTCTATCTTTAATTTCAATTCTACTCATTAAAAACTCCATCATCAGGTTTTTTCCATTTTTGCTGATGAGGGGAGAACGATAAGTAGAAATCTTTCCGATTTGGACGGAGTTTATCACCCTCTTTAGACCGCTATGAAAAGCACGGGGAATAATCTCTAAAAAATCATTTCCAATTAGGTCAGTATAATTGAACAAACCATTGTTTTCCCCTGCAGAATTGGCATGAATGACAATATTTTGTGTATCAAGACTAAAGAGATAATAGGGACCCTTCTCAAAAAAATCGTTATACTTTACTTCGTCTAAAACTTTTAACACTTGAGACTGCTCCAACAGCCTCGATTTTACCCAGGATAAATAGTAATTCTGATATATTAGCAGTGAAATAAATCCGAGAATTAAATTAATGAATGAAAGATCTTTCAATTCAAAAGAATTTTTCTTCCGGATAAGAACGCCCATTCCTATAAATTGATCATGTACACGAAGAAGAAAAAATATGGCCGATGTAACACTTAAATTTCGCCAATCAATGAAACTAAATTCATCATCTGATGTATCAGAAACGACATAACTTAATTGGTTATTATCCAACAAGAATTTCTGCAAGATACCAGCATTTTTATTGATAAATTCTTTATACTCGGCTGAAGAATTTATTGGTGATGAGATGATAGCATAATCATTTTTATCCTGCTCGCGACGAAAGGCGATAAAAGCTTCATCAAAAGGCAAATTGCCCTTCAAGAATGAGAACAGATTAGAAACCAGATCGTCCGGTTCTTTACACTGGATGATGTTCTTCTGAAATTCCACCAGACTCGATAGTAATTCTGTTCCTTTAATAAAAGAATTATACTGATGATTTAAAGTGTCAATACTTTTCATCACATATTGCTTTATAAATGAAAGTTCAGCAGTAATATTCTTCAATTGAGAAAATAATTCAGAAGTCTGCTCAACTTTCTGAAGTGTTTTAATGATATGTTCAAAAGCTTCTGTGATGTTCTGGTGATTTTCCATTTTTATAGGTTTTATAAAAATTCTAATAAAGATTTTTGTGCTTGAATTTCTCTTTTAATTATACTTTTTGTTTTCTCAATTTCCTTATCCGAAAATGAAAAATGTTCTTTAATAAAAGATTTGTCTTCATTATTTATTGGTTCTTCATTCTCGGTATTTTCCAATGAGTGAATGAGCACATTACCCAGGTAAATTAACTTTATCCAGAGACTGTTTCTGTCCTTTTCCCGGTATGTGATAGGTTTATGATGAAAACAAACCATCAATTCAATCCCTATAGGTAAATTCCACTGTTTAATAAGCTTTGCACCAATTTCTGCATGATCAAAATTCAAATACTTTTTTTCTATTATATGTAGTGGTCTTTTTTCCTGAATTGATTTTTGAAGGAGTAGATAGTATTCATCCTGTATTGTTTGACACAAAACTGTCTTTCCCAAATCATGGAGCAATCCCCCTATGTATAACAAATCTTTGTTCTTTGAATCATAAATCTCTCCCAATACTTTCATAGCCACACCAGTAAGGATGGAATGCTTCCATATTTTATGATGATGAAAATGATACTTATTGTCAGTTTTACGAAAAAATGAGATAAGAGCAATCATTAACGTTAATTCCTTCACAAGATTAAAACCCAAAACAATAACTGCCCTATCTATAGAAGAAATCATTCTTGGGTAACTAAAATAATAGGCATTGGCTATCCTTAACAATTGAACTGTCAGAATAGGATCGCTGGAAATTATTTTTAAAAGTTCTGGCGTTGAACTCTCTGCCTGCGAACACAATTTGATAACTTTATCAGCAATGGGTCTGACAGTAGGGAACGTATTCACCTTTTCAATAATTTGATCAGTTAATAATTCCATAACATCAATAAAAATAATTATCTCTCAGGAACTCTGTCATTTGAAATCTAATTCACTAGGAAAGGAACTAGATTTTTTTAGAACAAAGTTAAAATAGAAAACATACATTTTATAATTTAGATATAATTCACATTTTATAATTTTAATTTTTGAATTTTATTTCGCAAGGTGCGTACGGAAAATCCCAGTTTTTTTGCCGCATGAGTCCTGTTTCCCTGAGAGGCTTGGAGTGCTTTTCGGACAATCTCCCGTTCACATAACATTAATTGTTCTTTAAAATTCAATTCACTGCTGCTTTTTAACATATCATTTAAATTTAATTTCGAAGCATTATTAATAGAAACTTGATACTGCAGATAACCGGGCAAATCTGAGAGTTGAATGATATCCGAATCTGCCATTACCACGGCATTTTCTATAGCATTTTCTAACTCTCTTACATTTCCAAGCCAGTTACAATTCATAAGTGCATTCATTGCTTCAGGGGCAATGCCTTTTATAGTCCTTTTATTTTTAGTAGAGTATTTATTAATGAAATGATCAATCAAAGGTCCGATATCTTCTGTTCGCTCCCGTAGCGGAGGGATAAAAATTGGGATTACATTCAGCCGATAATAGAGATCCTCTCTAAAATGAGATTTTTCGATGGCATTTTCAAGATTTGTATTGGTGGCAGTGATTAATCTTACATCTACTTCAATTTTTTCTATACCACCAACCCTGGTAAATGTTCGATCCTGAAGGACACGTAGTAATTTTGCTTGTAAACTTAGTGGAAGTTCTCCAATTTCATCTAAAAACAGAGAGCCACCATGGGCTAGTTCAAATTTTCCTTTCTTTAATTTATAAGCGCCGGTAAATGCTCCTTTCTCGTGTCCGAATAATTCACTTTCCAACAATGTTTCCGGAATAGAAGCACAACTTATTTCAACCAGCGGTTTGCCTGCACGTGCACTTTGAAAATGAATAGCACGAGCAATGAGTTCTTTACCAGTACCACTTTCTCCTCTGATTAAAACTGTGGCATCGCTATTGGCAACCTTTATAATTTTTTTAAAAACATTCTGCATTTTACCACTGAAACCAATAATATTCTCAAAACTATAGGTCTGCAGTAATTTATCTTTTAAATCTATATTTTCAATAATCAGCTGTTGTTCTCTAATTGCTCGTCGGATAATGATAAACAACTCATCAATATCAATTGGTTTTGTTAGATAATCATAGATTCCTATTTTCATCGCTTCCACAGCATTCTTTACTGAGCCAAATGCGGTCATCATGATGATTTTGATATCTGTATTACGCTGCAATATGGTCTTTGAGATTTCTAAACCATCTTTATCAGGAAGCAAATAATCCATTAAAACAATATTAATAATTCCCTGATTCAGGGCAAGAAACGCTTCCTTACTGTTTTTTGCTTTGACGATATGGAATTCTTCTTGAGCTAATATTTCAGCCAGACCTTCAAGCGTATTTAGATCGTCTTCAACTATTAATATCCTCTCATTCATTAATATGATCTCCGCCAAAAATCAAGACTTATCAATTTCCCGAGTTTAATTTCACAAAAACATCAATTCTAATCTTACCCTTCAATTGGTAATTCAATTAAGACCTGTGTTCCCACTCGTTCTTTACTTTTGATTGAAATTGTACCTCTATGACCCTCCACAATTTGTTTTGCTATGGCCAAACCTAATCCAGTTCCGGTTTTTTTTGTGGTAAAATAGAACTCAAATATGTCAGGTAATTTTCCTTTTTCAATTCCGTGACCTATGTCCTCAAATTTAATTAGTACCTTAGGTTTTATGTTATTTTTATCTTTTTTTGAATTCAAATTTATGGTGGTGACTTTTAGCATTCCTCCTTCTGGCATCGCTTCAAACGCATTTAAAAGTATATTATGAAACACTTGCTTTAATTGATTGTGATCAAACATTCCCTGTAAAGATTCTTTCGTATATATTCTTTTTATCTGTATCCCCAAGCTTTTTGCTTGTCCTTCTAAAATGAGAATCACTTCTTCCAGAATTTGATGAAGATCCGAACGGATAAGATTCAACTCTGGTGGTCTCGCAATTGCTAAAAAATTCGAAACAAGATTATTCATACGATTTATTTCTGATGTGATAATATTGAGATATTTGACTTTTTTCTCAGGTGGAGAATCAGCTTGAGTCATTAATCGGCGAAGAATCTGCATATTGATATTCATAGCATTCAAGGGATTTCTAATTTCGTGACTCACCAATGAGGCAAAGCGACTTAATGCTGCTAATCTTTCCATTCTCCTCAATTGCTTTTGATTTTTATCAAGCGATTCCGCCATTTTATTAAATTCATTGGCAAGTACTGCCAATTCATCATGCCTCTCAACCCTAATTCGATGGGTAAGATCACTCTCTGCGTATTTCCGAGCACCCTGCACAAGTACTTCCAGAGGTTTGGTAATTCTTCTGATAGTCTTAAAGGCCAATATCAAAGCAAATAAAGCCATAATAAAAACAAAAATTGTAACTTGATATCTCATTTTACGGGCTAATTCAAATGCCTCTGCTTCATTTTGCTGTACGATAATACCCCACCTCAAATCAGAGATTGGAGAATAGGCAGCTAACATTTCTACTCCGTTATAATCATATATGTTAATATTTTCAAGTTCGGTAATTAATTCTTGATAAAATGCAAACTGCGAGAAGGATTCTCTATTTAAAACTAACTGCTTGTCTGGATGGGCAATAACTGTCCCATTGGAACTGATTAAAAAAGCATATCCCGTTTTGCCTATTTTAATTTTATCAACCAAATCCCAGATAAATTGAAGATCAATTTCCCCCACAAGAATACCATCCACTGTATTATATTTTTTTATGGGCAGAGCGATCTGCATTACTGGGAATCTTGAGGGTGTAAAATCGACTTCAGAGAAAAAAGTATCGGCCTGCATGGTAATATTAAAATATTGCTCTTGGCTATAATCCTTAAATTCTTCACCAAAACTGGTAGTAACAACAGCAATTCCTGATCGATCCAGTATGAATATTTTTTTGAATATCTGGTATTCCTGCAGCAGTTTATTTATCACCCTGCTCTGGGTGAATCTTTCCATCTCAAGTATGTCGCGAGAAAGAACAATAGTTCCCAAAATCGTGAGAGGTTTTTCTATGAAAAGTTCTATTTCCTTTTTGGCACTACGGGCAATTTCCAAATTACGGTCAAAGATATAACTTTGAACTGTATTTTCGGTAAGCCTGATCAGAATAAAGCTTACAATAATAATTGGTAAAACACCTAATCCCATGAAATTCAGAATCATTCGGCGCTGTATCTTACGTTCTAAGTATCTTCGAATGATCCTTTTCGCTAGTTGCCAATGTGTTCTGATATATCTTAGTGCCATAAAACCACCAAATCTAATATTTCTGCAAAGATTTGGGTACGAACCAATTCTCAAAAGGATTTAACCGATAATAATGATTATTACTGCCACTGAAGGGAATATTGACCTTTTGAAACCGGTAGTTTACTGCATAAATAATTCTATCATCGAAGAAGAAAAAAACAGCCGGTGCTTCTCTTTGAATTCTTAATAAAAAATTCTGAATAAATTGTCTCCTTACCGCTGGATTAGCTTCAGCCTGTCTGAGAAGCCGATCAATTTCTGAACTGGTATAGTTTAATGGGGTATCAATGTTTCTCAATACCTCAAGATAGAATGTCTTAATAACTTCATAGATATCATCATCATAATATGAGAATTCTGTTATAACTGCAGTAAAATTGTTTTCTTTTACCAAATTATTTTTTTCTATTATATTTACAGGTTTAGGTTGCACATTAATACCTAATTCACTCAGTTGTATTTTAACAGCTCTGGCAATATTCTCCTCATCATAGGAATTTTCTTCAAAAAGTAAATCGAAAACAAAATCATTCCCATTTTTTACCAGTGTGCCTTTCGAACTATTTATCTGCCAACCTTCACGCTGAAGTGTTCTCATGCTGTTTTCTGGTTGAAAGGTATTTCGATATAATCTTTCCATGAAGAAAGGATTGGTATAATCCACAATAGAATAAGCGACGTGGCCATGAGGTTCTACAATACTCTTTGCAATTCCATCCTGATGAACACCCGCACTCACCGCTGCACGGATAATACTATTATTAAAGGGAAATCGATTTACATTGAACAACATAAAATATACTTTTTTTTCTGGACGTGGGGCAATAAATACCCTCACTTGATCCACCAAAATCTGGTGAAGTCTTCTGGCTGTGATAGATGTTTGAACTTCCATCAAATCAACTTGACCTTGAATGAATGCATCAATCAATTGTTGTTCATTATCAAAAAAACGAAAAACAACCCTATTTAGAAAGGGACCACCAAAAACATAACTCTGATGTGATACCAGACTTACTGCTGACTCACTTTTACTTTCCAGTCGGAAAGGTCCATAACCAATGGGAGGCAGATTTTCAAAGATAGAATATCCATTGTTTATGAGTTTTTGATAATAAGTCTGGGAAAGCATGGGAATACCACTTAATTTTTCATCAAAGAATTTTTCTTTACGATTTAAAATGAAGGAGAATTCCAAGTCTCCGATTAATTCTATGGCAGAAATTTCTGAAAAATCATACTTTTTATTTAAGACATAGCCACCATATTTCTTTATCATTTCAAAGGTAAACTTCACATCCTGATTACGAAGAGATTGCCCATTATGAAGGATAACATTCCGTAAGAGAACATATCGCCAAACTCTACCCTGATCCTCGCTAGACGTAGGTGGTTTATATTTTTCCATAAGACTTCTGGTCTGGCCAAATCGATTCAAAGATTGCTGCAATCCAGTTCCAAAAATCAAACGAACAATATATTTTTCCGGAATATTATTAATCTGAAAAGGGTTAATAACTTGCGGAGCCTTACCAACAAAACCAATGACTAACTGATCACCATACGATTCGGATAGTTGACCATAAAGAAGCGTACAAGTGGATAAAGCGAGAAAGTAAAAATATATTACAAATAAACTGATATTTTTCAAAATTTCATCCAGTAACAAACAATCTCAATCGCAAATTATAACAAATATACCCACTAAAATCAATTTTATTAAATGATATTAAAGGAATCATGAAAATTCAAATATTAATATACCATTCAAACCAGGTAGTTCTATACATTTTCATTTATTTTCCCGAAACATCTGCAATCGTTGAGGCTATGAGAGACAGATAGAAACAGATAATTTTTAGCAATATATCACTCATTATAATTACAGATTGCCATAATTCCAGATAATAACATTCCATAACCTCAGGCAACCATCTTGATTTCATCTAAAAAATATCATATATTTGGCGGTCAATTGATAAAGTAATAAAAAACGGATGTACGACAAATGGTAGAAAATGTAAGAGATATTCAGTTGAAAGAATTAAATGATGAACCGGTCTTCCGAATTGCTGTTGTTACAAATCAAGATTTTATTGATTTTCAGGTCTTTGGAGAGTTCTCCGTGGTGGACTCCATAGATAAGATAATTATTCCCCCTACTAAATCTGATTTGAAATGGAGAGTTAAAATAAAAGAGAGTAAACCCGGTAGCGAAGAATTTCATTTGATTCTATATGAATCCTTCGATAAAAATCGGATTGAAGAAAAGTTTAAAATTGCCAAGCAATCTGATTCAAATGCAAAAATCTTGGTATTGGGAGGTAATATATACCTCAATGAAAAATTGATCGATAATAATACAAAATACGTAATTATTTCTGGAGAATATGCCACTGAACTGGAAGCAAAGAAAGATTTCAAGCGATTTAAGTCCGATTTTAACCCGACAATCACCAAAGAAACTTTTAAACAACCAAAAGGCATCCTGGAATTTTTTGATGCGGAATATGAGAACGCCGGTGAAGTAAAAAATTATTTTAAGATCATCCCCACCGATGTCAAGACGAAATCACGACTATTTAACATAAAAAGTTATGATGAAATTCTTCAGAAAGAGCATTTTAAAGATCATGTCTACAACGCATCATTGGAATTCAGAATAGACAACATGGGTAAACTGATGGTCATTAGTGAAATTCCACTAGAATCATATTTGAAAAGAGTTGTGTACTCTGAAATTGGAACAGATTTACCTGTGGAATTCAGTAAAAGTTTATCCATCGTTTGCCGCAGTGAAGTAATGGCAAGGATTGATCACAAACACTTGACCGATCCCTACGACATGTGCGACTGGGGTCATTGTCTACGTTATTATGGTGTTGATTTTGAAGACAAAAACATCGATACCGCTGTTGAGGAAACTCGTGGTCAAGTTATTTTGTCCGGTAACCATATTTGTGATGCCTATTTCAACCTGATATGTGGAGGACATACCGAGGATGTAGCTGGGGTTTGGGAAATTGATGAATTACCGCAATTCCGTGGTAAATATGATTGGAAGGAAATCCCAAAAGGTTTTTCAAACCTTCAGGATGATGATATTGTCAGAAAGTGGATATTTTCAAGACCCAATGCTTGGTGCAATTTACGGGGTAAGGAAGTGCCAGAATCACTGGAAAGATTTAAAAAATATTTTCGCTGGGAAGAGAATTATTCTCGCCAGGAACTGGAGAATTTAATCTGTAAAAAGACCGGTGAGGATATAGGAATTTTGTTTGATATCGTTCCTATCCGGAGAGGACGATCGGGCAGACTGAAAGAAATTGAAATCATTGGAAGCCTTAAAAATTATCGTATCCGTGGTGAATTAAACATTAGAGAAATCTTGGCCTATGATTACCTTGAAAGTTCTTGCTTCGTAATTGAGAAGGAATTGGACGAAATTGGTACACCCATTTCTTTTACCTTAGTAGGCGCCGGACAAGGCCATGGAATAGGGATGTGTAAAACCGGTGCAGCTATGATGGCGATAGAAGGTTATAAATGGTCAGATATATTAAAACATTACTTTGAAAATTGTCAGATAAAATCTATTTACGGACCTGAATCAACCTAACAGACATTTTACTATTAAATATAACGGTTTAATTAAAGAGGAAGTTTATGGTCGAAGAGATTCAAGATAGAATAAAAAAAGCGCAAGAGATTCTGAAAAACCTAAGAGGTTATCTTTGACATTGACAAACGAATCTATAATATTAATGAACTGGAAAAAAAGACCCATAATCCAACATTATGGAATAATCCTGAAAAAGCTCAGACTCTTCTCAAGAAGCTTAGTGAAGAAAAAGAAATTGTCCATGAGTGGACAAGTTTTCAAAAAGAACTGGAAGATTTAGAAGTCTTACTCGAACTTAGTAATGAAGATCACTCCAATGATATTATTGCAGAGCTTGATTTAACCAGCCAGAATCTTTTAAAAAACATTAAGGTACTTGAAATAAAAGGGTTGATGTCGGCACCTGAAGATAAAAAGGATGCAATTTTAACTATCCATCCCGGGGCTGGGGGAACTGAGTCGCAGGATTGGGCTGAAATGCTTATGCGGATGTATTTGAGATGGTCAGATAAGAAAGATTATAAAACTGAAATATTAGATTTACTTCCAGGTGAAGAAGCCGGAATTAAGAGTGTTACCATTGAAATTAAAGGATTATATGCTTTTGGATATCTCAAAGCCGAAAATGGCGTTCATCGGCTGGTAAGAATATCACCGTTCGATGCAAGTGGTCGCAGGCATACTTCATTTGCATCAGTATTTGCCGTCCCAGAAGCCGATGATATCGTGGAAATAGGCATTGATCCTGCCGATTTACGTATCGATACATTTCGTGCCAGTGGTGCCGGTGGACAGCATGTTAATCGTACTGATTCAGCAGTGAGAATAACACACATTCCCACTAATATAGTTGTCACCTGTCAGAGTGAACGCTCGCAGCATAAAAACAAGGCAAATGCCATGAAAATCTTAAAGGCAAGATTATACCAAAAAAAATTGGAAGAGGAACAGGAAAAGAAACAACAAATTGAAGACTCAAAAACAGGCATTAGCTGGGGAAATCAAATCAGATCTTACGTTTTCCATCCCTATAACATGGTGAAAGACCATCGTAGTGAACATGAAACCTCAAACGCACAGCGTGTTATGGATGGGGATATTGATGATTTTATCGATGCATATCTTTTTAATAAAGAACAAACAACCCATGAATGATTAAAAATTTATTAATTTAATCTTGGCAAAATGACTTCATGCAATGTTATTCAGTAATTTCTGAATAAGATATTTTCTAAATTACCTTGGATCTTATTATTTTCATCGATTT
>Ga0209635_10002636_pt1 | contig 13817 bp, 12 predicted proteins | sample DeeMarSWOR230_32_FD_187463 | JGI IMG/M metagenome (GOLD analysis project Ga0209635, IMG submission 187463) | Marine sediment microbial communities from White Oak River estuary, North Carolina - WOR-2-30_32 (SPAdes) (version 2) | ecosystem: Environmental > Aquatic > Marine > Intertidal zone >...
ACTAAGAGTTATCAAGGAAATGATGAGCTTGAAAAAATTAGTATCGATGTAGTTGAAATTAATAATGTGATTGATATTGAAACAAAATTTCTTGGAACAGGGAGTGTTGAAGCCAGTACAGATATAACTATCAAGGTTCCTACTTTCATTACAATTGATACTGTTACTACATCGAACGGAGAAGTACAAATTTCAGGGACGAAAGGAAACATAACTGCTCATAGTTCTAATGGAGCGATGATCATAGAAGACATTGAGGGCTATGTGAAAGTAACTTCAAGTAATGGTAAAATAGAAGTAAAAGAGACAACTGGCATAGACGATTTGCATACTTCTAACGGAGAAATCCATGCAGAGATATTTGACTTTAAAGATGATGTCAATATAACTTCTAGTAATGGGAGAATTACCGTCTACATAAATCCATCTCTCAACGCAGAATTAGAGATGAAGACTTCAAATGGTGAGATTTCGGTGAGCGGCGTAACTTTAACTATAACATTATCAGAAGAAAAACACATGAAAGGGACACTTGGCGAGGGCGGTAACAAGATTTTTATTCAAACTTCTAACGGCGATATACAGCTATACAAACTAGAGATATAACCACAATTTCATTACAAACTAATCTGCGTAAAAGGGGAGTTATAGACGGACACAGATGGATTCGAACCCCTGTTTATACGTTTTTTTTCATGATTTTATAAGAGGATCTATGAAAAGATTTATTAATCCTACAGAGGTACGACCACAAAAAAATAAAAGAATATTTTTTAAACATACAAAAAGGGCATTATACACCCTTGTAAAAATAAGAAGGTGAGAAAAAATATGGAAGAAACAAAACATCAGACAACAGAAAGGCTAAGAAAATTCATCAACCTGCAATACGTAAAAATCAAACGAACAGCTGCCGTAGGAAGCCTCGTTATGCTAATTTTAAACCTTTCCTTTACCATTTACCCCTATATTGAACATCGTGATATTCATCCCTATGCCGCTGTTCCATTGTTATTTTTTGGTATCTTTTTTTTGGTTTGGATAGCAGCCCATGTATACGTGAGTAAAATGGAAATGTATCGAACCGAGTTCTTGGCTGAGAAGATTCTCAACCCCTATTCCGTCTATGCCATTGGACCCTTTGAAGAAATGAAGTATCGCAGTATGGATTTGGTGATTATGGAAGCTTTGTATGATTTGACGCCTGAAGGAGAAAAAAAACGGCGGTTACGAGAACAAATCGATCAAGTGAAGAAATGGGTGGAACTTGGATATATCCCAAAAAAGGATTTTCCAAAGCATCTAAAGAGGTATTATATCACCAAAATTGAAAGTCGGTTATAAACACAGATATTTAAAAATTGATTAGATGAACGGACCCAAGGGGATTCGAACCCCTGTTACCGGCTCCGAAGGCCGGTAGGATATCCAGACTACCTCATGGGCCCAATTTAAAAGAAGGAATAGCAAATACACTATAAAACTTAGCTCTGGAATCCAATTTATAAACTAAATTGATATAAAAAAAGAAGAAACCACTTTTAAGTGGTTATTTTTATCGGACAAAATCGATATCTACTTTGCTACTTGTTAAAACTTTTTTTGTTGCCACTGCCTCAGTCGATGCAAAAGTTCTAGGACCTAGTAGATTTGGTGATTGTACACCAGTCATGATTGCCATGACTCTACACTTTCCTTCAAACTCTGGCAAGACCCGGGCTCCAAGTATTACGTTCGAATAGCAGTCCATATCTTGTGTAAGTGATTTCGCTACATCCTGTACATATTTCAAGCTCATGTTGGGGCCGCCTGTTATATGTACAAGTGCTCCATTAGCGCCAGTGTAATCAACGTTGAGAAGTGGATGATTCAAAGCTTCTTTTACAATTGCCTCTACACCAGCATCTTCGTCAGCTTCTCCCCAAAGCATGACAGAAAGACCGCCAGAGTCAACAATTGTTTTCATGTCTGCGAAGTCCAAGTTTATCAATGATGGCAAAGTAATGGTTTCTGAAATTCCTTTTACAGTCTCCGCGATGAGCTGGTCCATGACAGAAAATGCCTGATTGATAGGTAGATTCGGGACAAACTCAAGTAGTCGATTATTGTCAAGCACAACGGTGCTATCGGCCTTTGTTCTGAGTTTATCAAGTCCTTCATCTGCTTTTACAAGACGTGCCCGTTCAACATTGAAAGGTGTTGAAACCATACCAGTTACTATAGCTCCATTTTTCTTTGCAATTTCAGAAACTACTGGAGCAGAACCTGTACCAGTTCCACCGCCCATTCCGGCGGTAATAAAGACAAGATCTGCATCTTTAACTAGTTCTTCTATTTCATGACTTGACTCCCGACAACATCGCTCTGCAACTTCTGGAAAACCCCCTGCACCCAGACCACGAGTAACGCTCTTTCCTATCAAAAGCTTGTGATCTGCTTCGACTAGATCCAATGCTTGCTTATCAGTATTGATTGCTATTGTTTCTGCCCCTTTTACACCTAACTTATGTAATCGGGTTATTGTATTTCCGCCAGCACCGCCACAGCCAACAATGACAATGCGCGGCGTACCAAACATCCCATCTTCAACGATCATCTTACTTTCTTCTTCAGCTTTATTTATTATTGCGCTTTCAATAAATGATTGTGTATTTTTATTCTCGGCCATGCAACTCCTCCTATGCTGGTAGTTGGAAGGACGCCTTTTGGGCGTCCTTCTAGGGGTGCATCCCATCCCCTATTCTAATTCTATTTTTTCATGTAAGGTTCTAAGGTCTCGACCGCAGCTTCCAATTCTTGAACCTTTTTTAGACGGTCAGCTTTTTCAATAATGCGGTTTGCATAATTCTTTATGAACTCGTTTACCGCATGCCGTATGAACTCAGAGCGAGTTGTAAACTCTCCCGCTCTAAGAAAAAGGTCTATCTGCCGAAGGTAGATTTTAGGTAAGCGAATTGTGATACGGTCGGTTTCCATCTTTCTCCTCACATACAGCTTTACGCGTGTCAGACCGAGGTCATTCCCATGTCGATCGTACGCCAAAATGTACGCCGAACAAACGACAAAAGACATCTTTTGTCTGACAAACGTAAAAATGAATAGAGAGTTCGCTTTATATATTTTTCTATTTGTACGACTTTGCACATTAAACCATGACAACCCTTGTTTTGCACAATAAATACCTATTTTGCACATTAAACCGTGATAATGGTTGTTATGATTTTTAGATAAAAAAGGGTTTTTCATCTCATTCTTGAAAATCATATGAGTCATGGTCCTGGTTCTTCAGGGCCAATATTTAAGAATTCTAATGGGTTATTTTGATTGTTAAATGAAGTTTGTATCCATGATTCACTTCTTACGGTATTCGATATCCTTGTTTCGTCTATTATGCCATTCCAATAAAACCAGTCAATGCCATCATGTATAGCAAAACGAGAGCCTAACTTAATCGTCCCCCCGATATCTCGACTTGTATAACCAAGGTCATTTCCATACTGATAACCATTCAGATATAATCTCGACACATAAGAAGAACCATCTGTTACTACAGCTATATGCTGCCAAATTCCTGCACTTGGCGTATCACCAAAACTACGATCTATGCCATCATAAAGCTTTATTTCTTCTTCCATACTGATCCATTTGAATAGTAAACGACCTGTCTCAATATCAAACCAGAAAGTTCTATCGCCTGTATCTCTCTCAGCATTCAACCAAAATGAAAAGGTATAGCTTTTAGCAGTTGAAGTCATACCGGTAAAATCTATATGATCATCTGAGAATCTTTGAGCAAATCCTATTTTACCAATTTCTTCTGTTGGATTATTAGCACTTTTCTTAACACCGTCATTATCATTGAAAGTACTGTCCTCGATACTTGAACTGGTTTTATCTTTCAAATGAAAGACTGCTTCGTAATCGGAAATCCAAACTCTTTCAGGAAATTGTTGATTACCACAACTAGGATTACCATAGTACATATAGAAGACAGTATCTTCATCCGAAGAAATCTCATCAACACTTATCCATGCGATGAGTTCTCCAGAGGAATCATCAAACCATTCAGTTTCATGATATACTTTATTTGCGACATCCACATCATCCATAAATAGTATGTCGTCCCCGTCATTCTGTGCTTTATCACGAATATCAGAATCAATGGTACTAACAAGTACAGGGAAGTTGTTAAGGTCATCGGCAACTTGTGTGTGATCAATAGTGATTTGTTTACGATACTCCCATCCTTCATTAAACGGGTTAAATGGTTGAGGTCCCTCGGTTATAAAGCTAAACTGTTCCTCAACTGTCGCTTTTCCATCAGTTACTTCTACTGTCCAACGATATATATTTTCAATTTCAAGACCACTGATCGGGACAGTGTAAATTCCATTCGGCTTTAAGACACCACCTCCCGAACCAATGTCCGGTTCTGTGGTAACAGTATAACTCATTAAATCTCCATCAGCATCATCAAGACGAAAACTCAGCTCAGATAAAGAGACTTGAACATCCCATGCTCCACTTGATGGATTTTCGTTTGATATAACTGGTGCTTGATTCGGAGGAAAGAACTCTATTTCTTCAGCGTCTACTGTAGCATATAGTGCATATCCAATTAAACCATACATGCCCATTAAAGGTGGTAATGAGAAAGTAAAGCCAAGACCCCAAAAACCAAGAGCTATTCCCTTCTGGGAACCATAGGCAATAAAACCAGTTCCCGAACGTAATCCTCCACAAGATGTGTATGCGTCCCAAGCATTCCATCTTAAAAATATCCGTGGTATGGGGGTAAGAATAAAAGGTATGAATCTTGGCAGGATGATAATCGGGAGTGATGTTCCCGATCCTGTTGAGGCGAAGGTACAAAGCCATTCCGATGCTTTTTGTGGATAAGGAATAATTGTTCTCTGATGATTTTGTGGAAGTACAACTGGATTCAAACGTGTTTTTAATGTGTCAGGTGATAAACCTTTGGGAAGTAAATCAAATTCATCAGCAAGATTGACGATTTCATTTTGTAACTGTTGCATTCTCCCAGATTGAGGATCTTTAGCAATTTCAAGTTGTAGTTCTTTTATCTTGTTGTATAAAAAATTTGCATCATCAGCTGATATGAGTATCTCTTGTGTTGGTTCTCCTGGAAATCCATACGTATAACACGTTACAAACACATCCTCATCTTGTTCAACTTGAGTTGTGTTATTTGAAAATACAGCGATAATTGGATTGCAACTTGCTACTATAAATAAAGCAATTATCATTATAATTGTAAATCTAATTTGCAAGGTTTTCTCGCTCATTCTCAATCCCCCTTTTAAAATCTCATAGATGACATCATATATAAATTTACTGTCTCACCAGTAACAAAAACACTATTAATTTGTGATTATTATCACATAAATTCTAAATAGTGGAATTAAGATGAATCCAGGGGGAAATATGATAGAATTCAAGTGTCCGTATTGTGGAAGATTGCTGCGTGCTGCAGATAATATTGCAGGTAAAACAAGTTCATGTCATAAATGCGGTGGATCGATAAGAATTCCTTTTTGAAAAAAGTCAGAACCTGTAATAAAAATACACAGTTTCATAGATTCTTCTGGTAATAAGCTCGATTCAATTACAATTATTTTCAATTTGCATCGGTATAAATTAATGGTATTACAGCGACACTAAATCATGGAAGGGTCATGATTCCAATAATCAGCTTATTATTGATTTTTTTCTTCTACTTCCACAATAGGATTCTTCGCAACTTCCGGTTCTATAGATTTATCCAATATTTGAATATAAATAGGATTTAATGTACCAGTATCTCTAACTTTTATTTTGCCTTCTTCTTCTAATACTTTAAGTTTCTCCAGATGGCTTAAAGTTTTATTTGCCTTATCTAAAATTTCTTTGATGGTGGTGGCACTTCTATCAATCTCATCAATATATCTACTGTGCCACCAGATAATATAGTCTTTACTCATATTTTCCTCCCGTCTTAATTTCATTGAAATAGGGCATAAATATTTGGAGATTATGCATTAGCCATTAAGCGGGGCCGCCCTACAGTTCATATCAATGTTAAACCATGGAATTTGAGGTCTCCATGCACCAGGTAGCAATATCGAGAGCCAGGTTGGATACATTGTGCCCCAAATAATATAGGGCTGTGTAGAATCTTGGAAGAACGGTCTAGGACTCCAATAGTTATGATCCCAGGACTGTTTCACACACATGCTAAATACAGCATGCATTCGCCAAATACCCCTGTCACCAGGTGAACCTCTCAGATATGAAAAAGGGCCGTATTTTTTTGTAGTATTCATGAAATCATTATAATGTATGAAATTTCTATTTGCGCCACCATACAACCATAGGCCCACCTCATTATCTTTGAATATACACCTAAACACATCGACATTAAAAGTGTTAGCTCCCTGTAGAACCAATCCTATTTTATTGTCTGAAAAGTAATTCTCTTGGATATAATGATCATAGCTCTCTACTGTCCATATGCCCCATCTATTTCCAGTGAATTCACAGTTAATAATGGTATTTTCTCTACTTCGATCAAATAAGAGAATTCCCGACAAAACATTGTCATTAATAGTACATCCATCAATCATACATGAATTAGATACTGGTCTCAAAAGCTGAATACCGTTGTAGTTGTTACTAATATCACAGTTGGATATAGTTATTTCCGAAGCAAGAACATTTATCCCGAAATTTAGATCCCCGCTATTTCGAATGGTAAAATAGGATATCTCTACGTCATCTGAAAATATTTTTACCACATCCGACAAATAGCTGCCATCGATAATTGGTTGACCTGTATCTTGTCCTATAATATCAGCACCATACCATTCTAAACTTAATCCTTGCGTATCGATGATAATATTCTCATAGTAGGTACCATTCGCCACCATAATTATATCATCTTCACTTGCATTATCGATCCCATATTGAATCTTACAATAAGGGGACGGCAGGGTACCACTACCTGGACAGGGAGCATCATCGTCAACATAAATAATTGCTCCAAGAGTCTGGGGTTCTACATTGTCAGCTCCAGCCTGTGGAATAATACTAGAAAAAAACATTAGTAATATTCCATAAACTAATACTTTTCGATATAACCCATACTTCATTTTTAATCCTCCCTTAGCACTCTCATAGTCAATAGTATATATAAATGTAATGTATTGATAGATAACAAAACTATGCTGATTTTGTGAGTATAACAACAAAAAGCTTATATGGGAGAGGTTGAGGGGATTAGAGGTCCGAGAGGTTCCCCTAAAAGAAAAGATTTTTTCCTATCCCATCCCTCTCTGTACATGCTAACAAATTCTTATTTATAAATCTTATTCATTTTCTTTACGGCGATTGTCTATAATTATTTTTTAAAAATGAACAAATTATAACAGATAACTCATATTTTTATATTAACAAATTTTTAGTTCGATTATGCTTTTAGGACAAAATCTTCAGAGAAAAAATCTATGAATACAAAAGCATTGCATTTATAGTTAATTAATAACAATAATAATTGGACATGAAAAAAGAGTCTACTAGGTCTCCAACACTCATAAATCGGAGAAGAAAAATCTCATGCTATAAATTCAATTTATTAGAATTACTATCAACAAAAATAGATTTCTTTCAGCAATTACTAAAAGGATGGAGAACAACTGTATATAAAACCGAAATAGAATTGGCTGAGATTTCCCAAAAAGACAAAGTGCTTTTCATTGGAAGTGGGTTTTTTCCTTATGCAGCCACACTGATTGCAGAAGAAACAAAAGCAAAAGTGATCAGTATTGATAATGATGAAAAGACAATCAAATCTGCCAAAGCATATATTGAAAAAAATGGCTTATCTCATTTAATAACTATCGAATATGGAGATGGCCTAACTTATCCAGTTCAAGATTTCGATGTAATATTCATAGCCATAAACGTATGGCCAATCGACCAAGTTCTTGAACATATTCACTCTCAGATGAAAACCGATGCGCGAGTTTTATGTAAATGTTTCAGAAATGACATCGCTACTATACTTGAACTGAACAATCTATCTGGAAAATTTCTTGTTAAATCAGTGCTACAGAATCCTAAGTCACATTCCTATTTATTATTGAAAAACAATCCTAATAAATGAAAAGTTAAATTATATTATTTGTTAAACAACGTTTCTCCATTTATAGGAGATAGCTACCCGAAATAAATTTTTCAACCTAATTGCATCAGAGTCTTTCATTGCACGATAAAACTGACTAAGAAGATACCAAGGGCGCAAATAAAAACAAGTTGTAGCCTTTTTGGCATACTCATTTAACTCTTCAATTGTAAAATTTCCTAATCCTCTTCTGGAATCGGCAGGAACTGCATATTCATCCTTTGATATTTTTCTATGATTTACAGCTTCAGACCACAAATCTGAACCTACCTCATACTTCAACGGACGAAAAATAACAGTATCAAAAGGTAAAGAGCATACGAAATCTATAGTTTCATTAATATGATCTTTCGTCTCCATCGGTGCACCAAAGATGAAGCTTCCTACAGTCACAAAATTCATCTCTCTTGACAGATTAATTGCATGTTGAATTTGATTCTTGGTAATCCTTTTGTTATAAAAATCAAGAACAGGTTGAGAACCGGATTCTACTCCAAAACTTAGAAATCTAACATTAGCTTTTTTCATTTTTTCATATAATTCTCTGTCAGCAGAATCAACTCGAGCACCAAGTATTAAAATATCAATTTCTGTCTTATTTTCTATCAGAAGATCAAAGATTCTATGAGCTCTATTCTTATTTACCAGAAAATTATCATCAACGATTTTTACAGAGCCATAACTATCATTAATCTCTTGAATTTCCTGAACTACATTTTCTGCTGATCTCTCTCTGTAACCATATACATCTGAAACATTGTCATATTTTGAACAGAATCGACAATGAAAGGGACAGCCTCTACTTGAGAGTAAAGATGTAAACCTCTTACGAGGTTGATATCCCCATGGAAAATTCCCGTAATCGTATTTTTCAACGAGATGACGTGCAGGAAAAGGAAGTAAATCCAAATTTTTATTTATCTTAGTCTTTTTACTGATTATTATTTTATTCTTTTTTCTATAAGAGATTCCCTGTATATTTTTTAAATTCTCTTTTCCTTGAAGAAATCGAACCAAATCTGGAATGACAAGTTCTCCCTCTAAATCAACAGCGATATCTGCATCTGGTATATCCAAGAGCGCTCGTTCTTTCAAGAAAGTGCAATGAGGCCCACCAATAATCAGTGGGATTTTAGAATCGAGTTGTTTGATTACTTTAGCTGTATCTGCTACACTTTGGTAGTTATTCGTATAAACACTCATTCCCACAGCATTAGATGATAATAAGAGTTGCTCGAGTTTTTCTTTTGTGATGTGTTCTGCACCAAAATCAATAATATTTACTTTATGACCCAATTTTTCTAATGTCGCTCCTATATAAAGCAGACCAATCGGCGGATATACTGAATATAGATTTGGAGGGTGACCTAGGATACCTGGTTGTGTCCATTCTTCGGGGTGTCTCAATAGAAGAAAGTTCATTGAGTATTAGTGCCTCCTCAGTTCTAGTATATTCCATAGGATTTATGATATAAAAATGCTTCAGTTTTTTAGATTTGCGATTATAATAATCATTCCATAAGGTCCATGACAGTTAGAGTTGAGAAAAGAACAAAAAGATAAGTCAATTTGTCACGTATTCTTCTGGCGGGAGATTTTGAAATACCTGAAGACGCAAGTTTGATAGGCCCACAATACTAAAATTTATATATCATATAATAATATAAACTAAATGTTATAGTTCGTTAAAAAGGGGAGGAATATGAATATAATAACTTATAGAAAAAAAAGGTTTATAGAAGCTGGTGTGTTTCTAGTTACAGCGTTCTTGATTTTTTCCTTGACATCTATTCCAGCACGTCAAGTAAATCCATTTCATGAGGCTTTAAATGAAGATTTTGACCTATTGATTAATGACGCAGGAAATCTAGGTACATATATTGTATGGGAAAATGAATATCCAGACGGTCATAATTATATACGATGTCAAAGAGCCGGTGAAGTACCTTATTGTGATGTTGCTGACGATTTCCATACAGATAAAATGTGGACAATTACAGGGGCGCAATGGGATGCTGTAGATAACCTCCAATATATTTGGGATGAAACCTGTGATATGATCATCTACGAATTCACTCCTGATGGACCTGACGCTCCAGTAGTTGAATTAATGGATATTTTAGGAACACGTGAGATGATTTATGAACTAGAAGACGAAACCTGGTATCGATATACTGTAGACCTTCTTGCTCAAGAAATGGATTTTGATCTTCCAGCAGGTGATTATTATATCCTTCTTAGACCTGTTACTGCTGGATCTGTGGGACGTAGCAATTGGTTGACTTCTAATGGAAATCCTTTTAGTCAGTCTGAGTCATATGTACGTTGCGAATTCTTTGGTTATCCTAACTGGACAGCATGTCACGAAGTAATCCCTGGACAGTATCTTGATGTTAGTTTCAGAGTGTTTGGCGAAGGTGAAAATATCCCTGAATTGGAACTCGGTGAAGTCTCAGGTGGACTAGGGATAAAAACTTCGATTAAGAATACAGGCGATGGCGAAGCAACGAACGTATATTGGTCAATCGAGTTTGACAGTGGCTTTATAATTTTTCCACCAGATGGAATTGATAGCGGAGCATTTTCAACCTTTGAACCGGGACATGAAGAATCTTTGAGAATGATGGTATTGGGCTTTGGTGGTTTCCTAAAGCCGCTGAATGCAACTGTCACAGTTAGAGCGGATAACCTGCTACCTGTAGTGAAAACGATGCCTGCAAAGGTATTGTTAGCTTTCGTAAAAATCTAAGATATCAATAGATTTTCTAAGGACTGTGTAAAGTAAAGTGACATCTGCAACATTTTAAAAAACAGTGTACACCTCCTACCCTCATACAACACATGGGGATGAGGGGATGGGATGTAGCAAACCTGAGGTAAGACGCCTCATTGTAAAAGCCAGAAAACGAGGATACACCATGAATGAAATCACGGAGATGTTTGAGGTAAGTAGATGGACAGTATGGAGATGGATGAAACGAGCACATCACCCTGGGAGAGAAAGCTATCGGGATAAATCGAGAAGACCTCATATAATTCACAAGAAAATAACACTCGAAGTAGAAAATGCCATCATAATCCTAAGAGATTCTTTCAGCTGGGGATCACAGAGGATAAAAGTAGTACTTAGCTCTCCGCCACCGTATATACGATACTTTTTAGAGACTGTTCTTGGAACCAAGTGGAATCCAATTCTACTGAGTAGACAGAGCATCAATAATGTTCTCAGGAAACACCGTCGGAATGGTTTTCCTCCTGGTGGGAAACGAGAATGGAAATATTTCAGGGCTGAACATCCGAATGATATGTGGCAGATAGATATCAAAGGACCGTTCACCATCGATGGAAAACGCATGCTCGCCTTGATTATCACAGATGATCATTCCAGATTCCGTATTTCTTGTACACTTTTTACCTCGATAAAAACCCAGGATGTTCTTACAGATCTATCACGATGTTTCTCCTTATATGGCATACCAAAGAAGGTGTTGGTTGACCGTGGTTCACAGTTCAAAACAACGTTTAAGAAATGGTGCAAGAAAAAAGGTATCGAAGTTACCTATACCCCCAAGAGGTATCCGCAGGCAAAAGGTAAGGTTGAACGTGACATCCGGAATTTTGCTGAAGAATTTCTTGTCCTTGGGAATGTCTTTGATAATCATATAGATCTTCTGGACGAATATAATCATTGGTCAAACTATGATAGATTTCATTTAGGGATAAATGACTATCCTGCAAATCTCTATTTCAGTGAGAATGTTGCAAATGTCTGTTGACATTACAGACTGAAAAAATTTAAAGGCTATTGAACAATTCGTCCAAAAGCTACAGTACCGGAGATTTTTTCAATCTTAACTTGAACGATTGAACCCTTAACAGCACCTGGAACATAAACAACATATTTATCAAAAAAAGCGACGCCATCTCCCCGCTTTCCAATATCTTTTATGGTTAACTCGTAAGTTCCGCCCTCTTTCAACATTTCGTGAGGCACTTGAATCTTCTTCTTTTTCATGGAACCAATTGATCGAAAAGCACCACATGCATCACATCGAATCAATATTGTTCTACCTTTCTTTACAAGATGAGTATCTGGTCTGTTGCATTCGGAGCATATCACATAGGTATCTACATATTCATTGAGTTTGTCCTGTATAGTTCTAGCCGGAATTTTTCCTTGTAAAATTACTCTTCCACCAGATATTTCACCAGCAGTACCAACATTTCCTAGGAAAAATTTTAGAAGATGATTTGCCTCGCGATTTAAAACACCAATAATCTTATCAAAATTCTTGATAACAGTGGTATTTCCTTCGTAGAAAATATCAACCTTAGGTAATTTAAAACGATCTTCTTCTATTCTTTGAGATGAAGTTACACTTTGCACTCTTTTTAATAGTTCATTATAGTCTAGATCTGCCATATTTCACGATGGCAAATAATAAAGGCTAATAAAAAACTTCCGTACAGTTAAGATAAAAACAAAAACCTTAACTTCTATATACAATGGGTTTTTTACGTATTCCCATTACCAAAAAACCTTCTTTCATTGCCTTTTCAGCAATATCTATCCTGCGTGTGTAGATTTTTCTATTTCCTTTCGTCCAATGCCAAATAAATTCTGCCATGTCTCTCCCCCATATTGGAAAGGCACTGGGTGCAAAACAATAAGATATTTAAATATTTTTTGAAAAAAATCAAAGGAGATTAATTTTTAGAGATTTGCTTAAGTAAAAGCCGTCATCAAAGAAATCCAGTTTTCTATAGTAATTTTTAACACCCACACCACTAAGAACAAACAATTTCTTTTTCTTAAATTCTTCAAAACAAATGCGTTCTGCCTCTTTTATCAATTTTTTACCATATCCTCTATGTTGGAAAGCTTCATTTGTTTTTTCACCGATGGATAATCCTCGGCCTAGCACCTTTATCTCGCGAATTATCATACAAGGTTCTTTCATTAATTCGTATCGGTGTGGAAGAACAACATCTCGCAGTCGTAAATATCCTATAACTACGTTCTTTTTCTTGTCCTCAAGGGAAAGAAAAATTTCAATACCATTACTCGCTTGGTATTGACGTTTAATCAGTTTTATATCTAGATCATTTATGTTGATCTTTTCCTTTAATGATTTGTGTCCGATTTCTCTGCATCTTATACATCGGCACATTTTTCCGTGATTTTTCATCTCGTTTTCAACAAACTGTCTGAGATTGCTTTTTTTAACACCCGAACTTATTAATTGCGCAGGAACATCCCTTTGTATTCTTTGAATTCTTACCCACTCTGGAACATATTCTTTCATTTGCGCTATGAGTTTTGTAGCTGTCTCAGTTTCTAAAGACTTGTATTCACCAGATTTCCATATTTCATAAAGTTCTGTCCCTTCAACTATAAGAGTAGGATAAATTTTAATCATATCTGGTTTGAATCTATTATCCTCAAATAAAATACGAAACCCTTCAAGATCCTTTTTTTCATTAGATCCTGGTAATCCTGGCATTATGTGGTAACAAACTTTTAGACCACTATCTTTTGCAGCGCGAGTAGCATAAACTGTATCAACTACAGTATGGCCTCTATCAATATTGTATAAAAGATCATCAAAAACATTTTGAACTCCTAACTCGACACGGG
>Ga0209635_10002637_pt1 | contig 13816 bp, 11 predicted proteins | sample DeeMarSWOR230_32_FD_187463 | JGI IMG/M metagenome (GOLD analysis project Ga0209635, IMG submission 187463) | Marine sediment microbial communities from White Oak River estuary, North Carolina - WOR-2-30_32 (SPAdes) (version 2) | ecosystem: Environmental > Aquatic > Marine > Intertidal zone >...
ATCGAAAAGTTGCTTCGTGTGTTCCGGTAAAATACCCGGTTCTAGCACCAGGGCCATTGGCTTTGAATTTGCTATACTCTCTTCAAGTATCATGGCTATCAACTTATCCATTTGTCTTCGAAAAGACGATTGAGGCCAGACCAGGTTCAGAAACCCGATTAGGAAGTCGACTCCTTTCCACCGTGAGATAATGCCAGCAGTTCTGACCATTTTCTCAATTTCCATCATAGTTTGTGAGTAGTCTATGGGGTTCCGCAGAATATTGCCAGCAGCCGGAGTAAACTCACGAAGCTCATTGATGATTTCCTGAGGAAGTAGCGGAACTTCCATCCCTCTCTTTGTAAATTCGTCTGCTATCATAACGCTATTTCCACCGCCCGCGCCTAACAAAGCGACCCTGCGGCCTCTCGGTGGAAGCATAAATAAAAGAGTGATTATTACATCGGCGAATTCAGCCACAGAATCGACTCGAATTATCCCCAACTGCTTGCAGAGGGAATCCCAAACGACATCGCTCCCGGCCAGGGCTCCCGTATGCCCGGAGGCTGCCCTGGCCCCTCCTTCGGTTGCCCCCCCTTTGAGTAATATCACGACCTTTTCTTTTGCTGCCTTTTCCAGGGCATCCCGGAACCTTCTCCCATCCTTGACCCCCTCGATATACAGGGCTATTATTTTGGTCTTGGGGTCGGCAGTTAAATATTCGAGAAAATCGCTTTCGTTGAGGTCACAGGCGTTTCCATAGCTTATGACCTTACTGAATCGAGCTCCCCGCCACATTGCCTGGCTGACCAGGATTCTGGCATTTCCACCACTCTGGCTGATAAATCCCACCGTGCCGCTTTCCTTGGGAAAATCTGTGCTCCAAGACATGCGTGATCCAGGACAGTAAATGCCCATGCAGTTGGGACCTATAATTCTTATCCCCCTCCGGCGGGACATTTCCACCAGATGCGCTTCTAATCTCACTCCCTCTTCGTCGCCGGTTTCGCTAAAGCCTGCCGTGCAAAAATGTATTGCTTTTACCCCTTTACCAGCACAAGCCTCAACTAACCCCAGTGAGGCCTTGGCTGGTACAGTGCTGATTACGTAATCTATACTGTGGGGAATATCCTCGAGCCTCTGGTAGACCTTGAGCCCTTTAATCTCGCCGCCCCTGGGATTTACCAGATATATTGGGCCTTCGAATTCAGATTCGAGGAGGGCGTCAAGAAACATTCTGGTCCAGTGCTCGGGATTAGTGGTTGTAATCCCTGCCAGAGCAATGGATCGAGGGTGAAAGAGAGGGTCTAAGCTAGCATAGTTCGAATTTGACATGCCCCAGATTGAAGTCCTTTCTTATTAGATATGATGGACAGGCCGGATTGCTGAAAAGGAAGCAGCACGCCTACAATAGCTCGGGTTAGGGCGACGTTATAGCAGCTACAAGTTTGCAAAATGAATCCTCGTTCTACGGCACGCTTGGGGGCTCTGTAAGAGCAAATTTTACCGCTATTTACTTAGTTTACCAGGGTGGTTCTCCTTACAGAGCAGGACTATATTAATAGCATTGACGGCGCTGGCAAAAGAATCATATACAGGCAAAGCAGCGGAAACGCTTTTTTGTATTATGGTGAAAATTTACTTCTCCTGTCCCGGCAGAATGCTCGGTTCGATTACCATAGCAATTGGCTTAGGAGATTCCTCGACCTCTACCATAAGAGAGGTGTTCCTTTACCCGGGATAGATGGCCCATGATGCCCCCTGGCGGTGTCAGACGAGCTATCTTAATGAACTTCACCAGAAAGTCAACACCTTCCCACCGTGAAATAATGTCAATGGTTTTTTCCATGCTCTCAGGGTGCAGCGCGCTCTTCGAGTAGTGTACGGGGTTCCGCAGAATATTGATTGTCGGCAGTACCAAAATGTATTGTTTTTACTCCTTTGCTGTCGCACTCCTTAACCAGTGCAGGAGCTATCCGGGCAGGAACCAATCTGATTACATAGACTATATTTTGGGGAATATCCTCAAGCCCCTTGTGGTCCTTAAGCCCCTGAATCTCGCCGCCCCTCGGGTTTACTAAATAGAGTTGATCATCAAATTTAAGGTCGACGAGGCCTTCTAGGTGACAAGAAGCCCCTTTTTGCGAGGCGAAGTATAAGGGTGGTTAAAGGTAGGCAGGGGGCCGGTTTGTCAGGATTCCCTGGCCAGACAGGAGCAGGCCAAATCAGCAAGATGCTGGAGTTGCCAGAATCAACTGAGAGTTCCGATTTCTGGTTGTAAGCTTCAGGTTTGCCAGACTATAGCTTTCCCAAATTAGTTTTTCGTTTCTATGGCTCCAGTATTCTTTCAACTTCTTGCCAGAGCCGAGAGCATCTACCAACTTTTCCCTTGAATGTATTTGATCTGCTAATCAAAACCATTGAAGTCCTTTACCGCCCCAGATCGGTTATTGGGATTATTCTTCACCATCTTGCTTGTCATCATCATCGGGGATGCCCTTGTACCTTTCGGCCTGTTGGTCAGCTATCTTTTCAATGTCTTTTTTCGATTTATGGTACTGTTTGACCGCTCGGTTCCCGGTGATCTCGTCTACTGCCTTTTTGCCGCTATCACACCCTCCGATCATGGAAAGACTGGTTGATGCGATCAGGAGCACAATGAAAAGGCGACGCCAATTTAAAAGCTCCATTTCTGAATTTCTCCCTCAATAGTACTTTTTTAACCCACGTAAATCTGGACCGGCTTTATCCCAAGGAGCCTGCCAGGTCTGTCAGGGTTATCCTCGGCTCCTGCATAGGCCACTATTGTATTGTGTCATCCAGGAGCCAACTCCTTTCCCTTGGGAAGCCGGTATCCCCTCCAGAAAAGCGCGTCCCTCGGTTTCAAAGTGTCTTATCGGTAACCTCCGTGGGATTCTTAAGGAAGATAGTTTCCCCAGAGGAAAGAATCAGGCATTAAGGGGCGGGTCAAAGAAGGTCACGTCTTTGTAGTGAATCTCCTCACGAAACATTGAGGCCTTGCAGGAGGCCCATTTCGCGGTTCACTCCTTTCGGTTTTAGCTGAGGCTAATTCTCAACTATCGCCGCTTAGGTTTCCCTGGGCTCGGTCTCAAAACGGTGAGCGATAGCGCGCCCAGGCTGATTAAGATGCAAAACAGTTTGAAGAGCCACCCAAGCTCAATACAATATAAACTATGTGATCAATCATTGCTCTGGTGTGCCATCTGTAAATTGTCAGGGGCTGCTGCATATAGGAGTGGCGAAATCTTGCCATGATATCCGATTTAGGAGAACTGAAGATCAGATAAAAAAATCAAAGTCTCGAGCCGTGAGATGACATCGACCCAGATCTAACTGAATCAGGCGAGCTTTTAAGGCCTCGAAATATTGCATGGTTCAATCCCAAATAAAAAAAGTACTTGACATGAATTAAATCTGGATTCATTGTGCATATAGATCGAATAAAGTTCGAATATAAACCCCACCGGAGTTCTCTGTCGATGCTATTTTCACCCTTCTTAGAAAACCCACCTTATTTGGCAGCGGTTCCTCAGGTTCATGGGTCCTTGGCTGCGTGCCTGTAACCAGCCAGGGCTAAACCATCTTAAGTGCGAGAGGTGAGGTTAAGTATGGAACCTGAGAAGATCTATGAATTGCTGAAAGAAAGGATCATTTGGCTGGATCTGATGCCGGAAAGCGTCCTCAATCTGAGCGAGTTGGCCAGATCCTTCGGAGTCAGCCGTACCCCGATCAAGGAAGTGCTGATTTTCCTCCAGGGTGAGGGATGGGTTTTGCGCAAAGGATCGCATTTCATGGTTACTCCACTCAGCCTGGACCGGATTAGAGGAACTGCTGAGATACGTACCGTCATGGAAGTTCAGGCTAACATCTGGGCCATGTATAGAATGACACCTGAGGGACTGGCCGCCCTGGGCGAACTGGAGAAGGAGATCCTTCAACTCGACGATGCGGTGAGCAACAGGCAAATGGTAGAGCTCGACATCAGGTTCCATCGGACACTATTTCAGGGGACCAAAAATAGTCAGTTGGCCCAGCTACTGGAGCGGTTACTTAGTCATTATCTCCGCTTCTGGCTGTCTATCCCGCGTGAAATCGGGCGACAATCGTTTTTTGCGGAGACCCTCGAGATCATTCGCGCGATTGAGGCAAAAGACGAGGCCAGGCTCCGGGCTGCGAGCGCCGCGCACATCAAGAAGTCGGTGGATGAGATCATGAGCACATTTTAGAGGAAGGAGAACGCCTCCAGGGGCAGCGCTCCATCATGGCCCCGCTGATTCTCATTTCAAAGAAGGGAGGAGATCATGGAAGTTATGAAATCCAAGGATATTGAGGAAGTCGAGGTGACAAAGTTCCCTTACAGGGACAAGCTGTACGACGTCAAGGGCATCAGTATTCGCTGGTTGTCCAAAACCGGCAAGGACAAAGATGGTCAGCCTGAATACGGCCTCAGATTTTTCACTGCCCAGCCCGGCGGCGAGATCCCTATCCATAACCATTTCTATGTCCAAACCATGTATATCATGAGCGGTCAGTTCGAGTGCTGGCGATTTGACCCCGAAACCGACGAGCTGGTTGAAAAGGTGATCTGCAATCCAGGCGATAGCATCTACGTGCCCAGCATGGAGCCGCACGGCATGAGGAACCTCAGCGAGACCGAGCCGGGCACATTTTTATGCTGCATTTGCAATGTCTATGAAGACAAAACCATTTAGGGGGAAGGATTAAATGAAAACAGCAGCCAGATTAAACAATTTCAAGGCTTATGCCGGACCGGCGATGAACCAAAAGATAGCGCTCATGAGAGCTGAGGGCAGAGACGTGATAAATCTTGGTCTGGGTGATCCGGATACAATACCGACACAGCACCAACTAAGCGCGCTCGGTGAAGCGGTGTTAGATCCAAACAATCATCATTATCCATCCGCTTATCCGATAAAACCATTTTATGATGCCATCGCCGACTGGTACAAGCAGCGCCACGGCGTGGAGGTGGACCCGGAAACAGAGGTAATATATTGCCTCGGTGCTGCCGAAGGGCTCTTCCAGATTCACAACTGCCTTCTGGACCCCGGTGATCTAGCACTGGTATCTGATCCTGCTTATCCCTCTTATGAAGCAGGGGTGAGAATTGCGGGAGGTATAGTGGAGTTTTATCCCTTACTGAAGGAAAACGACTTTCTCCCTGACCTCGATGCCATACCGGCGGATATAGCAAAAAAGGCAAAGATGATCTGGATCAATATCCCCCACAACCCGACAGCGGCCACTGCCGATGATGCATTTTTCATAAACCTCATCAAATGGGCAAGGGAGTTCGATGTGTGGGTGGTAAGCGATAATCCCTATATGGATATCTGTTTCGATGGGTACAGGCCGCCCAGTTTTCTTAAATTCCCCGGTGCCAAGGAGGTAGGTGTCGAGCTCAATTCCATGTCTAAATCCTTCAACAGCTGTGGCTGGCGGGTAGGAATGCTGTTGGGCAACAGAGAAGTCATCAGCGGTATGGCAAAAATAAAATCTCAGGTGGATCGGGGATTGTACTATCCGCTTCAGGCGGCCTCCATTGCGGCACTTACCGGACCTATTGATTGGATGGAGGAGCGCAACAGGAGGTTCGCAGAAAGAAGGGATGTGGTAGTGAAGGCCTGGAAGGAGATGGGCCTTGAGATGCTGACCCCGAGAGCTACCTTCTACTGCTGGGGCGAAATTCCTCAAGGTTATACATCGGAGGAATTCTCCTTTAAGCTCCTTGAAGAGAGTAACGTCTGGATGATCCCAGGCTCCGCCTACGGTGAGAAGGGCGAAGGATATGTACGCATCGCCAATGCCCAGCCTGTAGAGCGGATTGCCGAGGCCATGGAGCGGCTAAAGAGGTTCATATCTTAACTAAGGAGCCGGTAGTCTCACCTTTTAGCCGGCGGAAAGGAGGTGGATGAGTGGGAGCAGATTTGAGCCAGATTAACATACTTACCCGACGTGAAATCGAAGCCCGCATAGCGGGACCTTTGATCAGGGCCTTTATCGAGGAAATGGGCCGGGATAAGGCCCTCGCAGTGGTCAATCGGGTAATCAAGTCCTTGGCACAGGAAAGCGGTGCCGAGCTTGCCAAACAGTTGGGCGGCAATAGCATGGCCGACTTCGCCAGGGGTTTGAGTGCTTGGGCGGCAGGCGACGCTTACGAGATGGAGGTTTTAGAGCTTTCCGACACCAGATATTTTTTCGACATCAAGCGGTGTCGTTACGCCGACATGTACAAGGAACTAGGCATGGCCGATCTGGGCGTTGTCCTGTCCTGCGCCCGCGATTTTGAACTGGTGGAAGGCTTTAACCCAAGGATGAAGCTCGTTCGCACAAAAACGATTATGGAAGGCAATGACCACTGTGATTTTCGAATTATCTTCAAGGAATAATAATCTAAGCGGCGTGAGCCGAGAAAGGAGGTAGACGTATGCCTAACCTTGACAAGGTCACCGTTTTCAGAATCGGGGGAGATGATTACACCAGGGAAGACTTGATGAAGATGGAGCCGGTCTGCCTGCGGGCCCTGTTTCGCGAGAGGCTTCATCACACCATCGAGGTGGAAATCTATCCTATCCTTCTGGGCAAAAAAAAGATGCCAGCCACCTTTGGTCTGCAACCGGAATTGATTCTTGATGTCTGGAAAGCCAGAGGGTTCAAGGATGACGATGAGGACTTCCAGTGGGGCAAGAAATATATCGAGCTGGCTGGGAAGATGCGGGCCGGGGAAAAGGTCGAGATTGATGAAGCTATACCAACTCCCTTCACTGAAGAGGAGATGAAAGTTGTCAGAAAGCTGATATGGGGGCGTCTCTCGGTCAGGGATTGGATCCCGGGAAAGCCAGTTCCCGATGAGATGATTGAGCAGATCCTAGAGGCTGGTCGAGCAGCGCCCACAGGTTGCAACCTGGATGTGGTTCGCTTTATCGTCATCAAAGACCCCAAAAAGGCAAAGATGGTCTGGAGTGACATTCCCACGCCCATGGATCAGTGCGTCCTTATTGTTATCTGTCACGATACAAGAGTCTACGAGACAGTAGGTCACGATAAGTTGGTTCCGCACAACCAGGGATATGATGCCGCAGCGGCTGGGGATCACATGTGCCTCATGGCCCACGCTTTGGGATTAGGGGCAGTTTGGCTTTCGTGCACTGAAAAAACAGCCAATACCTTTCAGCAGAAGTATGGGCTGCCTGATTATATCAAACAGGACCTGCACATTGCTGTAGGTTGGCCGGTAACGGGACAGATCAAGTCACTCAGGATGCCCCTTTCGGAAATGATTATTTAATGATTCATTTACCTAAGGATATGGGATTGGAGCAGGTTAGTACTAAATGAAAACCTTTATATCAAAAAGGAGGGAAAAATGAAGAAGATAACCCTATCAGTCTTACTCTCATCTGTTTTAGTGTTAACCCTTGTAGCCTTACCGGTCTCCTCAGTGGCAGAAACAAAAGGCAAGGTCTTCAAGTGGAATTGGCAGACCTACGCCTCACCGGCTACCGATATGTATAAGCTTCTCCAAGAGGAGTTTGGCCGGCTCTCGACAATGACTAATGGGAGGCTGAATATCACCCTGCACCCGGGTAATGCCATAGTACCTGATCCGACGATATATGATGCTATTGCTAATGGTGTCCTGCAGGGGTCTGTCGGAACCATGGCTTTTCTGGCGGGGAAGGACCCGGGTTACGCTACTATAATGCAGACAATGACCGGTCTATTCACTGAAATGTGGGAGCTCGGGTATTGGTATTATAATTACGGAGGTTTTGAACTGGTCAATGAAGCCCTGGCTAAGATAGGTTGTATCCAGATTGCTTTGAATGCCTCTAAAGCCCCTTTTGAGCCTATCATGTCCAACAAATCTCTAGCTCACCCCAGTGACTTTAAGGGTCTGAAAATAAGATCTTTGCCCGGGCCGTCAACCGGGATTCTGGAGGCTTTGGGAGCGGTAGTGCTTGCCATCCCCGGAGCCGAGATATATACCTCACTGGATACGGGCATTATTGATGCCTGTGAGTTCGTGGGCTTTAAGGAAAATTGGGACGTCGCTCTTCACGAGGTTACCAAGTATGTTCTGTTCCCGGCACCACACTTTGTATGTGGGATGAGGGCTACGATCGTTGGGCTGGATGCTTGGAATAGCCTGCCCGATGACCTTAAGGCTGCCCTTAGGGCGGCAATGCTGGAATATGATCTCCGTGACTACTTTTCTGCAGCGGGTACCCAGGAAATATATGCGAAGAAGATGAGGGACTATGGTCTCACAATCCAGAGTTGGACAGATGAGGAGTGGGATGAGGTTAATGCGCTGGGTCGTAGCGTTGCCGAGAAGTGGAAGAATAAGAGCCCCCTCGCTAAGAAGGTAATTGAGAGCCAGATAGCTATGTTGAAGGAGCTGGGCAGGTGGTAGCAAAGTGGCTGCTGGTAAAGACTTATGGTTGTTGAGACAGGGGGTATGGGGGCATTTCATCATACCCCATGTCTCATTACCTAATCAGTAGTTTTGGTCAAAAACCATGGTAATCGGAGAAATGGGATGAAGCTTCTATCCAGCATCCGCCGCCACATGACCTCGCTATCTACCATTGATAAAATCAGTGAGTGGAGCGGCAAGTCGCTTAGCTGGTTGTTTTTGGCTGCCAGCATTATTACGGTCTACGCAGTGATAATGCGGTATGGTTTTGGTCGCCCCGTTGTCTGGGGGCTGGAGCTTAGTCTATGGCTGCTTATCGCCACCTATTTCATTTCTGGAGGCTATGCCACCATGCTTCATACCCATATCAGGCTAGATGCGCTGTATATGCGCTGGTCGCCGCGGAAAAAGGCTTTTATTGATGTCTTTATTACCGGTCCCCTTATCTTTATCTTTTGCGGAGTATTGATGTGGCAGGGTGGAATATGGGCGTGGAAAGCCATAGTTACCGGGGAACACACGTACAGCCTATGGGCTGCCCCCTATTGGCCGGTAAAGATAATAATCCCCATCGGTGCCTTCATCGCTTTTCTCCAAGGGATGGCTGAGCTTATCCGCGACGTCAGAGTGCTTCGGGGGAAGGAGGCGGGGAAATGAGTATAGAGCTTATTACCATCCTCATGTTTGGTTTCTTCTTTTTGCTGCTTGCCTTGGGGGTACCGCTGGCCTGGAATATGGGCGTGATTGGTATTGTCTTCGCTGTTATTATTGGTGGTCCTAGAATTCTATCCGTTTCCCTATTCCGGGTTTGGACGGTTTCGGCAAGCTTTGGTCTGATGGCTATTCCCCTTTTTATGTTTATGGCTAGCCTGCTCCAATATGCTGGCGTCGCTGATGAGCTGTTTGGGGCAATTCACCTCTGGATGGGTCCTATTAAGGGTGGGGTGGCCATGGCTACGGTGATAGCCTGTGCTATTATGGGGGCTATGCTGGGGAGTTCTGGTTCCGGCATCATTATCATGGGGCTTATCGCTCTTCCCTATATGTTTCGTCACGGCTATGATACGAAATTAGTCCTGGGAAGTATTATGAGTGGGGGTGGTCTTGGGGTTCTTATTCCTCCCAGTGTCATGTTTATCCTTTACGGCACCCTTGCCGGGGTATCAATAGGTAAGCTCTTTATGGGAGGAGTAGGAACGGGCATTCTCCTTGCCATGCTCTACTGTATTTATATTGGCATCAGGTGTTACCTCAACCCCAAGCTGGGCCCTCCCCTGCCTAAAGAAGAGAGGGCAATTCCATTCAAAGCGAAGCTTGGTCTGACGAAGCACCTGATTTTGCCCGCCTTACTTATCTTGTCGATTATAGGGACTATATTTGCTGGTATAGCCACTCCCACTGAGGCAGCCGGTGTCGGCGTGATAGGTGCAATGCTATGCTGTGCTGTACGGGGCAAACTTACCTTAACCAACTTGAAGCTGGCATGTTATGGAACTATGAGGGTTATTGGTCTTATGTGGTGGCTTGTTTTCGGGTCTAGCGTCTTTGTGGGAGTTTACACCCTTGCCGGTGGTGCTGAGTTTATAAAGGGTATCCTCCTTGCCCTGCCCTTGGGTCCGTGGGGGGTCCTAATACTAATCCAATTCACTTTAATCTTGCTGGGAATGGTTATTGACCTTGTTGGTCTCTGCATATTAGCTGTGCCTATCGTTACCCCGGTTATTAACACTCTGGGATTTGACCCCTTGTGGTTCGGTGTGCTGTTCAATGTCAACTTGCAGATAGGCTATCTATCCCCGCCCTTTGGCCTTTCTATGTTCTATCTGAAAGGGGTAACACCCGATGAGGTGACTATGTCCGATATCTACGGTTCTGTGTGGCCGTGGATGGGGCTTCAGCTTATAGGGCTAATTATTTGTATGCTCTATCCGCCGATAATTACCTGGCTCCCCAGTATGATGCTGGGAAGATAAGTAATTTTATCTTCATGCAAGATTCTTGGGTGGCGCCAACTTCTCCTAAGAGTATGAGAAAGGACAAAATCTGCCGACGGAAGTTGTGATAGCCAAAATTAGGGGATTAAGAAGCTTCGCGAGTGCTAGAATACCTCTATGGCGGACTGTGAGCGAGTTTCTCCTTGAGGCAACAAATAGGCAAGACTTATCTTTTCAATCATAATAGAACAAGATCAAAAAAATGGATGGGACGGACAAGCCTATAAAGAATATGAGAGAGAAGTTCAATTTAGGTAGTTTATGTTGATCTCAGTGCGAATCTGCAAAGCTCTATGGGATTATCCGTTGCGTAATCTGATCGAGTAAGGGGGAAATGTGTTTGATCACATCAAAGATGACATTCTTAATCTAAAAGAGGAGATGATTTCTCTGCGTCGGGATTTTCATCAACATCCTGAATTGGGCATGGAAGAAAAGCGCACTGCGGAAAAAATCAGTAAATTTATGAGTGAGCTCGGCTTTAAGGTTACCACTGGAATTGGCAAGACCGGTGTCGTTGGGCTAATGAAAGCCAATGGTCCAGGAAAAACGCTGTTGCTCCGCGCTGACATGGACGCACTTCCCATACAGGAACAAAATGAAGTGCACTACAAATCATTGCACGATGGTATTATGCATGCATGTGGGCATGACGGTCATATTGCGATCCTCCTTACTGTAGCTAAGATTTTACATGGTTATCGTAACGACTTTTCAGGCAATATCAAGTTCGTCTTTCAACCAGGCGAAGAGGGCTTCGCTGGAGCAAGGCTAATGATCGAGGATGGGGTTTTGGAAGACCCTCGAGTGGACGCAACCTTCGCCCTTCATCTGATGACACCCTTTCCTATTGGCTCGGTAGCATTATGCTCTGGGCCCATGATGGCCTGTATGGACAATTTTACCATCACCATCAAGGGAAGAGGTGGACATGCGGCTATGCCAGAGGAGGGTGCAGACGCCATCCTTATGAGCGCTCAGGTGATTTCTACGCTTCAGAGCCTCATTAGCAAGGAAGTCTCTCCAACGACACCACTTGTGGTCCATGTGGGAACGATTCACGGCGGTAACGCCTTCAATATTGTGGCCGATCAAGTGGATCTCAAGGGTACGGTGCGAACCCATGATGAAAAGCTCAGGAAGTCCATGCCTGAGCGGATGGACCGTATCATAAAAGGAGTGACAGCAGCCCTGCGAGGCACCCACAAGCTGGATTACCAATTTTGTTATCCCCCAGTCGTTAACGATTTATCGCTCGCAGAGCTGGTCAAGAGTATCGGCGCTCAGGTCGTCGGGGATGGACAGGTACTCGAGGCTGCACCAATTATGGGGAGCGATGATATGGCCTTTTTTCTTAAGGAAGTCCCTGGGTGCTATTTCTTCGTGGGGGCGGCAAACCCTGAAAAAGGTTTTGACCAGCCCCACCATAATGCGGGGTTTGATTTTGATGAGGATGCCCTTGTCGTTGGCGCTGAGATGATGACCCGTATTGCGTTAGCGTATCTCACGAACAACTGAATGCAGCTTTCATGTTCTGCTTTTCAGGTCCGCACAATCTTACTTAACTCCCTAACCCTCATCACATAATTAGATCTTAAAGCTGCTAAACACATTATTACTCTCTAGCTTTATTGTATAACGAATCCTCCATCAACTACGAACGTGTGCCCGATCACAAAAGAAGCAGCGTCTGAACACAACCAGATTACAGCTTGAGCAATTTCCTCCGGGTTTCCTAATCTTCCAAGTGGATATCGCCTCGAAATTTCTTCTTTCCTTTTATCATCATTTCCTAAACGTCTTTGCATTTCTGTGTAGACACCGCCCGGACATAAAGCGTTTATGCGAATGCCACCCTTGGCATATTCTAGCGCGGCGGCTTTCGTTAGCCCTACGACACCATGCTTGCTCGCAATATAAGGCGCTAAGCCTTGTGTAGCTACCAAGCCGTATGCTGAGGACATATTAACAATAGTGCCCCCTCCCTGTTTAAGCATTGGAGGAATTTCAAATTTCATACATAAAAATACACCTTTTAGGTTAATATTAATGACTTGATCCCAATCTTCCTCTGTGCAGTCTATGATAGAGTTTTTAGTCCCCTCGACCCCAGCATTATTGAACGCACAGTGAACAGAACCATATTTCTTTAGTGTGCTATTGATGAGCCATTCGACTTCAGTTGCCTTCGACACATCAGCTTCAATAAAGAGAGCTTCGCCGCCAGCTCGCTCGATGATGGAGATTGTTTCTTCCCCTGTGTCTCGATGACGACCGGAAACAACAACTTTTGCTCCCTCCTTTGCAAACGCCAAGGCAGCTGCTCTACCAATACCGGAGGTTCCGCCAGTCACTAGAACAATTTTACCTTCCAAGAGCCTTTCCATCTGGAACTACTATATTCGTTTTAGTCTAAAGTAACGGCGCGCGCTTCTTCCCAACAAAAGCATAGGAAAAAAACATAGTGTTAGACATATATAAATTCAAACCATAGTTGTTCTTATATTAGAGAGCTAATTGAGCTAATAACTCAAATATACTAGGACTAAATGGAACTCGCAAGGCTTAATGATTAGAACCGCGACGGTTCTTTTCGGCAGCTTGATTCCATATCATAGGAATTGCTGGAAATCTATCGATTTCAAGATGGATTCTGAATCTGGGTGACTCTGCCGATTCTAATGAATTGCGACAGAAGCATTCAACCCTGAGCGGTCCGGAGAGTTCTGAGATTCAGTTACGCTAATCCTAGGGCGGATAAAAGAAAGGTCCTTTTCCGTCGGAGATGTGTAGAACCGACCCCCGTCACCTAAACGAAGCTATTGGAAGATCTGTTCCTTCTATCTTAAAGTACTGGTGTTGTTGACCTCTGGTTATCCTCGGTACGCGGGCTGCAACGTAGGCAAACAGTTCGCTTATGGTTAAATAAAGTATTACGAAAATTAGAACATTGCTCTAAAATGAAGAGAATCCCCACTACTGCTCTTGGATAAGCGCTAAGAACCGCAATGCGTCATCCTTCATCCAGTTGTTGTTAAAGAGCACGTAAGTCGGTTTGTTATCCACCCATTCCTTAAGCTTCCTCAGATCATCATCGGTATAACGATAGGCATACCCCGTGATGCCATGAAGGCGAAAGTACTGAAAGTGCCCATACTGTGGTTTGTTCTTGAAGGGATCAACGCAGTGGATCAAGTCTAACTCCCCGCAGAGCTCAAGGACCAACTCATCTGGCCACGACCCGCGAGGTTCCCAGGCGAACTGAAACTGACCCCGGTCAATACGGCTGAAGAACTCTCTTATATTGGTAACGTTCTGCTGGGTGGGTCGGAAGCTTGCAGGGCACTGGAACACGACCGTTGACACCCCCAAGGTTTTGGCA
>Ga0209635_10002638_pt1 | contig 13815 bp, 14 predicted proteins | sample DeeMarSWOR230_32_FD_187463 | JGI IMG/M metagenome (GOLD analysis project Ga0209635, IMG submission 187463) | Marine sediment microbial communities from White Oak River estuary, North Carolina - WOR-2-30_32 (SPAdes) (version 2) | ecosystem: Environmental > Aquatic > Marine > Intertidal zone >...
CAATATCTTTTTAAAAACAGGGCATGGAGTACCCGCAGATGGAGAAGCAAATAAAAAGTGGAGAGATTTAAGGGAATCTTATGGTTTACCTCCATTACCTCCAACAGTTCATTCGTATCCTGAAGCCGTTAAAGAATGCCAAGATTTGATGGATGCTGTAGGATTTAAAAAATTATTGGATAATGCTGAAAAATTAAAAGCAGAAAGGAAAAAAAGAGAGAATAAAAATAAAGAGGAATAAATATGAGTAAGGATTATAAATGGCGGTATGGATTTTTTTTAGGATGTGTAATTCCTAATCGTTATCCGATGATTGAAGCTTCAATTAGAAACGTTTTTGACCATCTTGGCGCTGAACTTTTAGACTTACCAGGAGCGTCATGTTGTCCTGCTCCAGGTGTTTTTAGGGCTTTTCATATACCAACCTGGTTTGTTATTGCTGCTAGAAATATTTCTATCGCAGAAGAATTAGGAGTAAGTCCGATTACCGGTTGTAATGGGTGTTATGGAACTCTTAGAGATGCTTGGTATGAACTTGAGCATGATTATGATAAGAAAAAAGAAGTTAATGAATATCTTGCAAAAATTGGTCGGAAATATACTGGTAATCTTGAGCCAAAACATATTGTTCAATCATTATATCTCGATATGGGATTAGATTATTTAAAAGATTTCATTAAATTGAAATTCTCAGATTTAAAGGTAGGTGTACATTATGGATGCCATATAGTAAAACCAAGCGAAAAAAGACCATGGAATGGTGAATATGAAGCTCCTGAATTTCTTGATGAGATTGTTGAGATAACTGGTGCTAAAAGTATAGATTATAAAGATAAATTTATGTGTTGTGGAGCAGGAGGAGCAGTTAGAACCGCTGTTAAAGAAGTTGCAGCAGATTTTACGCGAGAAAAATTAGTAAATATGAGAGATGCAGGTGTAGATATTATAGTGAATTGCTGTCCCTTTTGCCATCTTCAATTAGATTTAGGTCAAGTTGAAGTAAATAATTATTATGGAGATATTATTGGAGAACCTTTTCATATACCTGTTATATATATAACTCAACTTTTGGGAGTTGCATTCGGAATGGATCCTAATTTATTGGGGTTAGTCAAAAATCATGAATTACAAGGTGTTTCTCCTTTTATTTCTATCGATCCATTTTTGAACATAGTTAAAGAACAATTAATATAGGTTAATAAAATGACAGAAACCAAAAAGGAAATTATAGTCACCGGCAATGAAAGACCTAGGATTGGAGTTTACGTATGTCATTGCGGTGTAAATATCGGAGGTGTTGTTTCAGTTCCAGAATTGGTAGAATATGCTAAAACACTTCCAAATGTAGAAGTTGCTCGAGAGTATAAATTTTTTTGTTCTGATGTTGGTCAAAAAATGATTAAAGAAGATATTGAAGCTGGTTTAGTAAATAGAGTGATAGTTGCAGCGTGTTCTCCGAGAATGCATGAACCAACATTTAGAATTGCATGTAAAGAAGCTGGATTGAATCAATTTTTATTTGAGATGGCAAATATTAGAGAACACTCTACATGGGTTCATATGAGGGAACCAGAAGGAGCATATGAAACTGCCAAAGATCATATTAGAATGGCTGTTGCTAAAACTAGAGAATTAATACCATTAGAAGTTCAGAAAGTAAAAGTCGAACCATCCTGTTTAATAATTGGAGGAGGCATTGCAGGTATGAATGCTGCATTAGATCTAGCTACAGAAGGTTATAAGGTATATTTAGTCGAAAAAACTCCAACTATTGGCGGTCATATGGCTCAGTTAGACAAAACATTCCCTACAATGGACTGTAGCAGTTGTATTCTTACACCTAAAATGTCTGAAGTATCACGTGAAAAAAATATAGAACTTTTAACATATTCAGAAGTAGTAGAAGTATCAGGTTATATAGGGAATTTTGAAGTTACAATATTAAAAAAACCTCATTATGTTGATCAAGAAAAATGTACTGGTTGCGGAATATGTGTAGACTATTGCCCTGTAATTGTCGGAAACGAATTTGAATTAGGATTAGCTACACGGAAAGCAATTTATATTCCATTCCCTCAAGCGGTTCCTGGGCAATATACAATAGATATGGATCACTGTATAAAATGTGGGATTTGTGCTAGAACAGATGTTTGCGAACCTGAAGCAATTAATTATGAGGATGAACCTGAATATCTTAAAATAAAAGTAGGTACGATTATAGTTGCTACAGGTTGGGATTTATATGATCCAACAGAACTCAAGCAATATGGATATGGAAGATATCCTAATGTAATTACTGGGCTTCAAATGGAACGATTATTAAGTTCTTTTGGACCAGTTACAGGAAAACCTGTAAGACCATCAGATCTTAAAGAACCACATAGTATTGCATTCTTGCAATGTGTTGGAAGCCGAAATTTTAGGGAAGGAGGGAATCAATACTGTTCTAGAGTTTGTTGCATGTATGCAACAAAACAAGCAAGACAATATAAAGAAAAACATCCTGATGCTGATGTGTATATTTTTTATATGGATATTCGAGCTTTTGGAAAAGGTTACGAAGAATTTTATGAATCTGCAAGTAGAAACTATGGAATCAGCTATATGAGAGGTCGAATTGCAGAAGTTAGTGAAGGGGAAGATCATAATATTATTATTCGATCTGAAGATACATTACTTCAACAACCACTTGAATTAAAGGTAGATTTATTTGTATTATCATGTGGATTAGAACCACGGGCAGATGCCGATATAATTACTTCATTATTAAGAATTCAAAGATCTGCTGATGGATTCTTTTTAGAAGCACATCCAAAATTAAGACCAGTTGATACTCTAACAGATGGTATTTTTATTGCAGGAGTTGCTCAAGGTCCGAAAGATATTCCTGATGCTGTAGCTCAAGCTAAAGGTGCAGCATCAAGTGCTGCAGTTATAATGGCTAAGGGAGAAGTTGAGGTAGAACCTTTTTTTGGAATTGTTCGTCCTGAACGATGCATTGGATGTGGTATGTGTGTTGAAAATTGTGCCTATGGAGCGATTGAACTTGTTGAAGACCGATGGTTTGGTACTGTAGCTAAAATTAATGAAGCTCTCTGTAAAGGGTGCGGTGCATGTTCAGGAAACTGTAGATGTTCCGCAATAGATATAAAAGGATTTACAGCTGAACAAATTTATTCAATAATCACCGACAGATTATAAATTGAATAATGGATTCTTTATCTCAAAAAAAATATCTAAATTTTTTTATTTCAAGCCATATATTGAATAATTGATTCAATGATAGATAAATGGCTTTCAAAATCTAAATTCACTACTATAGTAGAAAAATTAGCTAAGCGATTTTTTCTAAATAAGATTTCAGCTAATCAAATTACAATCATAGCTTTAGTCTTAGGATTGACGAGTGCTTTATCTATTTTCTTAAGTAGATTTTTGATGTGGAATATTGAATTAATCATTTGTGCTAGTATTTTAATGTTTATATCTTTCTTATTCGATGCTATTGATGGAGTAATAGCAAGATTAGAAAAACCTAGTGTTTTTGGAGGGATTTTAGATATATTTTGTGATAGGACTGTTGAAGTTGCTATTATTATTTCTTTAATCTCTACTGATCCTCTAACCCTAATGTGGCCAGGTATTTTTTCTCTTGGAACAATAATATTATGTATTTCGATGTTCTTATTGATTGGAGGTGTAATTGAAGAGAATAAATTAGATGAACATGAGAAAGTCATTTATTATCATCATGGACTCATGGAACGTTCCGAGACTTTTTTATTTTTGTTCTTTATTACAATTTTATTTCAATTTCGTTTTATATTATTATGGATTTTTGCTTTTTTAGTATTCATTACCGCAATTTTGAGACTTAGAGATGCATATCTTCTTTTAAAATCATAAAAATAATTTGAAGTTGACAATTGTCATCTCTAAGAAGTTACTACTAAAAAAGAAATTAATTCATAATATATTATCGCAATCTTTTAAAATCTAAAAATTATAATTATCATTATGAGTGCTCAAAGCTCTGAAGAGATTCTCAATATAATTTTACAAGAAATTGAAGGTAAAATTGGAATTTTATGTTTAAACTGTTTAATCGTTAGAACTCGTTTTAAAGAATTAGAGAATTTTGTAGAAACTAATAGAATCAAAATCCCACAAGAAAAAGAATTAACAAAATTGGATTATCTTGATCATATTAGTATCCATTTTTATGATAAATATAGTAGTATAACAGAACTTCAAAAAATTTATCCTTCTTGTTTAGCTTTCATTGCTGATATGCTCTTTAAGGATGATAAAATCAAAAAATATTTATTCCGATTTGATTTCATTGCGAAGCATGAATTAATTGATGTTTTTGCTGATTATTGTGCAGATTTAGATATTGATGTTTATGACACTTCTAATATTGATGAATCTAAATTCAATTTAGATCTATATTTAATTAAAAAAAAACCTTTATTAAGAACTGAGGCTGTTTTTGTACGAACGGGTCCAGAAATGAATGAAGAAGAATATAAAAATACATTTTATTTACTAAGTGAATCATCCAAAATCGCTGCCTGGACTGTTTTTGTTACAACTCCAAGAGGAGTATATAATATTGGTTTAGAAAGATTAATCTCAGATATGGAAAAATTGAATGTCTGGCTCTATGTTGTTGACCCTATTCATCAGAGAGTATTAGGTATTACTAAAGGCAAAAAATCTAAAAATCATGATACAGGAGCTAGAGATGACTATAATAAAAAACTTCCACGAGAGCCAATAAGAGCTCAATCAAGAATTTCTAAGATATCCAATTATGAATTTAATGAGTCAGATTCATATAATCCCAAAAAATTTGTAATGTATGAAATTTTACCAAAAGAAGAAGCTCTCACTCGAGAAGAATCTTTAATAAGGAAACCGAGATATCGCGAAATCTTTAGAACCTTATTAGTTATTGAAAAACAATCAGGATTACCGATTATAAATTATTCTCGTGAAGATTTGAATATAGATAAGGAATTAGTATCTGGATTCTTAAGTGCTATGGATTCTTTTGTTTCTGAAATCAGTGGTGCTGAAGGAATGGACGAAATTAAATATAAAGGTTTATATATACATGCTGTATATGGTCAATGGATGCAATTAGCTTTATTTCTTTCTGAACCAGCTAAATTAGGCTTAAAGGAAAGATTAGCTTATTTTTTACAAGATTTTGAAGAAAGATTTGCTGAAGAAATTAAAAAATTCCTTGAAACAGGAAGAACATCTTATTTTGAACCTGAAAAAATAATTCCTGATATAAAAGACATTCTAGATGTATAATTTAAATGAATATTACTTTTTTCAATTATCATAATTAAATAGAGTTAATATCAATTATTTGAAATTATAATCCAAATTAATAAATAATCCATTGAAATAAATAAATTTGATAACTCTATTTTTATGTGATAATATTGCCAAAAAAAGAGAGGAAATTTGGATTAGTTGATGGTAAATTATTTCCATGCCCAAAAAAACATTACTGTGTATCAACTCAGAGTGATCAAAGGGATAAGGTTAATTATATTGAACCTATTAAATATAACATTCCAATGGAAGAAGCAATAATTAAATTAAAAAATATAATTAAATCTCTTGAAAGAACAAAGCTTCTTAAAGAAGATGGAAATTACTTACATTATTTATTTATAACTAAATTATTTAGATTTAAGGATGATGTAGAATTTCTATTTGATGATAATGAAAAATTAATTCATTTTAAGTCCCAATCTCGAATAGGCGGATATGATTGGGATACAAACAGAAAAAGAATGGAAAATATTCGAAACTTATTTTTAAGTGAAAAATAAAGGTAGATGAATTTTTTTAGATTTAATTAATATTTTAGTGATATTTCACATTTTTCTCATATTTTTTTGCTTCAGTATTAATAAAATCTTTATGAAAGATAATGAGGATATTAAAATGTGTAAATGAAATATAATATATTAACGGGGTATTATTATAATGACTAATATAAATGAAATGAAGTTAATTTTTATATATAATGCAGATTCAGGTGTGATTAGTTTGGTCAAAGATTTTTGGAAAAAAATACTTAGACTCAGCTCATATGAGTGTAATTTATGTATGCAAACATTTGGGGCATTTTCTATGAAGAAAGATTGGAAATCCTTTATAAATAATCTAAATATAGATACCGAATTTTTGCATCGAGATGAGTTTGAGAAAAAATATTACATTAATAATGCTAAATATCCTTCAGCTTATATCTACGAAGATGGAAATTTATCATTACTTATTTCTGATGAGGAAATGAATTCAGTAAAGGACTTGGATGAAATGGAGGTCTTAATTTTAACCAAAGTTAATAATTTATCATATATTGCTCAAACTAGTAATTAATTGAGTAATTTTCATATTTCTATGCCTTAATTTTCATTATTATTATTTTTTTTGTAATCTTTTCCTATTTATGGTTTATAACCTATAAATTAAAAGAATTTAAAATTAAACTTATTTGTATAATCAAAACTAAATAATCTATATGAGTTGACTTTAATGAGTGAAGAAGATGAAAAGAAACTAATTTTTGTATATAATGCAGAATCAGGAGGTTTTTTTACAGGAGTTAAAGATACTCTTCATAAAACATTCCGAAGAAGTACTTACGAATGCAATTTATGTGCAGTAACATTCGGAGCATTTGGAATGAAAAAAGAATGGAAAAATTATGTGAACAATCTAGACGTTCCGGTTGAATTCAAGAAAAAAGACAAATTTAAATTTGAGTTTTTACATAAAGACGAATTTAATGAAAAATATAATATTACTGATGCAAAATTCCCTTCTGCTTATTTTTTAGATAAATCAGGATTCGAATTATTCATCTCTCAAGATGAAATGAACACAGTAAAATCTATTGATGAGTTAAAGGAATTAGTTAATCTAAAAATTGAAAAATTTGGATTATAGAATTTATTAACCAATTTCTTCATTTTATAAAATTTATCTAACTTTTTATTTTAAAATTTGGATTTTATTAATTATAAATCCGTATTCTGAACATTTAATAAGAACTCTTAAGAAGAAATTCTGTCTTATTGACTCGATAATTATTTTTACAGGATTAATATGTTGGTTAGTTATAAGTCATATTCTTTTAGAACCGAATAATAACAAGTTCTAATAGAAATATTTAAATAATTGACTTAATATTTTCTTTAATTGATATAATATTAAAATACTAACTACATAAAGTAATAATAAAATTGAGATTATTATAACAAAATAGGAGGTTATTGAAATGGGAAATAAAAAAGATGAAGAAGAAGATTGGGACGATGATGAAGATGATGATGATGAAGAAGATGAAGATTGGGATGATAATGACGATGACGATGATTGGGAAAATGATGGTGAGTGGGAAGACGAAGATTTTGATGATTATTGAGAATTTGAGGTCTTAATATCAAAAAATTAACACTATTTCTGTATCTATTAAATAAATTTATTTTTTAATAAGTATAAAATTCTACTTAATCTTATTCAAATTACCATTCTGCTTTCAGAAGATTAATGATTTTTTGGGGATCTGATGTTGGGGGTTTACAGGTTTTATTAATGCAAACATATCCAGTTGCTTTGTTATCTAATTTGACGAAAAATTGAATAAAGTTTGAAAATTTATCCATTTTTGGAGATTCTACTTCTGTCTTTCTCAGAATGATAATTTTATTTGGAATATATTCCTTTTGAATTAATTTTACTAATTCGTTAGTATCATTAGCGTTTGAGTCACCTACAATAACTAAAGAATAAGTTGGACCAATAGCGAAGTCAATAGCAATTAAGAATTGTGTATATGCAAGGAGGTTCGCTTTAACTTTATTAGAAAATACTCTACTTAAAATATCTGCTTTTTCTTCCAAGATATAATCACCCGTAATGAAGCTTAATTTTAATAAATTAAACATTGCAATTGAATTTCCTGATGGAATTGCTCCATCATAAATTTCCTTTTGCCTAGTTAATAATTCCTCACCATATTTAGATGTGAAATAAAAGCCACCAATATTTTCATCCCAAAAATCATTAAGTTGAATCTGATGTAATTCTAGAGCAGTTTTTAAATAGAAAATATCAAATGTAGCTTCATATAGTTCAGTAAGAGCCCAAATAAAGAAAGCATAATCACTTAAAAAAGCGGGAATTTCTGAAATACCATCCTTATATCTATGCAAGAGTTTACCATTTGTACTTTTTAGATTAGAAAGCAAAAAATCAGTAGCATTTACAGCTGCATTTAACAAATTTTCGTTTTGAAATGCTATAGCTCCTTTAGTTAACGCTGCAATCATTAATCCATTCCAATCTGTCAAGATTTTCTCATCTTTACCAGGATGGATCCGTTTTTCTCTTATATTAAATAATTTTAATCGAATTCTTTCTAAATCATCCTGAATTTTACTTTCAGGAATACTTTTCAAGTGGAGAATATTTTTACCTGTTTTTTTTCCGGTTGATTCTTCAAAATAATTTCCAGATTTATCAATATTGAATATCGTAGTGGCTAATTCTAATTCTTTTTTTTCTAAAATTTGATCTAATTCTTTCATGCTCCAAACATAAAATTTTCCTTCTTCTCCTTCACTATCAGCATCTTCGGAAGAATAAAATCCACCTTCAGGTGATCGCATATCTCTTAGAACATATTTGAATATTTCTTCAGCAATATTTTTGTAAATAATCTTTTTAGTAGCTTGATAAGCTTCAACATAAGCCATCGCAATTAATGCTTGATCGTAGAGCATTTTCTCGAAATGTGGAACAAGCCATTTTGAATCTGTCGAATATCTGTGAAAACCAAATCCGATATGATCATAAATACCTCCTTTTCTCATCTCTAGAAGTGTATTTTCAACCATTTCCAATGCTTTTTTATCATTTGTGCGTTTCCAATAGCGAAGTAAAAATATAAGATTTTGAGGAGTAGGAAACTTAGGTCGATCTCCAAATCCAGCATTAATAGAATCATATTGTATGGATAATTGCTTAAATGTCTTTCTGAGATTTGCTTCAGAAAATTTATCTCCTGGTGTTTCTTGATCAATATTTTGGAGACTAAAAGTTATTTGATCAGCAGAGTCCATAAGTTCGGTTCTTTGTTTATTCCATAAATCTTTAATTCGTTTTATTAAATCAATTAATCCAATTCTCCCAAATCGAGTCTGTTTTGGGAAATATGTTCCCGCAAAAAAGGGTTTTTTATCGGGGGTCATGATAATAGTAAGAGGCCATCCACCTGAGCCTGTCATCATTTGACAAACAGTCATATAAATTTTATCAATATCAGGTCTTTCTTCTCTATCTACCTTTATTGAAATAAATACTTCATTCATCAACTCAGCGACTTCTTCATCTTCAAAAGATTCATGTGCCATAACATGACACCAATGGCAAGTAGAGTATCCAATTGATAAAAATATTGGTTTATTTTCTTGAATGGCTTTATTGAAAGCTTCATCTCCCCATGGATACCAATTTACAGGATTCTCAGCATGCTGAAGTAAATATGGACTTTTTTCATTAATTAGATGATTATATTTTGTTTCCTTTGTAATCATAAGTTATTATCACTTGAATAAAATATCAAAATCTCGGTTATAGGCTATTAATTTTTGTTAAAATTATCTTAAGTCTCTAAACTTTTAGTAATCACTTAGTTATAAATTAGAATTCTTTAAAATCTAATTTTCTTCTTTTTAATCTAAAATTCAACACTCAGGACTTATTATGGCTTTCAGATGATATTTAGATTTTAGAATTTTTTAACCAAAAAGTTTAAAAAAGAACGATTGTTCATTTTTCATAATAAATAAAGAACAAATGTTCGCTATTAAAAAAATTAATCTGTTAAGAGGCGAAACACTTGAAAGTAGCAATTATAGTTTTTAGCCCTACTGGTAATACATTGAAAGTTGGAAAAATGCTTGAGGATCAATTAAATTCCAAAAATGTTGATGTTCAATTGTATAATTTTACTGGGAATAAAAAGATCTTTCAAAAGGGAGAGATAAAATCATTTTTAAAAGAGAATATTAAAGAACACGATCTTTTATGCATTGGATCTCCCGTTTATGCTCACCATTTACATTATAATGTTAAAGATCTCATTAAATCTTTACCCAAACCAGAAAATGGATGGGCAAAATTAGCAGTTCCATTTGTAACTTATGGGGCGATAAATTCTGGAATAGCGCTTCATGAGGCAGCTAAACTTTTAAAAAAATCAGGACGAATTACTATCTTGGGAATGAAAATAAATGGATTCCACTGTATGACTGCTTTACCACAGATCAAAGTTAAAATAAATGAAGGAATGCCTGGAAATGAAGCTATACCTATTATAGAGAAATTAACTAATAAGATAGTTCAATTCAATGGTACAATTATTGATAAAACAACAGATATTACAAAGAAATTAAATTATCAGAAACTAAAGAGTCGAATTAAAGCAAAGATTATCTTCAGAGAGAAATTCTGGCATAAACACTTGTATCCAACGGTCACTTTTAATCATAATAACTGTGAAAAATGTGGTCAATGTATAAATATATGTCCCGTAAATTGTATTGAAATGGAAGAAGAAGGACCTATACTTTTAGATAATCCATCTTGCATTCATTGTGGAGCATGTATTCTTGAATGTAAGTATAATGCGATTGAAATTAGTGCAAATTGGGATAGATTGAATAGTATCCTCATAAAATCAATTAATGGTCAAGGTCCATTAGTTAGTAATGAAAATCCTAAATCATTAGTATATTCATAGAGAAATAAAAAAACAAGAGTAAAAAATAAAAAATTTCTAAATCTATTTTTTTTAAATATTAAAAGGAAATTTTCATGCAGCTAAAAAAAGAAAAAAGAAAAAATAGAATTCAGGATGCAGCACGCGAAGATTTTCTAGAATATGGTTTTACTAAGACCTCTATGCGAAATATTGCGAAAAAAGCAAAAATAAGTACCAGTAATATATATAATTACTTTGAGAGTAAAGAATATTTATTCTATTCTCTGATTGATCCCGTCCACGACAAAGTTAAAAATCTATTGTTTACCTTGCTTGAAACAGAAAAACTACTTGGTGAAAATGAATTTTTTAAACAGATTTCAGATCTTTTAGCTCGTCCCGTTGGTGAAATAATTAAAGAAAGCCCAAAAGAATTAATAATACTAATGGATAGAAGTGAAGGAACAAAATATGAGAATTTCAAGGAAAACTTAATTATGACAATTGAATCGCATTTTACTGAGAGCACTGTTCACCAGAAAACTGCAATTGATAATAATTCAAAATCTAAATTTGTGATGCATATTATAGCTAATAATTTTTTAGAAGGTTTACTTGAATTAGCAAAACATTATAAAAGTGAAGAATGGGTTGATTCTAATATTGAACTTTTACTCAAATATCACATTAGCGGAATTACTGGCTTGTTCAATTAAAGAATCATGTTTCTATATTATGTTCTATATAGTTCTAGTATAATTATTTATGAAAACGAACTTATCTAATTCTTTTCTTGGAGGTCTTTGTTTTTCACCTAATTTCATGGGATCAGAAAGAACTGGATTAATTTCCCTTGAATGTTTCCCGATAATAACAAGTGTAATTAATCTCATTTCCTCAGGAATTTCAAGAATCTTTTTTGCTTGTTCTTCCTTAAATCCAGCAATTGGATGAGCAATTAATCCCAATTCAGTAGCACGTAAAACTACAAATGCTGTTGCTAACCCTGTATCAAATAGATAATATTTACGTTCTCCAATTATACAATCAAATTCAGGTTTACTGAATACAGCGATAATCATTGAAGCTTTTTCCACCCATTTATTTCCTTCGGATAATGTTGTAAATAATTTCTTTAATTGGTTTTTATCCTTTACAAAAATGAAATTCCATGGTTGTTTATTTGCACATGAAGGAGCAATTTGAGCTTTTTCAGCTAAATCTATAATCAATTCATCAGTAATTTCAACAAAATCAAGAGAACGATATGCTCGTCTTTCTTTAATTGCGTCTTGAACATTCATTTTATTATTTCTTAATTCAATTTATTATTTTCACAAAATTGTTTAAAAAAAATAAAAAAAGCAAGTTATTTAATTAAATCTTTTAAAATACTCTCGACTTCTTCAGGATGTCCTTTTACAGAAACTTTCGGCCAAATATGTGCTATTTTTCCCTCTGGATCAATTAAAAAAGTACTTCGAATTACGCCCATATATTCTTTACCTCTAAATTTCTTCTTTCCCCATTTGCCATACATCTTGATCACTTCTTTATCAATATCACTTAAAAGGATAACCTTCAAATTCTTCTTTTCAATAAATTTAGCGTGAGATTCTGGAGAATCTGGACTAACTCCAATAACTATAGCATCTAATTTTTGTAAAGCAGGCAAAATTCCTGTAAAGCCAATAGCTTCGGTAGTGCAAGCTGGTGTATTATCTTTAGGGTAAAAATATAGTATAACATACTTACCCTTAAAATCTTGCAATGAGACTTGCTTATTGTCTTTATCAGGAAGACTAAATTCAGGGGCATCATTTCCTACCTCTAATTCAAGTATTTGTTGAGTCATTTCTAATTTATCTCTCTTTTTAGATTGTATTAGACTTAATATTATTAATAATAGATATTTTCCTGAAATTATCAATCTAAGGATTATAATCTATTAGATTTCAGCAAAAAGCGTTTACTAATTTAAAAATTTTTAAGATTTGAATTAATAAAATATTAAAAGATGTGTTAATGTACTTTACATGGCGATTTATAAGAACTATTATATTTGATTCATCAATTAAAAATAAATAAGAGATCTAAGTGATAAACTTGAATATAGATAAGTTTGATGATTGGCCATCACCGACAATAACAAAAAGATTGATCTATCTTGGTTTCATCGTTCTAATGGTCAACTATCCAATAATAATCATCCTGACTTTGATATCAAATTATCCTGCGACCTTCATGGAAAGTCAACTTTCCTTTAGCGGAGCAGTAATCAAGTCCCATTTTCTCGAAATGAATGCGGAACAGATACTATATTATGTTTTTTATCAAATATCGGATGATATTTACGATTTCTGTCACCTCTGTATATTTATTGGTCTATCGTTATTTTTAGCCCGAAAATTTGATGAAGATTCAAGGTGGAGAAAAATGGGATACTGGATGGCCATTGTTGGAATAATAGGCACTATTAGCGACCTTACAGAAAACAGCCTAATAATCATGATGACAACTGATCCTCAAGGTTTTCCTGATGTGTGGGCTATCGCACATAGTTGGTTAGCAGTGGTAAAATACATTATGTGGGCGATTCAAGCTGTGTGGATTATTTGGGCTGATGTAAAGCTTTATAAGAACAAAGAGTTCACGATAAAACCTTTTTTAGCTGTTATAGGTGTTGTCTTTGCACAACATTGGACGTCTGTAGTATTTGGATTACTATATCTCTTTGGTGTTGATTTAGTGGCAATAGTACATGGATAGTTTGGTTAAGTGTTAACCAGAAAGGAAAATTGGAAACAATTAAAATCCCTTTTTTTTTTTAATGAACAGAGTATTTTTTCTATGTTTAAAGAGAAATATTAAGAATTTGAATTTTTTAAGGATCATTCCTAAAAGGATGACGAGCATTTTCTGCATTTTCGATTCCATCATCCACAGTTGGTAATCCTTCCATTGCTTTTCTGATTGCATTACGAGTCGCCTTATAATTATTAATGAATATTCTT
>Ga0209635_10002640_pt1 | contig 13809 bp, 14 predicted proteins | sample DeeMarSWOR230_32_FD_187463 | JGI IMG/M metagenome (GOLD analysis project Ga0209635, IMG submission 187463) | Marine sediment microbial communities from White Oak River estuary, North Carolina - WOR-2-30_32 (SPAdes) (version 2) | ecosystem: Environmental > Aquatic > Marine > Intertidal zone >...
CCTCATCATGCTCGTCCACCACGTTGAGGGCTCCATCTCCCGGCAGGAACGCCGTAATAACCCTGCCGTTCTTGATGAGTTGCGTACGCACGCACTTGCGGATGGCGCTGTTGGGCTGCTTGCTTTCAACACCAACCTTTTCCAAGACGATGCCTCTCGCCATCGGGGCACCCATTAGGGGATCGGATTTAACATCCAACCTCAGCATTCGCCGCTTATAGTAGATATCGCTCCAACGGAAATGCTTCCGTTTCTTCTGTAACCTACGTGCAGCGAATTCGCCTGAGGTTTTAGAACTCATGGCTTACGTCATACCTCACGCACTCATAATCAACAAAACAAATATATAAAGTGTCTATTTAGCATCATCAAAAGGTAGAGCAGCAGAAACAGCGAAATCGTTTCCCTTAAATAATCTTCATGCAATAAGGTCAGACAGTGGAGTAGCATGGACATTTCAGAGCAAAGAGTCATTGGCTCGCTTCTATTGCTTCTAGGCGTAGCTTTCCTAACCTTGGGCCTACACACTGGGCAGTTAGACACCGTCTTGGAAATTGTGAAGACGGTTTTTGAAGCTTCAGTCGCCGGTCTGCCCTAACCAGTGAATCACTTGCAAGGTTTCGCAGTGTCTTTTGAGGTTCACTCAGAGATTAGTTGATTTCAGGCACTTCTCGCGCCTAACATGAGAACTGAAATTGTTGCCGAAGCAGCCAACGGTGCGAGAACTCTGAGAGTCATAGAAGGCACTCATAGTTTGGCTTGATCAGAAAAGCAAACTAAAGAGGAAAAGGTCTGTGAGACGGGAGCAAGTTCTGATTTGGAGTAACACTTAGATAACGGGTATCACATGATTGTGACCGGTGCTTGGAGTGCACGGTGAACGCGAAAACCGGGTTTGAATTTTCTGATCTCTTCTTAGTCATAACTCTTTTATTCTCTGAATTTCAACTCCCAAGGGTGAGTCTATGGTGAGGTTCACTGGTATTTCTGAGATACTGTCTGGGAAGGCAGAGGTAACGGTTCGAATCCACGGTTGGCTTCATCATAAACGGTCGAGTGGTGGAGTCCAATTCTTGCTAATAAGAGATGGATCAGGAATAATTCAGACTACACTGAAAAGAGATACAGTCGACGAGAAAACGTATGAAAAGATAGACAGATTGCCAGTGGAATCTACCGTAGAGATAAAGGGAACTGTAAGAAAGGATGAACGCGCTCGCGGCGGCTACGAACTATCCATCGATGACATCAAAGTACTCCACGAAGTCAAAGAAGAATTTCCCATAGCAAAGAAGTATCATGGTCCGGAGTTCTTGATGGATAATCGTCATCTCTGGATACGAAGTAGAAAGATGCAAGCCATGTTGAAAGTAAGATCCAAGATACTCGAATCAGCAAGAGAATGGTTCTTGTCCCGTAATTACATCGAGTTCCAATCCCCGATTATAATAACTGCCGCGTGTGAGGGGGGCTCAACTCTCTTCGAACTCAAGTATTTTGACAGAAAGGCTTACCTGACTCAGAGTTGGCAGCTTTACGCGGAAGCTGCAATCGCATCAATCGGAAAGATATTCACCATCGCTCCATCATTCAGAGCTGAGAAATCAAGAACTCGCAGACATCTCACAGAATATTGGCACATCGAAGCAGAAGAACCGTGGTGCGATCTGAAGAGAACAATGAGGGTTCAAGAAGAACTAGTGACCCACATACTTCATGAATTGGCGAAGGAACTACCTGAAGAATTGAAGGTCTTCGGACGAGATCCAGGAGATTTCTTGAAGATAAGACCGCCTCTCCCAAGAATAACGTATGACAAGGCAACAGAAATGCTTAGCAAAAAAGGAGTTTCCGTCGAATGGGGACAAGATCTAACCTGGGAACAACAGAAAGTCTTGAGTTTCGAATTCAAGCAACCCTTCTTTATCACACACTTTCCCAAGAGTGCCAAAGCATTCTATCACAAACCGGATCCCAAACGACCCAAGGTCACCTTATCCGATGATCTCCAAGCTCCAGAAGGGTACGGAGAACTCATCGGCGGCGGACAAAGAATCCATGATCTCGGTGAATTACTGAAGAGAATTAGAGAGGAAAAGCTCGACGCAAAGGATTACCAATGGTACATCGATATCCGAAAATTCGGTGCTGTTCCTCATTCAGGGTTTGGATTGGGTTTGGAGCGGTTGATTATGTGGATTTGTAGACTGGACCATATTCGCGATGCGATTCCCTTTCCGAGAACACTGACACGGATTTACCCATGATGAATCGGCGCTCACAACAAGCTTAAGCAATCAGCTGCTTCTAATGCCCTGAGGTGAAGAGGTTCAAACAAATCATTCTGGTTACAGGCACACCAAGTGTCGGCAAAACCGCTGTTTCCAGCTTGTTAGCCTCAAGGTTAGATGCTCTCCACGTTGACTTGGGAGACCTCGTTAAACAAGAAATGCTCTGGAATGATGTGGACAGAAGAAGAGGGACGCTCATTGCCAATATTCCAAAGCTTTCAAGGCGAGTTCAGAGCCTTATCGAGAGTTCTAGAGGTGACGTTGTTCTGGATGGTCATTATGCAGTCGATGTCGTTCCCGCAAGAAGCGTTAGCAAGGTCTTTGTTCTCAGACGGGAACCCGATGAACTACGCCAAATGATGCTGAAACGTGGCTTCAAAGGGAAGAAGATGAAGGAAAATCTTGCCGCTGAGGTCTTGGACGTTTGCCTCTACAACGCTGTGAAAGCTTGTAGCGTCGACAGAGTCTGTGAAATCAATATCACTGGCAAGAAGACTGAAGAAGTGGTTGAAGAGATCATTGCCGTCTTAGAAAGAAAAAGAGCGTGCGTTGTTGGAAGAGTGGACTGGTTGGGAAAACTTGAGAATGAAAATCGAGTGGAGGAATTCCTCGAGGATTTTTAGGTTTGGGTCTCAGCCCAATCTTCGTGTGATCTCTCGTTTTGTCAGCAAAATGATGCCACGGCGATTGGCGTAAGCCTTGGCGTGACCGCTGAATTTGTCAGCAATCAGGATAGGGTTCGGCAATCCCACGTCTGCTGCTGCTTTGTCCATGTTAATTACCATGTTGACGCCCACAGTTCGCTTCCATTGTCTTAGCCAGACGAGTTTCTGCTCTCTTCCTCTCTGAATAAGAAGGTCAAATTGCCGTGGCAGACCTGAAGAGCCTTCTCTAATCGCATCCTTTTCGATTTTGTAACCATCTTGCCTGAAATACTTCAGGGCTAAATCTAGAAGAGATGCGGCTCTCATTTGGTTAACATCCTCAACAACAGTTAATGTGTATCAAGGAAAAAGCTTTCTGTACACTTTAAATAGTGGAAGAAGAGGCGTCGCCAGTTAACTGGTAGAGATTTCAGCAGAATACAGGATGAGTTAGGATGAAACTTGTTCTCTCTCTGCCACTGATACTGTTCTATGAACTACTCGCATGATAGTTGGTTGATGGGGGCGTTGCACGTATATCACAGAGCATCGTTCATTTTCACAGTAGTATTTCCTAGCTCTTGATCGCTTAACTAAGGGCTCGCCGCATTCCGGACAGGTAACCATGTCTATCACCTTGAGAAGTTCAATAGCTCCATTAAGACGGAGGGAGGTAAAAGACTTATGAATCTCTAATTTGGAAATTAGTTCCACAGAGAACAAGGAAGGCGAAGAAGCTGCTTATTCTCGCTCACTCACCCTTCTCAAATAGCAAATAATGATTGACAGTGTAATTCATTGCTCCACCCATTCCAGCGGTCTGATAAGTGTGGAGACGCCAACCCTTCGCTTCGTAGTTTTCAATGACTTCCGCAACGTTTCCTTGATGTTCGGCTTTGATGCACACCCATTTTTTCAATTTCACCTCATCCACTTACTCTTTCGTACTGATTCACTATCTGAATTCAACCAACATTAAAACTTTAAGGATGGGTCCTCTAATATCAGGAGTGATTGAGATTTCCATGTTGCAGAGGCATGGCTCGACGGATTGAAGTGACTATCAAATGAATCGGGAAAAGAGAAGGTTTACTGGAACATGCATTGATTGTGGTGGTACTTCAAGGCTTTTCGAACTTGACGTTCAGAAAGGCATAAAAATCTTGAGATGCCAAAGGTGTGGCTTGCTTCATCGATATAAGAAAGGCCTTCTTGGCGGCTGGAAATTTCATAAGGCATTTCATCCTTGAACAGCTAAGTTTTGCGTCACGCTGCTTGATACTCTTTTACAATGGGCCAGAAAGACAGGTTATACTGGCACATCTTTCAGATACGTTAGAGAGAATCTCTTGAATTCCCCATCCTTTAGGGCAGTAACGAAACTCTGAATGTCTTCAGTGAAATCTTTCCAGTCAACTCTCAATCGATTCAGATCACGGTGGTAGTCGGAGTAATTTCTGTGAAGAGAAATGATTACGCCGGTCATGCCAAGGCCTTCTCCGGTAGAAGCGAAAATTGCGTTAGGAAACCTGAGAGCGTATTGTTTCGCCTCTTCCATTCTTTTGGGTGTTAGGATTTCCGGTCGCATTTTGACAAAGGTTAGAACTAGTATCTCGAAACCCATCTTCTCAAAATCGGGAACGATTGTGTAGTCCTGAATCATCCCGTTCCTTTCGAGTTTGTGACGTGTTCTAGTGACTGTTGCCTGAGAAACATCGAGAATCTTTGCCAGGTCTCGGTCACTTCGTTTTGAATTCTTGAGAAGTTCCTGCAACAGCTTTTTAGGCAATTCTTCGCGCATGAAACTACCCTCATTCTAATTTCTCCTAATTTCAGATTAGTTTTGTGGTTGAAGCAAGGGAATTAATGATGCCCCTCTTTTATGTAGGTGTGAATCATCAGTAGGTTTCTAAATGCAGTTTTGCACATAAAGTATTAAAGTGACAAATCAACATGGACGACGGGAAGGTTAGACTCTGAAGAGAGAGAAAGGCGTTCCCCTACCGAACGAAAAGGCATTCGTTATTGTCTTACTTGACATTGTGCGGCGATGTTGACTTCTCAAGATGAATAGTTAGCCTGCAGAGAAACATAAGCACTAGATCGAGGAGAAGCGAGATATTTCCATACTACTGTTGGGTGAAACCTTTCTAGTTCTGCTTCTCGTTACTCAACTTGTCCACTTCTGTCAGTTGCGATATCGCTTCAGACAAAACATCAACATACTGCCTCAGCGTATGAACGAGATTTCTAGCCACCTCGTTTCACCTCAGAAGATTCATTCTGTGGCCTTTCAAATTTGTCTCCGCATTTTGGGCAATTTCCGGCTTCGAAGCTGTTCCAACGCCACCCGCAAGAGTGACAGACATGAAACGGAATACCATGATAAATCTTTCTGTGAACCTCCAAATCCTCACCACAGCCTATGTGCCAAGATGTTTGGTTTAAAGTTGTCTATGATGAAGAGGTATACCACAATGGCATAGCCTGCAAGATTCTGTCTGTCCTGAGGACGCTCGTTCCGACGCGTATGTTTCATCTTGAAGGCGCGCCACATTAGTCATTTAAGGAGAAATGCCTTAGGTATGACTGAGACTCATGTCAGAAAGAAGAAGGAAGAAGAAGAGAAAAACACCGCCAAGCGTATACAACACTATGCCCCACTTTTTTCCTACGGAACAGGTAGATATCGTTCGGAAGATGCAATCCAAGAAGCGAAGAAAAAGGAAGTAGCTTTCGTTGGAGTGAGCTTGACAAGAGAATTACTTGAAAGGCCAAGAGTCACCGAACGCGTGAGGCTACGTGAGGCTGTGGTCAGATGTATGCCGTAGTTACGTGCCAGAGATGTGGACAACTCCTCTTAGCTCAGACTAAGCAGAAGACCAAACAGTGTCCTCACTGCGATTTCAGATTCAGTGTTGAGAAGTCCAAGAAACTTGCGTATGCCCGATCCGCCAGAGACGCATCAGCGCTCATACGCGAATTGAAATTCAGTCGGAAGAAAAAGAAAGAATCGGCTTTCAAGTAGTTGTCTAAAGCAGTCTTAGACCTTCATGCAACAGCCGTTGTACCATTTTGTCGCTGGTTGACTCGCTGTAGATTCTGATTAGTGGCTCAGTCTCCGAAGCCCTGATCAGAAGCCAGCTTGTATCGTCGGTGAAGTGAAACTTTATTCCGTTTACGGCCTCGACGCCTCGATACGTGGTGGCTGTCTTGACTGACAGGTTGCCAATGCTCTTTGGAGGATGAAGCTGCAATTTTGGAATGAGGTCCATGCGGTCAGGCTTGTCGTACGGTAGGTCGATTCGGTCGTAGTGAAGTTCACCGAATTCTGCTCTCAGTTCCGCCAAGAGTTGGCCAATGCCCTTTCTCTCCATAGCCATGAACTCCAACACGAATAAGGAAGACAGGATGCCGTCGCGTTCGGGTACATGGTTTTTAAAGCCTAATCCGCTGCTCTCCTCCCCGCCTATGAGAATATCTTCCTTAAGCATGATTTCACATATATTCTTGAAGCCCACAGCTACGTCGTAGACTGGCAGAGAGAATTTCCTAGCCATTCGAGGAACGATGCTGCATACTGAAGCCGTCTTTACAACACCGCCTCTCCAACCTCGATTCACGTACAGATGTAGCAGCAATAGAGCAAAGACTTCATGAGGCGTGACAAATCTACCGTCTGATGTGACAACTCCGACCCTGTCGGCATCGCCATCCGTGGCAAACCCCACATCGGCTCTTGACTTCACAATCGTGTCCATTAGCGGCTTAAGGTTTTGAGCGATAGGTTCAGGCTTGACTCCGCCGAAAGTCGGATTCTGCTCGGCGCGGATTGACCTGATCGCACACTTTGTAGACGACAATAGTCTTTCGATGATTCTGTCTCCGGCTCCATGCATGGCGTCAAAGATCACTTTGAAGCCGGATTTGCCTATGAGTTGTAAGTCTACGAGCTTTTCTAACCCTTTAACATAGTCGCTTTCGAAGTCGGTCTCTTGGATGTTTTTCTCGATTCGCGATTTCTCATGCTTCGGAGGATTATTAAAAAGAAGGCTTTCGATCTGTTTTGTGATGTCGGTCGGTGCTGGTCCACCATGCTCAAGCTTGAACTTTATGCCATTATAAACCGAAGGGTTGTGGCTCGCCGTGATGACTACCCCGCCGCCCGCCTTGCGGTTCTTCACTGTGAAGGACACTATAGGTGTAGGGGTTGGCTTGGAGGCTAACAAGACACGTATGTTATTGCTGGCTGCAACCTCAGCCACAACTCTGGCGAAGCGACCGGACATGAACCTAGTGTCATAGCCGACCACCAAGCCTTGGCTACGTTGATTCCGAGATGAGATATAATCAGAGAGGGCTTGTGCTACGGCTTTCACGTTGTCGAATGTGAAGTCTTCGGCGATTATTCCACGCCAGCCGTCTGTGCCGAAGATGATTCTGGGCAATGAGCGCCTCCTTCTGCTTTAATGCATTAGTGTTTTAGGTGCTTAATAATTTGAACCTAGCTTTGGGAACCGACTTTGATAGAGCGCACGTCTTAAGTTACTATCGCACGTGAATGAAAGAAAAACAGCAAAGTCGGCAGAGTCACTGGAGTTGCTCCAAAACAATTCATAGAAGCGAGACTACACAGGCATGTGCAGAAAGCGCATACTAACTTGGACGCGCACGTTTGTAGTATGGTTCTCGTCTTTTCACCGCCATGACAAAGAGCTGTTTTATCTCCTTGTCCTCAACGCCTTTCCGCATAGGTGTTAATACATCGACTAGATTGTCGTCCCGCATCAGACAAGGCTTCAACTTTCCATCGCTCGTTACCCGCAACCGCGTGCACCGGACACAGAACTCCGTATTCTCAATCGGATGAACCACCTCGACCTTCACCTTCGGCAGAAAGTATATGTGGCGATTCTGCATGTCACCTCGCGTCTTCACTTCCAATGCTTGTTTGCGCAAGTCGCCTTCAACGTCTTCCAAGGAATAAAAGTAGCGAGAAAAAAACATGTCGTCCACGTTCACCGGCTCTAGCTCAATGAGCTGCAGAATAGTCTCAGTGTGTCTCGCAAACGAAATCATGCGGGGGATCTCAGTCTCGTTAATTCCTTTTAAGACAAGCATGTTCAACTTAACAGGATACAAGCCAGCTTTCACAGCAACCTGAACACCGTCCAAGACTTCACGTAGGTTGCCGTTGTTCAACACTCCATAAGTCTTCTCGTCTAACGAAGGAAGGTTCACGTTCACCCGCTTCAATCCTGCTGAGCGAAGCGGTCTTGCCAAAGAAGCGAGGTGACTTCCATTCGTGGTCATGGACAAATCCAGCAGACCCCGCAATTCCGCTATGCTTTTCACGATGTCCAAGATGTCGGGGCGAAGGAGGGGCTCTCCTCCGGTTAATTTAATGCGGGAAATGCCCAGGGAAACGGCAATTCTAGCGATTCGCACAACCTCATCAGTTGCCATCTCTACTGATGCAGAGCTGACTGTTTGCCCTTCGCGGTGGCAATAAACGCAGTTCAAATTGCACTTTTGGGTGAGAGAAATCCGGAGGTTAAGCGTCGGACGCCCACAGTTGTCGAAAAGCATTACAGCTACTAACCTTTTCCACGGGCGTGAAGAACAATATGCCCCGCTTCGCGTAATATAAGCTTTTCAAGACAAAGCCTAACAGCTTGGGGCGACCCAGGAAAGCAAAAAACGGCCTTTCCATCCACAACACCAGCGACGGCCCGCGTCATGACAGCTGCAGAACCAATTGTCTGATAGGAGAGCCATCTGAATATCTCTCCAAAGCCATGAAGCTCCCTCTGCAAGAGAGGCTTAACAGTCTCAATCGTAACATCACTCGGGCTGATTCCAGTGCCGCCACAAAATATTGCAGCATCTATCTCTTGCGACCCCAAAGCTTCCTTCAAACTATTCTCAATCAGCGATCTATCGTCTGGAATGACTCTGTGGAGAGTAATGGTGTGACCCTGTTGCTTCAGCAGTTCTTCAATCAAGTCACCAGATTCATCATCGACTTCTCTGCCCCCAACCAGTTCTTGGTAGCGACTCGTACTGCAGACAAAAACTGCAAAACGAAGCTTTGCTGGTGCTTTTTCCTTGTGCCTGCGCGTTACTTCACTCATCCTTTGCTCATCCTTGCTTCGTCTTGCGCACTACATGAATGTCTTGGATAACCGTGCTGGGATACTGCCCCACCTTGTCTTTTTCATACCGCTTTGTCATGTCCCAAATCGTTAGGAGCGCCACGGAAACAGCCATTAGGGCTTCCATTTCCACACCTGTCTGCGCCCGTGCCTTCACGGTGGCATTTGCTTCTACGGTTGAATTGTCGACAATCTCTATGTCAACATCAACATTGGTCAACGGCAATGGGTGACACAAAGGGATAAGCGAACTTGCACTCTTAGCTGCGAGAATGCCTGCGATCTTGGCTACTTCCAGAGGGTCGCCTTTCTCAACCTTTCTATCTTTGATCAAGTTTATTGTCTGCGTTTTCAGCTTAATCATTCCCTTTGCGATGGCTTCTCGATAGACTTCAGGTTTTGATGTGACATCAATCATCGACATATCTACCACTGACTCACAACACTTGACTAGTCTGAGCTTATTTATCTGTTCCGAGAAAACGTTCAAAAGCGATTTCCTTCGAAAACTTCATTCCAGTGCAGTCACGTAATACGTGGACGATTGGCAACTTTGAGCCGAAAAAGCCTACCTTAACCACGATGAAATATCAAGTCATTAATGATAGAAAGCGAGCGTAACGCTATTTGTCCCAGAGCTCCATTAGCTGCTTTATCATTCGGGCACGTGAATTTTCCTCGTTGTACTTGAAGATTCTGATTCTTCCGAATTTCTTGTGCTTTACAAGCTTGTGGTCCTCTAGGACTCTCATGTGCTGATTGGTCGTTGCATAGTTAAGTCCCGCTCGGCGGGCGATTTCTGAAATGTTCAACTCACCGATGTCTGCAAGAATTCTGAGGATTCTAACTCGCCCCTTCGAGGAGAGCACGTCTTCGATTGGCAGAATGAAGCCTCCTTAATATCTAAACAGCTTTCGCTCGGAGAATGCTGCTTAGTTCCTGCTCTAACTCTGAAGCGGGTATCGTCGGCAAGCTAATTAGTGTGGTTTTTCCTCGATGTCCAAGACCAGAAGGCTGGGTTTCAATTATATCCAAAGCAGAGAGCATCTTGGCATATTTCCACAGTTGAGTATGCTGGCGCTTTTTCTCACCGTACTCTTCACACACAACGGCGTACGCCTCTTCAGCTTCACCGATGGAAATGTGCGCTGCGTCTGTCAGTTTGAAACGTCGCGCAATCCCCAAGAGAAACATTTTCTCATGTAAGCCTAACGTTGTGATTGTGTCTTTTCGCACAACCGGATACACGCTGCTAGCGGCTCTGCGCACATGCTCAGGCAGAACTTCTTGTGCCCTTTCGGTGTCAGCGTATTTGCCAGCTCTCCATAAGAGCTCAATTGCGTAACGAGCGTCGCCTCCCTCTAAAGCTGCAGCTTTGGCAGCTATTCCAAGCGTCTGAGATGGAACTGAACCTTCTTTGAAGGCCCATGTTACTCGATCATTAAGGATATCACCAAGCTGAAGTTTCGAGTACTCTTTGAGATGCACGATATTACGTTGAAGCGTGCTTCTTGTGCTCGGGTCTAGCATGTCCAGGGCCTCAATCTCGCGGAGAATACCGATTAGAGAGAGCCTTCGAGCTTCTCTCAAACGTTCTTCTTGAATCCTTGTCAGGCTGTACAGGGGATCTGAGCCTTCACTCCTGATAAGTGCTTCTAATTCGTCGAGAGCCAAAATGACATAGGCGTTCTTCTCATCTAACATCTGCATTAAAGCCTGCAGAAGTTCTTCTGCTGAGTATCCTCGCTTGGGGAATTTTGGATAAAACCTGAGAATAACTCGTTGAAGGATCATGAAGAAACTTCCTTTGTATTCGCGGCAATTCACATGAACATAATGCAGATTGACATTCTGCTGTTGAGCGTCCCTAGTTATGATTGACCCAAAGCGTTGGGAAAGCACGGTCTTTCCAGTTCCGATTCTGCCAGCAATGAGCACGCGCTGAGACATTTTTCCAGGGCTTTCAACTTTGAATCGAAAGAACTGCCTGAGGAGTTCTAATTGATTTTTTCTATGAGGTAAACGTGGTGGCACGTAGTTGATGTCCAGTTTGCCTTCGTCTTTGAAGACGCTATGACGCGAAAGCATGCGAAACTCTTCCTGTTTCCTAATATACAGAAGAAGTCAATTTATGGTTTTTGTCCTTTAGAAAGAAAATTTAGCGAGTGGAAGCTTGTAAGTATTAGTTTTAGGCATAACGAAAAACGTCATGGTGGGCTCACGCACTCAAGATCCATATCATCCTATTCAGTGGGGCCAGAGTCGTCATCGCCCACAAACCAAACACTATGCAAGCCCGAATAAAAGCATTTACGCGCTGAGAGTCTAAACGCTATGTCGCAAAAAGGGCGATTCAGTCGATACCTGACTCGAGGCAAAAAGAACTAGTCAATCATATACAAAACTTGAAAGTACTTGGGAGACACGCTTTCGACGATACGGTCTTCTGAGTAATGGTGGTTTCGGCCTTTTAGGTCTCCTTGACATCTCAAGATTTCCTTCTCCGTAGATCATGAGAATACTATTATCGATTAGAAGTTCCTCTCTTGAATCGTTCATGCTATCGACCTATTTATTTGGATTCTCTAGGGATCGCGGGGTCTGAGGGGTTCTGATGCTGTGTTCGTTGATTCCTGTCATGATCAGTTTGGCTTTCGTCACCAGATTGGCGGCCTTGTAGTAGATGATCAGGAGTTTATGCTGAGCCCTCTTCGTGGTTAAGTTATGTCTCAAAAGCAACTCCATTATCTCAATGTCTTGTTCACGCCGCTTCAACATCGCAGCAATCTGTTTCTGGTCATCCGACACGCTTTCGGCTCTCCAAGAAAGCTAATCGTATATCTTAATATATCGCTTGCTTCATCGCGCGGTATATATAAGAACACGATATATCCTAACAATCTCCCCTTGATAGTGCAATTGCAGTGTTGACCAACATGCTTCAAAAGATCAGAGTTGTCCCTCTGGCTGCTGAGAGTCTTGGTGTTCGCTCCTTATGCAGCTATATCGAAACCTCTGACTTAAGAATTCTTTTGGACGCAGGGGTGTCGCTGGGTCCTAACCGTTTTGGTCTTTCCCCCCATCCCAAAGAATATGAAGCCTTGGCCGAATGCCGCAAAGCAATAGGTGCAGCAGCAGACAAGGCGGAGGTTGTCACGCTAAGCCATTACCACTTTGACCATCATACGCCATCTTTCACAGACTGGTGCTACAACTGGTCTTCCGAGGAAGTTGCCAGGCGAATCTACGATGGAAAAACTGTGTTGGCAAAAAGCTACAGGTCCAAGGTCAATTCCAGTCAGAGACGGCGTGGCTGGATGTTCTCAAAGACTGGTGGTAGCTGTGCTAAGAATTTGCGCTACGCAGATGGCAGAACTTTTGAATTCGGCGAAACCAAAGTGAAGTTCTCCGAACCGGTCTTTCATGGAGCTGAAGATTCACCGCTCGGATGGGTCTTAATGGTTGCCATCGAGCACGAAGATGAAAAGATATTATACGCTTCAGATGTTCAAGGCCCGATGGCTAACTCCACTCTTCAGCTCATATTAGCTCAGAATCTTCATATGATAATCATTGGCGGCCCCCCAACCTATCTCAGTGGACTTGTGAAACAAGAAGATGTGCAGCAAGGCATTCAAAATCTGGAACTCTTAACACAAAGAGTCCCACTAACAATCTTGGACCATCATCTGCTGCGAGACGAAGAATGGAGGCAAGTTTCCCAACCAGTTATAGATTCAGCCTCAAATGCAGGTCACTGGGTAATTACAGCCGCCGAGTTTCTGAAAAGACAAAATAATCTATTAGAATGTCAAAGAAAAGAGCTTTTCGAGGTTGAACCTCCAGACTCAGAGTTTGAGAGATGGATGAAGCTGCCATCTTTGAAAAGGAAGCAAATCAAACCTCCAATCTAGTTCGCTGAGACGCGAAGCTTTGAGGTGGTCTTGGACAAGAATGAAGGAACTCCACGTGAATATTTATATTACGCTGGACGTACTCAGATAACGTAATTGAGTGGCGACAATGAGTAGCACCGCTTTCCGAGCGTGGTTAAGCGCTTGATGAAACGCGTTAGGGCTGTATTTCAGAGAGTTAGATTGTATCTGAATGTTACTCAAATGAGTCCCATTGCCAGAAGATACTTTATCAAGAACGGTTTCGATGGCTCGATGACCCTGCTCGGCATCATCGTAGGCTCGTGGATTGTGGGAGTCACAGAGCCTCAGATAATTGTCACTGCAGGACTGGGCGCGTGTCTCGCCATGGGCGTGTCCGGACTCTTCGGCGCCTACATGACTGAGCGAGCTGAGAGAACAAGACATCTTAAGACCCTCGAGGCTAGTATGCTGACTGATCTCAAAGGCTCGGTCATAAGTGACGCTTCAGACTTTGTCTCTGTGTACGCGGCGTTTGTTGATGGCGCCTCTCCCATACTGACGGCGGTGATCTCCATTATTCCCTTTATTCTCACTTTGATGGGGAAGCTTGTTATATGGGACGCCTATATTTACTCGTTCGTTCTCACCTTGGCCACGTTGTTCTCTTTGGGCCTCTATCTTGGAAGGATCGCAAAGGAAAACATGGTCCTATATGGTGTCATCACGCTTGCTGCAGGAATCCTCACGGTGGCCATTGCTCTGCTTTTTGGCGCCATCTAACCTTTCCCCGCGTCTGTTAGGCACGTTCCGAAAAGTAGTTAAATATGCACCTGATAAGAGT
>Ga0209635_10002641_pt1 | contig 13807 bp, 12 predicted proteins | sample DeeMarSWOR230_32_FD_187463 | JGI IMG/M metagenome (GOLD analysis project Ga0209635, IMG submission 187463) | Marine sediment microbial communities from White Oak River estuary, North Carolina - WOR-2-30_32 (SPAdes) (version 2) | ecosystem: Environmental > Aquatic > Marine > Intertidal zone >...
CCTTGTAATCTGCAGCCCCTTTGCTTTCGGGGGCATACGTCAAGACCGGCTGACCGGCACTTGGTGCTTCAGCCAACCTTACGTTCCTACGAATAACCGTATCGAACACAAGAGCGCCGAAAAACTCCCTCATCTGCTGTTGTACCTGCCTGCTAAGTGTCGTCCTGCTTTCCACAAAGGTCAGCAGCACACCAAGAATTCTCAAGTTATGATTGAATCGCTCCCTAACAATATCTACAGTCGCAAGTAATTGTTTTAGACCCTCAAGAGCATAATAATGTGTCTGCACGGGCACTATTACATCGGTGCTCGCGACCAAAGCGTTCAACGTTAACAAACTAAGTGACGGCGAGCAATCAATAAGGCATATACCGTAATTATCCCTCATATGTTTAAGCTGCCGGCTCAGGACATACTCTCTGCCGTAGAGTGTCGCCAATTCAAACTCGGCGCCGGAAAGCAAAATATTACTCGGAACCAAATCAAGCCCTTTGATGTTAGTACTTTGTACTGCCTTAGAGATTGGAATTTGCTTCCGAGAGGCTGGAATCTGTACATTGGTAATAGCATGATAAACAGTTTTATCCAAGGCCCCAGGGTCACAGCCTAATCCGAGGGTGGTATGTGCCTGTGGGTCGAGGTCAATTAGGATGACCTGCTTTCCCAGCACGGCAAAAGCTGTTGCAAGATTTATCGCAGTAGTTGTTTTGCCACAACCACCTTTTTGATTTGCTATCGCTATTGTTCTCATATTTTCATGCCGTAAACTCATACCGCGCACCCATCGGTATTTTTTAACTGTCCTGCTGTTTTTCAACAAGAACCACCAGCTCCATACTCACCTTAGGCCCTGAATAATCTCGCTCCGAGCGAGTTATCGTGAACCTGTCTACAAAGATGGCCGGCCGGTGTCTCTCCAGAGCATTCAGGAAAATAGCAAACTGATTGAACCCAGCAGTAAAATCGACATCAATCCTGTTCTCGCGTATGTAGTTACAATTAGGTATTGTTGAGACTCTTCGGCTGTCTTTGCTACTTGTAATGCTGAATGAAGCGATTTTCTTCTCGCTGGCAATTTGACTTACATCAAACGTCAAATTCGCCGAATTTTCCGAATCAATAACAAAATCCTCCAATCTGTCTCGTAAACGCTCGATTTGTTCATGTAACTGGATTTTGGTTTCTTCTTGTGCTGCTTTTAGTGCAGACTCGTGCATCTGTTTTCTTTCGGCGAGCACGCTTTCGAGCCGTTTTTTGTTGTCTTTTTGTGGCTTCACCACAAGTATATAAGCAAAGAGAATCAGTACAAAGCAACCTGCCCATATCAGAGCTGCTATCTTAAAATATTTTTTATAAATCTTCATAAAAGCCATGTTACAATCCTGGTTTAAAGACACAGTCCATTTCGTAAAAGACAACATCCTGGCCCTCAAACTTATCAGCTTTCGGCCAAACAAAGATATTCTCAAGCTTCGGCCCGAGAAAAGCTGAAGAGCGAAGACGATCCCGAAAATCTTTGACTGCTTCGTCGCAGTTGTATTGTGGATTACCACAAATAATCGCCTGCAATACTCTTACGGGAACATCAATATCAATCATTCTTTCGGGATCATCTTTTTTAGGAACTTTTCTTTTTATAGAACGCTGCTTTACTTCAAGGGTGGTCAACACCACCGAGTCCGGCATATTCTCCACAAATGTCATCAACACAGGCGACCATTGAGTATATCTGCCAATAGCGGACTTAACCTCCGATAAGCAATTAATGTAAGTGATTTTCTCATTCTCTAATGATTGTTGCAGCTCTATGGCCTCCGACAATCTGCCAATTTTTGCTTCCCACCTGACTATTTCCTGCCTCTTTATTGATGTAACGATTCCGTCGCACAAATAAAAGCCTAACATTGCTATTGCAACAGCAGTTGGTATAGCAATGGTTACCGCAGCAATAACTATGCCACCAAGCTTAGTCTTCTTCGGAATACCCTGTCCTTTTAGCAAATCTATCGTGAACATTGTCTCGATTCTCGATACTTAATACCCGATTCTCGATACTCGATTATCGCTTTTTTCTTTTTTCGAGCATCGAGTATCTGGCATCGAGCACGCTACTTCATATCGACCTCATAGCAAGACCGGCTGCTACTGCCATTGCAGGGCCGTTCTTTTGAAGAATATTTTTCTGGATAATACCTCGAGGATTACAACCTGCATCACAGCGTATTTTGTCAAACGGGTTCCATAAGACAGCTTCCGCCGAAAGCCGGCTATTCAATAACTCAACGAAGCCTTTAGCCAGAGCAAACCCACCGCAAACAAGTATTTTATCAACAAGTGTCGATTTCTCCTGGGCCGCATAATAGCGGAATGTTTCGGCAACATCGACAATCAATTTCTGACAGGCTTTTTTAAAACTATCATAAAACTGTGTCTGAGCTGGAGCCGAATCACCTGACAAAATCCCCTTGACAGCTTCTGTTGACATACCATTTTCAGTGGCAATCTGCTTTATAATATCATCACCGGCATAAGTTATATCGCGGATAAAAGGCCAACCATCATCACCCATAATCGCCAGAGTCGTGTAAGAGCTGCCAACATTCAAGATAGCTACTGCCTGGCCAACCCCATTAGAGGTCTCTGCCGGTGTTGGGACAGACGGCTCAAGCGTCTTACTTTTAAAGGAGCCACTCTGGGATTTTTGGTTTCCATTGAGGGCCCCATTAAAGCAATTCAAAAGCGCCAAGCCGTCAATATCCATCAAAACACACTTGAGAGAAGCTTCTTCAACAAGTTGTATCCTGCTCTTTATCAGCGCATTCGTCGCCGCCACTAAAACGCCTCTTGTCTTATCATCGCCATCAGATATCAATTGATAATCAACAGCGCTATCTCCTGAATTGAACGGACAAACCTGCGAGGCTTCGAGCAAAACCGCTCCTTCTATCTCTTCCGGTGGCAATAAAGGAAACTCAAAATCTCGCACTGCAACTTCCGGGCCGCTTAAGCCGCAAACAGCCAATTCCGTCTTAATCCCGGTCAACTGCAGACATTGGCGAATTGCTTTGACGGTGTCTATTTTTCGATGATTGTCACTATCCTCGCTCGGCAGAATATTAGCGATGCCTGCTCCGGTAACTACATAGCCGGCATCGTCTTTGCGCAACCGGACTATTTTGACTGCAAATGAGCCAATATCCAGCCCCAGGACATCCCCCTTCCCGAAATCAAGCAATCGTTTCCGACCCAAGTCTATAAACCCTCCACACCGAAATCCAAAAAACGAAAAGTTAGCCCCATTACATAGGGATAAAACCTTTGGATTTTACGCTATGCTCCTGGTTTTTTTTGCTTTACGCTTCTTTATCATCGGCTTAAAAAGAAAGGTGTATTACTTAGAAATTACAATTACAGTGGCTTTGCAGGTTGGTGGGTATGATTATGAGATGCCGGGTCCTATAACGTCGTATAGTATCCTATCCGTTCATCAAATGACAGAATTGCTGAAGATTTGAGAATTGTTCACGAAAAGTTATCGGCAAGCGTGGTGCCCAAGTACTGATAAAGGCAATTTTACACTTTCTACTAACTCAGATATGTCAACCTGTGTAACCTTGTTATACTTTCCCTCTCTATAATTACATAAAGACTTACTCACATCAACAACAATTATGGTATCGCCTTCATCATAGCTGCATATTATTCATCTACTTCTACCCACTTTTATCATTGGCTTGATGGCAATTCCTCCCAGTGCGTCAACCCCCCGAAAATCGTCCCCTCTCCTTTTGGCAGGGCCGGCGGCTGTGTATCTTGGGACCTGACCCGATCATCATAAGTAAGTATCATCTGATAATGCCTGAGCGTGACAATTTCGGCCTGATTCAGTGAAGCTCCGGTCTCCAGATCTACCCATTCGCCGGCGCTTTTTCCGTGGCTCGTATCACCTGGTTCCTTTTTAACTGTGAAGTATGCAGGCCTGGCCTGCCCGGTCCCGCCCTCATCATACCAATCCCGGTCGATGGAGACTTCATTAAGAGCGGTAAGATTGCCATAAACGGAAAAACCAGTTTCGGGCTCTTCTGCGTCCCCGCTAACGGAGTCCGTGTTGTATAAGAAGCTATCTGCAGCAAACATTAACGCCGAAATCGTATACATGGTCCCGTAACGAGGGTCTCCAAAATAGATGTTGCCCCCGCTTACAAGCTGGCCGTTACTGTCATATTGGCCCAGAGCTACCAGACCCAACAGGCTCTCGCTATCTGCATATTTGACATTGTCAGAGATATGGATGTTTCCTGTCGCTACAATGGTCGCTTTACCGTCGACTAAAAACCCATATGTGGTTTTGTGGTGAACCCACACATTGCCGTCTACATAGTAAATCCTGTTGTCCCCCAGGTGCAAAGGAGTTCTTGCATCCTTTTGGTCTCCCCCTCCTGTCACGCTGGCCGGCTCAAGGAAGTAATCGTCGCCGGCAGTAGAGTCACACTCTGCCGACCTGTCGGTCGGGTTCTTTACTACCACATCGTATAACTTATGGTCTGATGGTAGGTGTCCCGAACTAATGCCTTGGCCTGCAAAGATTTGGCTCACATTATGTGTATTATTTACCACATAGTTCATCCCCAGTAAGTCGGGACGACCCTGGGGAGCGACGCCCTCGCTAATTGCTCCGGAAACCGAGGCAGTGTCCAAGATACTAACAGTACCAGTGGCGTCAACATCTCCCTCGAACTCATAGGGGTTTGGGAAAGGCGAGGGATTAACACTGCTTTCCTCATACAAAGTGACATCCCCATCAATAAATATATTTCCATTGACTATGTCTTTTCCACCGACCTCTCTGGAGCCTCCTACGGCTTGGGGATCGCCTTGGCCCCTTAACGAAAAAACCCACTGCTGTCCATCCGAATTACCGGCATATACACCACACTCATAGGGACGAGCCAGAAAGGACAATTCTACCCTTATTCTTTTCTCTTCCTCTCCTACCCTACCGGTTGAAATAGCATAAGGAGGCTCTGCACCGGAGTAAACATCAATCCGGTAGCTTCCTTCTCCTAAGGCCGTATCGTCAACGCTTCCAAATTCTTCATTATACAACCTTGCCGTCAATACGCCTAATCCTGCTTCAGCTAAATAAAAAGCCTTGGTTTTGTTAACATCCTTCTGAGTCAATATTATCTCAGTCTCCGCCAGTTTAAGCAGCGAGAAACCTAAAATGGTAAAAATACAAGTAAAGATTGCCACTGCAACAAGTGCTAATCCTTTTTCTGATTTTAACATTCTGATTTCCACCTCACATCACCCTCCATAATTTCGCATCATTACTGTTGAGACAGAATGTGTTTGCATACCATCTTTGTTTAACTTGAGGGCTATTGTTACTTTATTACCTTCCACATTAAACTGCAAATCTTCCACTTTATCATCGAGAATAGTCACAAGGTTTTGTGCCGTCGTTTCTATTTCCTTCTCGCATTTAAGCTGAAGCTTGTCAGCTCCAAGCACGACATGAAATCTCATCCAGCCTTCGTCTGTGTATAGCCATAGTTCTCTACCATCGTTTTCTAATTTCGCTGAAGTTCCCTCTCTTATAGAACGGCTTATTATAAACATAGCATAGGCAGCGTCCCTTTGAAGATTCACCTTCCTCCAGGCTCTGTTCCAGGATGTATGACCAACAAACATAATTATACCGGCTGCAACAATGACAATAGTACCTGCCGCAGTCGCAAACACAAGTTCCATCAGAGTGAAACCTTTTCGCCTCTTTGTTTTCATTGAATTCACCTATTTAGGAGCAATAAAAGTAACCAAACTTACATTACACTCCTTGTCTATTGGTCCCCAATTAATAGTAACTCTGACCTTTTTATATAAGCCGACATCTTCTGTCTCTACACTTCTACTATACGATAAATCTTCCAACGAAAGGTTTTCCTCCGTTGTACCTACCAGGATATCATAATAATTGCCTGCTTTTAACTCTTCTAACTTCTGAGCAGCTAAGTGGGTGGCTACACGATAATGTTCCTGTAGATTAATTCGGCTTCGCCCAGCAGCAAAGAGAAGAAAGGATCCGATTGCCACGATTGCAAAAATTATAACAGCCACCATAACTTCAATTATAGTAAGTGCTGCCGCAGACTTGTGTCGCTTAATAGTCATAGTCACCATTCCTTATCAAAACCAACTTCAAGCCAACAGGATTTTGGGTATCCCCGTTTTTTTATTAAGAAAATAGTAATTGCTCCGAATTCGTTTACTTACTCCTCGCTCCACCATTCTACCACGAAGCGGACACCCTCATCACTCGTACATGCATTTCTCAGCGACGCATCGTAGTGAAAGTTCGCATTTACATCCTGAATAAAGCTGTCGGCTACGATGGACCCGAATACCTCAACAGAGTTATACAACCGTACATCTGCATTCGGAGAATAAATTGCTCCATAAAAAACGCTGTTTGTCTTAAAATCAATATACTGACAAGTATCAAGCCCATATATTTTGACCTTGTTTGCATCCTTAGCCAGGTTGTTAATAATACCTCCATTCTGAGATAAAAAATTTCCCCCTAAATACAGAGCGAAAGAGGCATCAGGACTCGTATTCACATCGGCTATCTGTATCTGGGCGGAATTATCAAGGATTACGTCGCCAAGAACATAAAGAGTAACCGGCCTGTCAATTATCATTATTTCGCTGTTGCCAAGGCGAATGCTGTCATATTTTCCGTAATCGATCATTGTTGTAGGATCGGTTAGAGTTCCTTTGGAAGGCGAGTTCTGCAGATCCTGCGGCACTGTTACCGGGGGCATCTCATAATCCTCAGCCGCAGCATAAGTCTCGCCTGTGATAGCGGCCTCATATTGGGAGTCGATAACAACATCGGGATCCCCCTCGACACCCACTATCACATCGCCATTTATAGTTACCCCGGTTTTCGCGATAATAGAGGCACTCGTGGTGCTATTTGTACCGATTTTGAGAATTTCATCGTCCGCATCGTAATTGTACCAGTCTATCGTAGTCCCATTTTTCAGGATTATATTCCCCTGCATAAAAATTGCATACTCAAATGGTGTCTGCAATCGCAAAATCGCGGTAACAGTTCTAACAGCCTGACCGGCTTCGCCGATAGACTCAACGGTATAACCGGTGCCGCTGTCCCCTGTGACGGTATAGGCAAAAGTCGCATCAAAATTCGATAGCGGAGCGTTTATTGCCTTTGGGAGGGGTTTATCAGACCAGGATTTGGCTTTCAACTTATCGTTCATTGCAGAGATAGCCTGTGCCAGGCCGGCATCGGCGGCGCACCGGGCCGCAATCTCCGAGGCGGTCCGTACCGCCAAGAGGCGATTGTGTTGACCGAGCCTCAACATTCCCACACCCATCACAGACAATACTACGACCGCAATCAGCACCAGGACCATTGAAGAGCCTTTTCTTTTTGATTGTAGCAGCTCAATTCTATTCATCTTGATCCCCCCTACGAGCTGTTATCTATTGTGCATAACAGCAGATGAGACAACAGTAGCTGTCTTCGAGCCGTCGTCCAGTGTAAGTATCATTTGGGCGGACCGACCGGCTCTCTTGAAGACACAACCAGATACGTTCTTGCAGACAATCTGGGTGGTTAACGCTGTCTTGACACCATCGGGATCCAGCGTGCCATGCTCAACACTTAATTGGCCACCCTCTTCATAGAAACGCGCATAGCGGTCAACAGCAGTGGAATTTGCATCTGCATAGTAATAAACCTCGATCCAATTGCCAGCATCATCCAATAATAACCTCTCGCCGCTTGCGTTGCGAATCACAGCATCAAACATCTTCCTGGCAACATAGCTATCAGTTACTACATCGGCGTATGCAAGATCGTACATCGTCTTCCACCCACTCTGACTGTCAGCCAGTATAATGCCGATACCAGATATGACAATAACCACAATTACTGTGGCTACAATCAGCTCTATAAGTGCAAAGCCACGTTGAGCTGTAAGTTTCTCTTTCGACATAGTCTGCTAACCCCTCGTATTCTAATTTGTCGTATATGTCGTGAGCTTGAATGATTTGTCTGCATCCGCAACACTATTTGTTTCTTGACCGTTATGTGACCAGGCCACAACAACATTCAAGGCCCTCAATCCAGTAGAAACGTCCTTCCAAGAGAGAGTGGCATAGTAGTTGACACCATTTAACGCAACTGTGTAGCTGCCCAGCAGCGTAAAGCCTCCAGGTGCAGAAGAACCACCACTTGCGGTGATTGCTAGATCTGTTCCGAAATGCGCTGTGGGGTCGTAGGTTTCGATACCTTTGACACCCCGCCAACTTTCGCTTAGCAACAGTGCGATTCTTGCACCGGCTGTATGCATAGAGGATTTTCGCACATCGAGAGCGGTATAATATCTATATCCGGCAGCTCCGAGGACCACCACTGTCAGAATGAGAGTTGCGGCCATTACCTCAACTAAAGTAAATGCCCCCCGCTTCTTCGCTTTGTGAAGCAAAACGGCGGGGACGGATTTGCGTCGCTTAACAGTCATAGTCACCATTCCCTCCCAACCAACCTCCGGCCAGTGGGGGATTTGAGTATCCCCGATTTATTATTAAGAAAAAAGTGATTACCCCGTTTCAGCTAATACCTGGCACGAAGCTCAAAATGAACAGTGGAGACCTTCTTATCGAGGTTCTCCTACTTAAAATATAAGCCAAAAACCTCTCAAAGCAAAAAAAATGGTTTATTTTAGAGGAACCGATTTTGGCCAGGACGCATTGAGCAAGCTTCCGCGTCATTGGTACAAAATCAGAAAATTCTGGTGCCATTACCGGACGTTTGTTTGGGTTCCCCGCCCTCCTAAAAAGGCACTTTGCCGGACGGTATTTTCGCCTCGATAGGAAAAAACACCATACTCGACTCTTTTTTGGCGCGGAGTCATGCAGCCGGTGTGCTCTTTATTCGAAGGTGGCTATGGCCATTTTGGCCATAGCCACCACTCCTTCAATTAGAGTAACAGCCCCCTGCTTCTTAGCTTTGCGAAGCAAAACGGCTAGTGCGGATTTGGGCCGCTTAACAGTCCCACCCTGCCTCCCTATTCACCCTCAAATATATTGTACAAAAGGGACCTTACCTATATAAGGCCCCACCTATTCTATTCAGGCTAAATAGACAATGTAGGAGGCATTAAATCTTACGGAGTTTCCACCCAAGCACCTGTTTCATCCAGTGTAATCTGAGAAGGAGTGCTAATCTCTGCAGGTGCGGTAGCTGTAATCAAAAAATCTATTGGCTCATCATCGGTTATCACCCATGAAAAATTGCCCACGCCGGACTCACCTCCTGTGAAATATGTGCCAGTTAAATCATTAGGTGCAAAACCCAATTCAGCCAGAGTAGGAACAGCAGAGAAAGCAGAGCCTTTTTCAGCGATATGGGCACGCAAGCCGGTCGCTATGGTACCCATAATTGCCTTTCCTTCCGACCACTTGGCTGAGTCGATACGTCCTCGCATAAGTGGAACTGCCACCGCAGCCAGGATGCCGACGATGAGAACAACCACCATCAACTCGATCAGCGTAAAACCTTTTCTTCTTTTCATTTTGACTTCTCCTAAAAAATGTCTAAAGATTACGCAACTAACTGTTAACTTCTGAAAGCGAAAAACAAAAATGCAAAGATAAAAACCGTGGAACTTCAAATTCAACAGTTTTAACTTTCAGCTTTCCGTTTAATCTATCGGTCAAATTCATCAGCAACTGTATCAGTTTTTTTGACTTTTCTCCTGCCTGTGTCACAGCACTATCAAGGTCCGCTGCGGCTACGCGATTGGGTTACCTTGCTATGTCCGACATTGTGAAAATCGGCAGATACAGCGCAAGAACTACCACCAGCACAATTACGCCAACTGTTACAATCATTATCGGCTCAAGCATACTCGTCATAATGGTTATGGTAGAATCGACCTTTCGTTCGTAATGGACGCCGGTTCTCTCGAGCACTGTGGGTAGTGAGCCGCTTTCTTCGCCGACCCGTATCATTTTGATGACCATATTCGGAAAAAAGCCGACTGAGTCCATACTCGAAGAGACGTTTGAGCCTTCGACAATATGTTCTCTTGTTCGTATTATGGCTGACTTTATAATATCGTTATCGGTCATCCCGGAGAGAATATCGAGCACCTCAAGCACTGAAACGCCCGCAGCAATCAAAGTTGACATCGTTTTGCAGAATGTTGTAACAAAGGCCTGCCTGAATACCTTCCCAAATAAAGGCATGGCCAGAGTGATTCTGCTAAATAAATAATGGCCTTTTTCGGTCTTATTGGTAAGAACTGCGATAACTACCAGGAAAATGACAAAGCCGATAATGTAGGGGAGATTGTAGTGTAGAATATCGTAAAATCCCATAAAGCCTCGTGTAAAAGCGGGCAGGTCGCCGCCGATCTGTTTAAATATGATACGGAATCGTGGAATAATAAAAGCCATTATGAATATAACTATCAGAACAATAAACGAAAGTACAAAGACAGGATAAACCATTGCACCTTTAACCTTCCTGGCCAATTTATCGCGAGTGTCAAAATACTCAGCCAGTTTGCCCATCGCTCCTGCGAGGTTACCGCCGGTTTCACCGGCTAAGACCATAGCACAAGAGAGCCGGTTGAAAACCTTTGGAAACTCCGCAATGCTTTCCGAGAGAGGCTGACCTTTCTTAACTTTTTCCGAAAGTTGCTGGAGAACATGCTGAAGGTTTGAATTTTCTGTGTCTTCGGCAATGGTGTCTAAAGCCGTGGCAACAGGAATTCCTCCTTCGAGCATTGTGGCCAACTGCCAGCAAAGTGCTGCCAGGCTTGCTGATTTGACGCGTTTTCGAGCAGTTGTTTGGTTGCTTTTCGTGATGCGCTCGGATACCTCATTGACAGAGACAGGCGTAAATCCTTGCTCGCGAAGCCAGCCAAGTACATCATTTGAGGAAGCCGCCTGTGTAAAGCCTTCCTTCCGTGCCCCTGCCAAATCCCGAGCGATATACTTGTAGCTTTTCATTTAACCAACCTTTCTCGTATATCGTATTGCGTATATTGTTAAAATTCCCTTGCGCAACACGGCACACGGACGACGCACAACAAGCAACATCGGCATTCGAAAACCTTGAGTTTAGTGAAAACCGCTATGACTGAACCTTTACTATTCTCAAGGACTCTTACCCTAAAAACCGCCTTGACTATTAAACTTCTCCCGTAAAGGCTGTACTAATGACCTCCTCAGCGGTCGTTACACCCTGCAGAATTTTATTTACGCCACTTTCAAGCAAACCACCATAACCTTTTTCACGTGATGCTGTTCTTATCTGGGACTCGTTTTCACCGGCAATTATCCTTTGGCCTATATCGTTATCCACAACCAAGAACTCAAATATGGGCAATCTACCAAAATAACCTGTCCCTCCGCAGACTGTACAGCCTTGGCCGTGATAAAAGACAGAGTCCCCAGCCCGCTTACGGTCAATCCTCAAACGCTTAAGGACTTCTTCACTTAAGGTTACAGACTCTTTGCAGTGAACACAAATTTTTCTAATCAGCCGTTGAGCAATAACTAAATTCAGCGTGGAAGCCAGCAGATACCGCTCAATTCCCATATAGTTCAATCTACTTATCGCACTGGGTGCATCGTTGGTATGGAACGTGCTCAAGACCAGATGACCAGTCAAAGATGCTTTTACTGCAATTTCGACTGTTTCTTTGTCTCGAATTTCACCTATTAGAATTATGTCCGGGTCCTGTCTCAAAATTGCCCGTAAGCACTTTGCAAAACCGAGGTCGATTTCCGGCTTAACTTGAATCTGGTTAATCCCCGCAAGACGGTATTCGACAGGGTCTTCGACCGTTGTAATATTTTTCGTAGGATCCTTTAAGTAACTTAGTGCTGAATATAATGTAGTACTTTTACCACTTCCAGTCGGCCCGGTGACAATTATAATGCCGTGTGGTCTTGACAGCATGGCTTTGAACTCTTCGAGAAGCTCAGGTTCAAACCCAAGATGATCCAGGTCGTGGCTTACCGCTGATGCGTCCAGGATACGCATTACTACTTTTTCGCCATATATAGTTGGAATAGTCGATACGCGGACGTCTATATCTTTACCGGAGGTCTTTATTTTGAATCGTCCGTCCTGAGGCAGTCTTCGTTCGGCAATATCCATGTCTGAGAGAATCTTAATTCTGGCAATCACCGCAGCCTGCATCTTTTTGGCCGGTGGAACCATATCCCGAAGCACACCATCAATTCGCATGCGAACTGCCGTTGAATGTTCCTGCGGCTCGATATGAACGTCGCTTGCTCGGCTTTTTACCGCCTGGCTCAGGAGCAAGTCAACAAACCGGATCACAGGTGCTTTGTTTGCAGCTACTTCACCGCTGATATCTGCTTCCGCGATATCTTCCAAAAGTTCCTCTTTTGCTTGTTTCTCTTCTTGGCCGACTTCGAGCTCTACCAGGTCGCGAAGCTGACGTTCTTCAGCATCCGAACCGTGATAAATCAACTCTATCGCGCGGCGGATTTCCCGCGGTGAACTGATTGCCGGCTTAATGTGACGCTTCATTTTCAATGTAACTGTATCCATCGCGACAACATTAAGCGGATCAGCCATCGCAACGACAACTTTGTCATCTGCCTCGCCGACAACCACAAGGCAGAATCGCTTGGCGATACTCTCAGGCAACATTTGAGCGATATCCTTATCTATCTGGTCTATTTTGCCGATATCGTCGAGACGAATGTATTCCATCGAGAGATGCTCAGCCAAGGCGCGAGTAACATCCTCATTATTAAGCATCCCGAGTCGAAGCAACACCTCGCCGAGTCGACCGCCTTGCTTACGCTGTTCGTTCAGCACTTTCACCAATTCTTCGCGGGTCAACAAACCTTTTGAAACAAGCAGTTCACCAAAAAGAAGATTGGTTTCTTTTTTAGGGATATTGGAGATACTTTGAGCAGATTCCATTCGATTATTATTACCTCCACTTGAAATACTGCTGCTCCTCAGCCGTTAATCTCTATAAATTGCAAACACCAACGCAATTCGTCGGGGCGAACTCCTCCTTGCTTACAGGGTAGAAAACTCGAAATGTGGTTGGGGAGTCCACCCCCCTCTCCAAGGCATATTATTTAATAAATTACTACTCATTTAAAATATAAAACCAAAAACCACAAAAGCCAAAAAAAACATTGTTTGTTTTGGTTCAAAGGGAATAATGCGCTCAAACCAAATAGTATCTCGGAAAACCGGTAGCAATAATTCACTTCAATCTTGTAAATCAACGATATAAGAAGTTGAACTTTGGTGGATTCAGACTGGATATATCCAACTTTCAAATCGTATGTAAACTCTGAATCAAAAAGGTGTTAGGGCGTAGGTCGGCTGTAAAAACAGCCGGTTTTAGCAAACCGCGTTGATGGTAAAAGTTTGCCATTTTCACAAATCTGAGACACCATTTTATAGGATGGTTTTTGGCTCTTGGTCTTTCGGAGTTTATACTGCCTTTTTTTGATTGAGTTTCTGGGGCGATTGCCTGGTTATAGAATTTCTAACGTGCTTTATATTAAAATTCTTGACGAAAAGGCAAGAACCGTTGATACTGGTATTTACTGGGATTTTATTGTGTGATAAATACCCAAAACGTGAATCCTTGCGGATGTGGCGGAATTGGCAGACGCGCAGGCTTCAGGTGCCTGTGGGCTTTTAGCCCGTGGAGGTTCGACTCCTCTCATCCGCATTACCCCCCCTAATCGGCCAGAATCG
>Ga0209635_10002643_pt1 | contig 13803 bp, 10 predicted proteins | sample DeeMarSWOR230_32_FD_187463 | JGI IMG/M metagenome (GOLD analysis project Ga0209635, IMG submission 187463) | Marine sediment microbial communities from White Oak River estuary, North Carolina - WOR-2-30_32 (SPAdes) (version 2) | ecosystem: Environmental > Aquatic > Marine > Intertidal zone >...
AGAAGTATACTGGGATTTGGAGTGGGAGCTTCAACAACAGGGATTTGACTATTGTTATGATAAAAAACTATATGAACGCTTAGCTAATGAGAATGCTCAATCAGTGAGAGAGCATCTTCAAGCAGATTGGAATTATCAGAGGAAATTGCTACGTTATATAGAGAATCATGATGAAGAACGAGCGGTAGCTGTTTTTGGAGAAGAAGCTTCTATGGCAGCGGCTATGATAGTATTAACTTTACCGGGAGCAAGGTTAGTTTTTGAGGGTCAAACCCATGGTCTTGAGAAAAAGTTACCAGTTCAATTAGGAAGGTATCCTACGGAGCCAGATAACATTAAAATTATGGAATTTTATGATAAGTTATTAAAGTTTATTCCGGGTAAGGAATTTGAGAATGCAAATTGGTCATTATGCAATGTAAGTCCAGTTGATGATAACACTTTCAATAATATTATAGCATATCAATGGTGGACAGATAAAGAGAGATTATTAATTGTTGTCAACTATAGCATACGTCCTTCTAAGGCTCACATTATTTTAAAAGAATTGGATTATGGAACTTCTAATTGGAGTTTTATTGATTTACTTAACCAAAAGGAATTTTCTTATAAAGGTCAGGATCTCAAAGAAAATGGATTATATACAGAATTAGAAGCGTGGAAAGGGCATATTTTTCAAATAAAAAAGTTATAATTTTTCTTTAATGTACTGTTACTGTTTTTGCTAGGTTTTGAGGTTGGTCGGGATCCAATCCAACATCTACAGAATAGAAATATGCTAATAGTTGAAGTGCTGGTATAAATGTAATTGGGCTAAAAAGATTATAATATTTATTTGCAGGTTGATTTATTCGTATTGTTATATCACTTAAATCAGTTATAGTTTTATCCGATTTTACAACTAGAGAAATGATTTTACCTCCTCTTGCTTTAAATTCCATCACATTGCCAACTAATCTATCATAAGTTTCGTCAGGTGGAGCTATAAAAATGATGGGAAAATTCTTTCTTACCAAAGAGATAGGACCATGCTTTGCATGAGCAGCAGAGTATCCTTCTATAAAGCGACATGCAATTTCTTTTAACTTTAATCCACCCTCTTTAGCAGTAGCTAATGAAATGCCTCGAGCTAAGAAGAAAAAATTATGGGTTTTTTCTAAGTTCTTCACAATCTTTTTAAGTAATTCAATGTTGTTATTTAGGAAGTCTTCTATAATATCTGGTGTTGATTTTAAAGCATCATAATATTTTTCGATTTCATTATTAGGTAAAATCTTTCTTAAGTCCGCGATTTCTAAAGCCACTAATCCAAGAGTAAGAACTTGGGTACAATAAGTTTTAGTTGCAGCAACTCCAATTTCAGGTCCAGCTTGAGTAAGAATTACATGATCCGAATATCTAGTAAGAGTAGAGCCTACTACATTTGTGATAGATAAAATTTTAATTCTTTTTTTCAGTTTTTCTTTTACCCACCTAATTGCTTCAATTAGATCAATAGTTTCACCAGACTGTGAAATAGCAATTATTACAGAATCTTCTTTTAAAGCATCACCTAATTGAATCTGAAATTCAGAGCATTCAATTGCTTCAATATATTTGTCTAAAAATTTGGTAATAATAAATTTTCCAGCTAGTGATGCATAAAATGAAGTACCTGCCGCAGTAATATAAATATTTTTAGCACTCCATAGTATTTTAGCAAAAGTTTTTAAAATATCTTTAGAAATTTTCAAAGTTCTCCTCAAAGCACTAGGTTCCTCATATATCTCTTTCAGCATGAAATGCTCATATCCTCTTTTCTCAGCTGCATCAATGTTCCATTCAATTTTTTGTATCTCTTTCTTTATTGGAATTGTACTATTTCTAATATCAAAAAATTCCACAGATCCAGGTTTTAGAACTGCCATTTCATCATCATCTAATAAATAGCAGGTTCGTGTATAAGGTAAAAAAGCAGGAATATCTGAAGCACAATAAGATGTATTGCCCTCTTCTATTCCAACTACTATTGGTGACTCTCTTCTGACAGCAATAATAGTATTTGGATAATCTGCATGACAAATAGCTACCCCATATGCTCCTTCACATCTTTGTATTGCTTTAGCTACTGCATTTTTGAAATCCAAATCGTTTTCCATATAATCTTCAATTAAATGAGGAATTATTTCTGTATCTGTCTCAGAAATAAAATTATGACCTTTTGATTGTAACTCTTCTTTTAGTTCAATAAAATTTTCTAAAATGCCATTATGAACAACAGCAATTTTGTTATGGCAATCTACATGGGGATGACTATTAATTTTTGTAGGTGCACCATGAGTAGCCCATCTAGTATGTGCTAAGGCTAATTTGGCTCCATTTGGAAACTCATCCAGTTTAATTTTTTTATGGATCTTATCAATTTTACCAGCATCCTTTTTAATATATAATTTTGAGCTATATACCGTTACAATTCCACAAGAATCATAACCACGGTATTCTAAACGTTTTATTCCTTCAAGTGCTATTTTTCCAACTGAAATCTCTTGATTAGTAATGATCCCAAATATACCACACACGTATTTTCTTCTCTTGAGTTTGAATTTGATGATTTATAATTAATCTAATTTTAATCAATTAATAATACTTTACTATACTTTTCTGTTTTTGTTTAATTAATGTAAATAAATTAAAAAATAATGCTAAGTATTTTAAGGATATCATAGCTAAGTGTAAACTAACTTTTGATAAATAATGGACATCTTAATTAAAAAATTTGTTAGAAATAAATAAAATTTTAAAGATAATAAAGTGATTATTTTGAGTGAGAATCAAAGGAATGGAAATCAGGATAATTTGGGAAAATATACTCAAAAAGAAATCTTCGAGATACCTATTGCACTGAATAAAGCAACTCAACAGAAGGATTTAATTAGTGCAATCGCTAAAGATGTAATCAATAGAAAACCTCATCATATCTATTTAATAGGGTCTGGAAGTTCATATCATGCAGGTTTTGCAATGTCTTATATGTTCAATCGTCTAATAAGGATTCCCACCTTTACTGAATTTTCAATGGAGTTTCAATATTTAATAGAACCAATACTAAGTGAAAATAATTGCATAATAGCATTATCTCAAAGTGGAGAAACTAAGGATACGATTAATTCTATCGATCTTGCTAAAAAAGTAGGATGTTTAACGATTGCAATAACAAATAATTTAGAGTCTAATCTAGCTAAAAAATGCGATTATTATATTGATTTGAAGTGTAAAGAAGAGAAATCTGTATTAGCTACAAAAACTTATGTTTCTGAATTAGCAGTATTAGCTATGTTATGCCTTGAGATTGCCAAAGAAAATAAATCTATTTCAAATGAAGAGTATAATAAGATTTGGGTTGAATTAATTCGCATTCCTGATAGGATTTATTCGGTGCTTCCTCTACTACATGAAAGAATAAAAATATGTGCAGAAAAATTTAAAAATATAAAATTCTGTTTTATTTTGGGAAGCGGTCCAGAATATGCTACAGCGATGGAAGCAGCTCTTAAATTAAAAGAGGGTGCTAGAATCTTTGGTCAGGCATACTCAACAGCAGAATTTCCACATGGCCCTATTACATTGGCAGATTCAAATACATGTATTTTAGCAATAATACCTTATGAAGATGATAAAAGAAAGATTAAATTATTAGATTTACTCAAACGTATTAAAGAGAGAGAAGCTACTATTTTAGGTATTTATGAATCGGTAGAGAAAAAGATTCCTCCCAAACAAATCGATTATGGAATTGAAGTTCCTAATACTTTAAAAGATTTACAACCATTGATTATGATATTAGCTATTCAATTATTAACTTTAGAAATTTCACGGATAAATGGGATAAATTGTGATACTCCTAAATTCCTTTCAAAAGTTTCAGGGATATAAATAAAATATTAAAAAAAGGCTTAAATTAAATCTAATTCTTCCATTTTAGACTGAACTAACTGATTAATCTCTTTAGTTTTTTCCAAATCTTTGCTGGATTCACCTGAAATTCTTAAATAAGGACTTGTACCCGAACGTCGGATTAAAAACCAGCCTTCATCATAATCAAAACGACATCCATCTATAGTATTAATATTTTCTATTTTTTTACCTAAATTATTCAGGGTATACTTCATCTTTTCAATAATTTTGTTGTTAATTTCTTTAGTAAATGAGATATCTCTCTTTAGTTTAAATTTTTCAGCGTAATATGGGTAATTAGGAATGTCTGCTAATAGTTGTTTCAAACTTTTTCCATTTTTAACAATCATATGTAATACATTAGCAATTGTAGCAATAGAGTCCGGACCATAATGAAATTTCGGCCAAATGTAAGTTCCTGAAGTTTCTCCACCAAGAAAACCTCCAAATTCCTTTAAAGCTAAAGCAACCTTTATATCTCCTACCTCTGTTCTAATAACTTCACATCCTAATGGATTTAATACGTGTTCTATTAGACTTGAGGAATTTACTGGTGTTACTACTTTCATATCCCTATTAGATAATTTATCTTTGTTATCTAGTATGAAAATTTTAGCCATAAGTGCTAATAATCTAATTGGATCAATGATTTCTCCATTTTCATCTAAAAAGATCACTCTATCAGCATCACCATCAAGCGCTATACCTATATCCTCTTGAGGTGAAATTTTCAAAAATTTTGAAATTTGTATTAGATTTTCCTTACTTGGTTCACTTGCTCTTCCCGGAAATCGACCATCCATTTGGGAATTTATAGTAACTATGTTAATATCATATTTACTTAATAAATTGGGAACTATATCACATCCAGAACCATTTCCGGGATCGACAATTACATTTAATTTACTTCCATCGAATAAAATTCGATTAGTGATGTCTAATATATGAATATCATTTATATCATTAATAGCGGTTATTTTACCCACTTCATCCCATTTTATATTCGTAAAATCCTTATCATTATAGATGCGTTCTATTTCTTCTTCTTGTTCTGGAGAAAATCCTACGCCAGAAGGATTCCATAATTTTAAACCTATATATTCAGGAGTATTATGTGATGCTGTTATCATAACTCCAGCATCTGCATTTAAATATCGTAATGACATTGCTAATGTAGGAGTTGTGACAATTCCTACGGTTTTTACATTAGAACCTGTACTTATTAATCCAGAAATGAGAGCATATTCTACTGGTAAGGCGGAAGTTCTAATATCTTTACCTATAACAACAGTTCCTCCATTTACATAAGTACCAAGAGCTAAACCTACCTCTAATGCCATTTGTGGAGTAAACATCAAATCAGACTCAGAATAACTCTGAAATACGCGCCTTATTCCTGATGTACCAAAAATATTGCTCGTCATAGATACTTCTTATTAAATCGTTTTGAATTTAAAAAGAAAAGGTGATTTTAATGGTATTTAAAGAATAAAATATATCATATGTATTAAATTTAATTTAAGAATAATCTTTAAAGAAGAAGTTAAACAATTTAATGGCAATTACTCCTTCCTATAATGGAATAAACATAGCACAATTAAAAATATTTGATATAAATATCTTAAATGGGAAGATGTTTAATTAATTTTGATAAAAGAAAAATATTAATTTTTAGATTTATTTATTATGAATTAATAAGAACATATTTCATGTCGATAATTATATTTTAAAATTACGGTAAAGCTGAATGATTTTACAAGGGCTTTTTAACATTTTAAGTTTGTATTCAGATGATATAGATCTTTTTTATAATGCCATTGATACCTATTTCCGAGAAAGAATTAATGATAGATTTCAAATAACTTCAATTAATAAAGATGAATTAGATAATAAAACTGATGAATTAATTGATTTAATTACAGATGAATTCGTACAAATGGGATTTAATCAAGATGAGATAGAAAATAAATTCTTAGACCTTGGAATCGAATTGAATAAATTCGATAAAAAAGATCTTAGTTCCCTAGTAGAACTTTATGATTTGATAATTTCACCAATTATTTTCGAAATCTTTCTAGAAAAAATTGTAGATTATTTAGCGGATATTACAATTTCCCCTTTAATTTTAAATTTAAAATCAAAAGGGTTGCTTCCCTTGGAATTCATAGTAGAATTGCGAAATTTAAAAGATCTACTAGAAGCAAATCCTGAAAATAAAGAAAACCTAAAAAAATATTTACAGATTAAAGAAAAGTTTATCACAAAATTAAGTCAAAATAAAAGTACAATAGAAAGTTTGGAGGATTTAAATAATCCAAAGGATAAATTACAATTACTTTACTTAATATATCGAATAATTAGTTTTTTCCATTTAGAAAAAAGGTTCGATTTTTCTCACATAAAAGATTATATTGTGAATAATGTTAATGAGTGGTTAATTACTATTCCGTTAGTTACTTTGAGAAACCCAGATCTTTATTTTTGTGGATTATTTTTGGGTAAAAGTTTGAATATTAAACTTAATCCCGAAAAAGTAACAAAATTTTTATTGGATCTTTATGAGGAAGCTGTTGATGAATTTGAAGCTCCATTAGTAGAAGCTACAGATGGATTATATTACTTTTTAAAATCAACACACTTTATGAAATTATGGTTAAACGATGAAAAAGTTAATAGATTAATTGAAACTGATCAAAAATTTTTTGAACCTAATTATTTAAAGGATTTAGAGACATCTCAGTTAGTTGTAATATTAAAAATTTATACTTTACTTAGGAAAAATAAATTAGAACAAAATATAAATGCAATATTGGGAGAATTAGAACAACGAATAACTCCTGAAGGCATTAAACAGTATCGCGACGGATTTATATCTTCTGAGGCAACCTATTACACATTATTTTGTAATTACATGAGAAATACATTAGATAAGTTAAAGGAGTATGATTTGTTGAATAGTATAGTTTCAAGGATTTATAGAAATTTAGAACTCTTAGAATTTTCAGCAGATACCAATTTTGATTTAATATCTGAGCTTTTTTATTCATTTGAAAGTTTAAAATTATTTAATTGTGTAGAAACGAGACAAATGATAATCCATCTTGCTAAATATTTATTTCCAAAAGAAGTTGTAGAAAAAATATCACTTAATACAGAGATAGTTAAAACTAAAGCAAGATTCCGGCATTTAAAAGTTGATAGAATAACAGGAGAAACTATTTATTAATCTCTTTTTGATTTTCTTTAGTATAATAATTAATTTTTCTTAAACTAAATAAAAATTTTAAATTTACCTAAATCTTTTTACTAAGTTAACTATTATAGATTACTTGATTATTGATGAACTTAGAAAAGTTTGAGATTATTTATAAAGAAAACAGAATTGAGATTAAAAATAAACAAGATATAAAAGAGAAATTAATTGAAATTGTTGGAGATGGAAATGTCTCAATTGATAAAATTGATCTCTTAGCATATTCGAGAGATTCAACCCTGATTACTTTAAATTGGACAATTCAGGGAATAAATGCTGGTTTACCAGACTTTGTGGTTTTGCCAGAGAATACTGTTCAAATTTCGGAGATTCTAAGATTAGCAAATAATGAAAAAATTCCTGTTATTCCTTATGGGGAAGGTTCTGGAGTTGTTGGAGGTGCTATACCAATCTATGGTGGTATTATTGTTGATATGAAAAAGTTCAATAAGATTCTAGAAATTAATGATATGGATTTAACTGTAACTGTGGAAACAGGGATTAATGGAATGAATTTGGAGAGGTATCTGAATGCCAAAGGTTACACTTCTGGTCATATTCCTCAATCACTTTACACCTCCTCATTAGGGGGCTGGATTGCACATAGAGCTGCCGGTCAATTTAGTACTAAATACGGGAAGATTGAGGATATAGTATTAGGAATGGAAGTAGTTTTACCTCAAGGTAGTATAATCAATTTTAAACCAATTGTACGAGCTTCGACAGGACCTCAACTTAATAAATTATTCATTGGAGCCGAAGGGACTTTAGGAATAGTGACAAAAGCCACTTTAAAAATATGGCCTTTTCCTGAAAAAAGAGCGCTAATTTCGTATGCCTTTCCAACAATTGAAGATTCTTTTAATGCTACAAGAGAAATTATGAGGGAACATATCTTTCCTGCTGTAATAAGAATTTATGATCAATTTGAAACAGAACGACATTTTGTAGATATTGAGCAAGCTAAAGATAAAGTTATGGTTGTATTTGTATGTGAAGGAAATATAAAATTAGTTGAGCTTGAAGAAACTATAACCAAGGAAAAATGTGAAAGTAATAAAGGTATTAATTGTGGGGAACATCCTGTAGAACACTGGTTCGAAACTAGATTTAGAGTTACAGAAACTTCCACTATGCCGCCATATAAAATTGTCTTTGATACTTTAGAAATAGCATCTTCTTGGATGAATGCTCCAACAATATATCATAATGTTATTGATTCAATGAATAAAGTAAAAGGAAATTTAATGATTACCGCTCACGTTTCCCATTTTTATCCAAATGGTGTTGGGATTTACTTTTCATTTGGTGGAGTACCACCAAAAGAAAAATCTGATTTAGAATTTTATCAAGAATGTTGGAATACTACCATTAAAGCTGTATTGGACGGTGGCGGTTCAATTGCTCATCATCATGGAATAGGAATTAATAGATCTCATTGGATGGAAGATGAATGGGGGAACTCAATGAAAGTAATGAGAGATCTTAAAAAATTGCTTGATCCTAACAATATTTTAAATCCAGGTAAAATTTATGTAAATACTTGGAAAAGGGGTGATATTAATGGGTGTCTTTGAAACGTTAAAAAAATACAAATGGCTGATTCCTCTTATTGAAAAAGCGGATAGGATTACCAAATCTACATTAATGAAAAATTTTCGTCTAAAAAAGAAGAATTTCTATCCAGAAGGGGAATTTAAAGCTGATATCGACAACTTAATTAAATGTATGCTATGTCCAAATATGTGCAGATTCGATTGTGGCACACTCCAAGCTTCAAATACAGAATCAATGAGCCCAGCATATAAAGCGAGAATTGGTTATTATCTTTCAGTAGGAAAGATCGATCCAACTCAACCAGAGAATAAACAATTCATTGACCTAATGTATAAATGTACTAATGAAGAAAATTGTAAAGTGTGGTGTCCATTTGAGTTTTCAGTTGTTTCTCTGTTAGAGACTGTGCGAGATGACCTGAATGATAAAAATTCAATGCCAGATTATTGTAAGGATCAAATTAAAAAACTAAAAAATACGGGGACTATCGAAGATTATAATATATTCAAAACGTATGAAGAAAAAGGGATAGAGAACATAGAAACTGATGGGAATGATGAAGTTTTCTATTACATTGGTTGTGAAATGATGAAATTTCCAAATGTTGTAAAGGCAAATATTGAACTATTGAAAAAAGCAGGGATAAAATTTTCAACTAATCTTGATAAAAGAGTTTGTTGTGGGGCACCTATATTAAATATTAGGGATTTGGAAACTGGAAATAAATTTGCTCAAGATAATATTGGATTAATAAAAAAAACTGGAGCAAACATCATAGTATCAGATTGTCCTGGATGTGTAATAGCACTAACTAGAAGATATGAAATTTTAGGAGTTAATATAGAAACAAAAGTGATCCATATTGTTGAATTCATTAAAGATCTTATAGAAAAGGAAGAATTAAAACCATTAAATAATATGCCAAAAGAATTCACGCAAGTTACTATTCATGATCCATGTCTAATGGCAAGAAATCTAAAAGATACAACTTCAATGAGAACAATTCTTAAGGCTATCCCAAATATCGAAATATTTGACCCGATTTATAATAAAGAATATACACATTGTTGTGGTTGGAGCGGTACTGCCCATTGGGTAGATCAAGAACTTGCTATTAGAGAAGCATCAAACAGAATCGATGAATTAAAGCAAACAGGCGTAAATCTTATTATAACAGCATGTCCTCTATGTGAATTAGGATTAACTTATGGTCTTCAAGACAATGAAAAAGAAAAATATAAAATATTAGATATATCTGAATTATTACTCAAAGTAATTTAATATTTATTTTCAATTAATATTATTTTTTTATTCTATAAAGGTGAGAAAATGAGTGATTATATTTGTGTATTTGATGTAGGAACAACAGGGGCAAGGACAATTATATTCGATCTTGACGGAAATGAGATTGTAAAATCTTATGAACAATATCCTGTTGTTAAACAACCGGTTGGGATATCAGAACAGGATCCCGAAATATGGTGGACTGCTGTTAGAAATACATGTAATAAAGTGGTAAGAGCAATTAATCCTGATGATATAATAGGGATATCAGCGACATTTCTCCGAGGTACGGTAACAATGATTGATAAGAATGGTGAAGTGCTTCACCCCGCTTTAACTTGGATGGACGAAAGAGAAGCCCATACAGCAATAGAATGGAAAAAGGAAGTTGATCTCAGAAGGTCGATTCCTAAAATACTCTGGGTTAAGATTAACAAACCAGATTTATTCAGTAAAACTGATAAAATTATTCACACTGATTCCTATATATATATGAAATTATGTGAAGAATGTGTAACTGACCCATCAATTAGTATTTGGGGAATATTAAATAATAATTCACTTAAATGGGATGAGGAATTAGCGGAACGATTTGATTTACCCATAGATCTCTGGCCAGAACTGCATCAACCTGGAGAAATTATTGGTGAATTATCCAGTAGTGCTGCGGATGTTTTAGGTTTAAAGAAAAACATTCCGATTATAGTTGGGGGCGCTGATCAACAATGCTCAGCATTAGGATTAGGGACTATTAACGTAGGTCAAGTTAAAGCGACTACTGGGACAGGAACATTTTTAGATTATGTTGTAGATCACCCCATTGAAACCGCAGGAGATTTTCCTATTTTTTCATTACCTTCTATGTTAAAGGGAAAGTGGAATATTGAAGGTGTTTATCCAGGATCAGGTGATGCATTAAAATGGTTTGCGAATAATTTCTCACAATTACATCTTAAACAGAGCCAAGAACAGGGTAAAAATGTGTATGATATGCTAACTTCAGAAGCAGCAACAATACCCCCTGGAAGTGAAGGATTATTATTTTTAACGGGATTATCTATCTTCCGAAAAGGGACTATTCATGGTTTAGGTTGGAATCATACTAGAGCACATATAATACGTTCGATAATGGAATCTGCTGCCCTGGGTACGCGATATTATCTCCAAACAACAGAAGCAATGGGGCGTGAAAAAACGACTGAATTAAGAGTTGATGGAGGAGGAATGAATAGCGATTTATGGGCTCAAATTTTTGCAGATGTTACAGAGAAAAAAATATTAGTTTCAGAGAATAGAGATGGTGCTGCTATGGGTGCTGCAATTTTGGGATTTTTTGGGACTAAAAGATATGACACTATTGAAAAAGCAATTGAAAATATGGTTAGATTTCCTACATTTAAAAATCCAATTAAAGAAAATTCAAAAATATATAAAAAATTATATAGAATTTTTCTGCCAACACTTCTAGAAATTTATTCAAAAAAGCGAGTAACCAAAGATTTATAATTTTTTCTTTTTTTCCACTTTTTCATGATTAATACCAGTTAATATTAGTAATTCTGAAAATTTAGTAAAGTATTTTTGAAATCTTTTATTTCAAAAATTATTAGCAATACTCAATAAGAATTTCTTGCATGCCTTATTTCATTAATAAAGAGGGTTATAAACTCTACTATGAAGATATCAATGGTGATACCAAAGAAAGTACAGAATGTACTATTATTTTACTTCATGGTTTTGCTTCATCAGCATCTTTTTTTAAAGGTCAAATCCAAATTCTTAGAAAAAGTTATCGAATAATCGCATTTGATGCTTTAGGGCATGGAAGAAGTGATCATCCTCAAAAAGTGGATCTTTCAAAGAATCTGAGATATGATATTATTAGAGACCTTGAGGACCTCCTTGAATATTTAAACGTTGACGAGAAATATGGTATAATTGGTCATTCACTTGTAGGTGGAATGATTGCACAATTAATTTGTATGAAACATCCAAAAGATATTAAATTCCTTATTTTATTAAATTCTGGATATATAATGATTGATAATGTAATAAGGAACATATTTTACAATTTACTTCCTTATTTTATCCGGATGAATTTTTTACAAGTAGTTGCTAATTCTATTGAACATATTTTAGATAAGATCATTCCTTATATTTTAAGATCCTTAGCAGAATCAATAAATGGAATGAAATTAACAAAAGATAAATTATATATGTTAATAGAAGAACAAATTTTTGGAATGATAACTGAAATAAATGAATATGATCCTTCAAATATAAAATGCCCAACACTGATTATTGGAGGAAGATTAGATAATTTTGCACCAGAACAAATGTCAGAAGAATTACATAAAAAAATCCCTAATTCCAAGCTTGAAATAATAGATATGGCTGGTCATTTTGCTCCAGCTCAACGTAAGGAAGCAATTAATGAGTTAATATGTGAGTTTATAAAAAATCTATAGTGAATAGATCATAATTCTTTTACTCATATTATTTTGTATCTATCATGAATTCAAGTGAAAATGATAAAAATACCTCTATTATTTTTTTTAAAGAAATTGTCAATGATTTTGTAAAGAAACGTAATTGGTCAAATTATCATAGCCCAAAAAATTTGATTCAGGCTTTGGGAATTGAAATTGCCGAGTTATCAGAACTATTTTTATTTAAAGAATATAGCATGGATGAGATTTTGAAAAATAGGAGTTTATATGAAAGTATTTCAGATGAATTAGCAGATATTTTTATATATTTAATTAGTCTTGTAAATTGTTTAGGAATCGATTTAACTAAATCTTTTACTAAGAAAATGGAAAAAAATGAAAAAAAATATCCTATTAAAGAATTTAATGATGGAAAGTATTATAAAAAGTAAAAAAATGTATCTAAGAATTATTTTAGAATTAATAATCAGTATATAAATTATATAATAAGATTTTTTATGCGAATTACTCTTTAATAATAACATGGTTGTAGACAACATTGATGATGCAATCAAAAATCAATTAGATAAAACTTTAAAAGAAACTAATCTTACATCTTTAGGAAAATTATATAGAGGAAAAGTTCGGGATAATTATATTAAAGATGATGTTAGAATTATTATAGCAACCGATCGCTTATCTGCTTTTGATCGTGTAATTACAACGATTCCTTTTAAAGGGCAAATGTTAAATCAGGTTTCTTCATTTTGGTTTGAAAAAACTAAAGATATTGTAAAGAATCATATTATTGATATACCTGATCCCAACGTAGCAGTAGTTCATCAATGTGTTTTGATTCCAGTGGAGATGATTATTAGAGCATATATAACCGGAACAGCATGGCGTAACTATTTAAAGAACATTCTTACTTCAGGCATTAAACTTCCAAAGAGGCTAAAAAAGAATCAGAAATTAGATGACTTAATGATAACTCCATCTACTAAAGCAGAGTCAGGTCATGATATTTACCTTTCAAAAAGTGAAATTATTAAAAGAAAATATGTAGAAAAAGATATCTATGAAGAAATGGAGGATGCTGCTATAAAACTATTTAGATTTGGACAAAAATATTGTGAGCAGAATGGACTTATTTTAGTTGATACGAAATATGAATTTGGTTTAAAAGAAAATGAATTGTATGTAATTGACGAGATTCATACGCAGGATTCTTCTCGATTCTGGATATTAGAATCTTATGAGGATAATTTTAAAAATGGAGAGGATCCTGAAATTTTAGATAAGGAAATCTTTAGGGGTTGGTTAATGGAAACTTATCCAGAGATATTC
>Ga0209635_10002652_pt1 | contig 13781 bp, 15 predicted proteins | sample DeeMarSWOR230_32_FD_187463 | JGI IMG/M metagenome (GOLD analysis project Ga0209635, IMG submission 187463) | Marine sediment microbial communities from White Oak River estuary, North Carolina - WOR-2-30_32 (SPAdes) (version 2) | ecosystem: Environmental > Aquatic > Marine > Intertidal zone >...
ACACTACAAACCACCAATCTTTCATCATCCATATTTATCACTAATCTATTCCCAAAAAACAAACCCTCAAAACAGACAAAAACTAAACATATTAGGAGACTAAGGTTAAGTTATAAATTTGATATTTGCTAATATATCCTGTAATTCGCGGTGAAACATATTTCTGAAAAGCATGTTGTCGTTATTGATAAATCTGTATAACTTAATAAAATATCAAGCACAAAAGCGCGCGCACCTAAAATTTTAATTCAAACTAAAATAAGTTAAAATCGCACACGGTTTGCTGAAATACGCTTTTTTCTAAGGTTAAATTTTAAATAGGAATTTTAAATTTTTTACACACCTAAACGCCATGAAAAAATATGTGGTTTTCAATGTTGTTTTTGGTAAAGACTGTGAAAAAAGACCTAAACAATTAAAATAGGCGGAATCCATGTTTCATCCATTGGAAAAAGGCTGAATCATGCTTAGATTTTTTATTTTTTATTCACATAAATTTAAAATGCAAACTAAAATTTACATAAATCGCAATTATGTGGATTTTGTGGATAACGGCAGAAAGGCAGCCGTTTCTGGAAAGAATGGCAAATCGGTGGTTTCTCGTGATTTTTTTAAAATCTTCCTATATAAGACTAATTAAACATACGTTTTATTACATTTATATATCAAACCAAATTTTATCTGCCCGGATCGCAATCCATTATATATTAAATCATCATATGTCTATATTCCCTTGTTTTTGCGGAAAATGTATATTTCTCGTGTATATCGCTTCCCGATGTTTGATTTTTGTTCATTTCACCAATATCATGTCTTGGTTCTCAATAAAACATAGTAAACCCCGTCATTATTGCGGAAAACGTGGCGCATGTGAAGAAATAAAGAAAATCAATAAAGCGGTGTGGTGAGATACAGCCTGTAGCCGCAATTAGAGTTTATTCTTTAGTAAATTTGATACATCTCTGAATGAAAATTAGAGGTGGTAGAATGGGATTAGAGTTGAGTGTTCAGGAGTTTTTGGATAGTCTACCGTCAAAAGGGACTAAGAAAGTCTACAAGTATGGTTTGAACAAGTTTCTCGATTGGTATGGGAAAACAGGAAAAGAGGTTCTGGAAGAAAGGAAGGCTGATTTGACTCAAAGACCAAACGAAGACATCGTAACCTACCGTAACCTGGCAGCTAACTATGAAAGAATCATCGAATCCTTCTACAATCACTTAATAGAGCAGGGTTACAAAATTAATGCAGCAAAATCAATAACCCATGGAATACGACAACTCTTCCGCTACTATCGCATGGATGTCAGAATGAGAAGCTGATCAAACGTCAACAGAACAGTGAAAAGACAAAAAAGCTTCCCACTAACCATCGAGCGCGTTCGAAGAATGTATGCAGTCGCCAACTTTCGCGAAAGAGTCATCCTATCTATGGCAACAGATCTAGGTTTAGGAATCGGCGATTTTCTGCAAATAAAAAAGGCAGACCTGCCTGATCTTTCCCTAGAAGCTCCGATTGCTTTTGATGTTATGACAGACAAAGAAGACGTAATAGCCAAAGGATTTCTAAGCCAAGAAACTGTAGACCTGCTCAAAAAATATGTTGATACATTATCTGGTAATAATCCTTTCCTGTTTCCTTCAAACCAAAAAAAGAACAAACCAATCAGTAAAAGTCAGATGGGCAATCTGCTGAAGGATTTGGCTGAAAAGGCTGAGATCAAAGTTGCTAATGGGAAGAGTTTGTCTTTTCATTGTTTTCGCAAAATGTTTAAGCGCAGCAATCGACTCCGGAGTGGGTTTGACGGTAGGCAAAATTCTTTGCGGAAAAACCGTGGACACAAGCGACAGCACATATCTGACCACAGTGAATAGGCAATATTTCGTTCAACTAAAGAAGTTCTTGACGATAAATGTGCAGCCTAAAGTTGAGGAAGAAAAATATTATTCATTAAAGAAGGCGGTTACTCGGCTTCAAGAGCATTTGAGCACTCAGAGAATTATCTCAGAAACGTTATCTGAAGAAAACCAAAAACTCAAACATGAACTTAAAACGCTAAAGAGAAACCAATCAAGTTTAGAGGAAAAAGTGAACACAATGACCAACCTGTTCCAAAAAACTTTTGCCGATTTAACCAAAGAGACAATAAACAAAATAGCAAAACGAAATAAAAACAAATAAAATAGCCTCTAAACAGCTAACCTGCTGGATGCTTATGTTTATGAGAACCCTAAGGTATTTCTTTTGTTAGCTTTCTAGTTTCCATTTAAATCTTCAAATGCAAACAAGCAAAAAGGCAAAAATATCTACTTTTTTCTGAAAATAAACTGTTATTGAGCTTATTTTGAAACTTCCTGTTTTTGACTCTGCAACAAAATAGTAGATGTTGGCCTATTTTGGGGTGTTTAGTTTACGTTTTTTTGCAGATTTAACAATAATTTTTCAAACAATCGACGTTGGCTGTTTCCATTTTAGCTATAATGGAAACGATAAAAGAATCGAAGGAAAAAGAAGCTCAAATTAAGCTCCTTTTGTATACATATTTATTTATCTATAATGCGCTTGTAATGGACAAACAATCCGATATCTGACCTCTATGCTCAATCACTCCGGTTCGCTCCGTTCTTTCGCTCCACCTAGTTAAACTCAACACCGGCTCCAATAAACAGCAACTCCAATAAGGACTAGGCGCAAAATGGTACACGGATACCCGCGAATAGACGGCTGTGATTCAATTTATGACCCAACGTTTCCCCAAAACTGCGAATGCGCTAAGAAATGATTGGCTAGACAATCTATACAGAAATGCAGTGATATAGTCTCTTAGTGATGCACCAAAGTTGCTAATCCTTGGGTAGAAGGCTTCCCCGGTGTGCCATCACAATAAGGATAATTATCAGCACTGAAGTATAAACTAAAAGTTGCTTTTTTGTTGGAGCAAATCCCCCAGCCTTTTTTCAAAAGAGACAAAAATGCTCTCTTGGCATATCCCTGTGTCCAATACTTACTTTTTACCCATGATGAAGGTGGCTGTAGGGCTGATAATTGATATTTTCCATTAATTAACAATAGTATGCATGCATTAACAAAAAATTGATGGAACATATATTAATACTCGAATTTTAATTATCGCAATAGTTGCGCGCGCCACTTGTGAGTTTTGAAAATTATGTCGCAAAGATCTGTTTTTAAAGGCAGGGAAGTTAAGATTTCTTAAGAACCCAAAAAAAGTCATGTTAGAGCTTGATATCAATCGCCCTCATTAATCCAAAAAATAAACATCAGATTAGAAATTGGTTAATTAAAATTTATATAATAACCATCTCAAGAGTGTCTATGGAGGTCATAAGGAGGTCTTGCATGCATCTGATTACTCTCAAGGATTGGTCTACGAAAGAAATTAGAGATGTTATTGAGACTTCTTTGTCAATAAAGATGAATCCAGAAGAATACCGTGGTACTTTGGAGGGTAGAACTTTGGCTACAATTTTTCAGAAATCCTCCACCAGAACTAGAGTCTCCTTTGAGGCAGCAATGACTCAGTTGGGAGGACATGCCATCTACCTGAACTGGATGACCACCAATCTGATCCTGGCAGACCTAAGAGATGAAACCCGATCTATTTCTGGGTATGTTAATGTTATCATGGTTAGGTTGCTGAAAAATTCGGACCTGAAATCAATGGCTGAGGCTTCTAGGGTTCCAGTGATTAATGGATGTGACGAGAAGTATCATCCTTGCCAGATTATCGCTGATTTGATGACTATCAAGGAGAAGAAGGGGCGGCTAGCGGGTTTGAAGCTTGTTTATATTGGGGTTCATAATAATGTATGCAATTCTCTGATCGAGGGATGCACCAAGATGGGAATGAAAATTCTGACTGTAACGCCAATAATAAATGAAGCTTCTATTGACGAGGAATTACTAGCTAAAGCTAAAGATACAGGATTGTATGAGACCTCCAGTGATGTTAAAGCAGCTGTCGAAGACTGTGACGTAGTCTATACGGATACGTGGGTTGACATGGAGTTCTTTTTGGATCCAAAGTTTAATGAAGAGAAGGAGAGGAGAATCAAGTTGATGTTGCCATATCAAGTCAACAGTAAGCTGTTGGGGGACAATGACGCCCTAATAATGCATGACATGCCCATCCATCGAGGCTACGAAATAGCAAACGATATTGTGGAAAGCTCGAACTCTATAATCTATGACCAAAGCGAAAACAGACTATACTCCGCGAAAGCAATACTTCTCAAAACACTCGGTAAAACATGATCTTTTATGTTGGAAGATTCATCTTATCATTGCTCAAGTTGCATTATTGGTTCCTATCAGGTCCTATCCTAAAGGTTTCTCAAAATTTTGAGTAATGCATGTGCATAAGAAATTGATTGTATAACTTCATTCATAAGAAGTCACAGCAATTGAATCGCTGCTTTTCTAAACGTCTCGCTTTTACGAATATGCAAATCTTATCATATTTTTCTTATATATTTGCATATTTGTATGTTTTTCTGAATTAATATCTTCAGAATTATCTCGATTCTGATAGAACCAATGTAAGCACCGCCATTTTCGAATAGAGACCATTTTCTGCCTGTTCGTATATTATTGAATTGGGCCCATCCAAAACCTCACCAGTTACTTCTTCGTCTCTATACGCGGGTAAGACATTAGTAACAAATGCTGGTTTCTTCATCAGATCATTAACATGTTTTTGAGTTAGTCTCCAATTTCGATATTTGTTGTGGATTTCAATTTCATGATCAACACCGAAAGCAGTTGCCCCAACCTTGGACATTCCGGTACTTATCCAACTTTTTGGAAACACCACATCTGCATCAAGTAAGGCCTCTTGAAAATCATTAACTATTTTGAGGCTTCCTCTGTTTTCATTCGCATTTTTTTTACAATGTGTAATAATATCTGGACTAAGCTCAAAACCGGGGGGATGTGCAATTATCACGTCCATTCCGAAGCGTGTTGCAATCAATGCTTCTGCGTTAACACTGCATCTTCCTCTTAGTCTACTTGAGTATCCCCACATTATTACATATTTTTTTCCTTTTATTTTGTCAGCGCCGATTTTATCTTTTAAAGTCATGATGTCCCCTAAGGCTTGGGTGGGATGATAAGTGCAGTCAGCCAAATTAATTACTGGTTTTTTGGCTACATCGGCAATTTTTTGAACAATCTTTCTGCCTTCACCATAAACGTGATCAATTGCACTATCTAGAATTCTGATTCCAATTGCGTCACCATAGATATCATACATTTTGGCAGCATCTTCTATATCTTCTCCATTTTTGATACGAGTAGTGGACATGTCAATATAGGCTGCATGCCCTCCCAGAAGTTCTATACCTGCTTCAAATGCTGCTCGGGTTCTGGTAGAAGGAGCGTAAAATAGCATAAAGAAAATCTTTTTTTTCAATATATCAGGTAATTGTTTCCCCTGTTTTCGTTTTGACTTCAGTTTATTAGCAATTTCTATCGCTAGATTAAGTTCTTCTATGTTCCAATCTTGGGTCGTGATTAAATTTCGTCCTAATAGACCTAAATTATTGATAATGACACTCCCTATGTGTCGAAATACACAAATTCAAAATGAACATTTCTAAATACTTCAAGATTTCTCTCCAATTAGTCAAGCTTTTGTTTGTGAAAGTACGAACACATGGATATTAACGGAGAAGACCCATCAATCAACTTCATTAACATAAAAACAGCATTTTGGAAACAAGTAAAATTGAACCAGCGACAAAATGAGATGTTACCCGTAACTTCGCCTTTTTTAAATTTTGAAGGATTCACACGCAATTATTAATATATTCTAATCCTCGCGTAAAAAATGCAAAAAATGAGAACGCAGACAATGATTTGCAAGAAGTAAACATGGCAACAAAAACTGTAGGATGCCCTCGCGCAATAGAACTAAAACATTATCCATAGTCTAGCTGGATGTTGAAGCACCCACTGCATACACACTATTTCAAACTATTTGAGAAAAAAGGTTGCAAGTTTCAGGTTCAAGGCTATCGTACACCAGAATTTCTTTTCGTTTCTTATGTATTCCTGTGCGCTACTCGAAAGGCATGTAAGGAATCTCTAATACGCCGTCAATGATGTCTTGTTCAGCTTCATCCATTTTATCCAATATCTCCGCCGGTATTTTATCTAGCAATTTTTGATTGAGAACAAAATCTATTCCACCTTCAGCCATGTAATATTCGTAAGTTTTTCCTTCAAAGGTTCCTTGTCTGACATTATTTACTGCGTCCATGACAAGGTTGTATCCCCGGAAAACAACGCAACAGATAACCACATCCGGATCCACGTCGAACGTTTCAGCGGAGAACATAGCAGGTATATAAACGTCATCATACTCTCCTGCTGCCTGAATAGCACCGAGCGCAGGTCCACTAGCAGATGTTGCAACATAATCAAAACCACTCTCGATCAATGCGAGCGTCGTTTCGTATCCCTTTGCCACATCAGTCCAAGTGCCAGTCCAAGAAGGTACAACGTTAATACTCTCGTTAATAACATGAGCTCCTAACTCCAAAGCGTGAAAGCCCGCATACTCATAAGGATAGCCGAAAGTGCCTTGATAAGCGATCTTACCCGTCTTTGAAATTCCTGCCCCTAGTATCCCAGCTAAATATTCCGCTTCGAATCCACTTACCTGATAACCAGCGAAATTATCAGCATATTCATAAGCTCCATAATTCATAAAGTAAGTATTGGGGTAACTTGCAGCGGCGGCCAATAGACCGTCTTTATACTCGTCAGTGTGACCGAGAATTAGATCATAGCCATCCTCCGCATAATCTCCTGCGATCCTTTCAACGTCAGTAATGCCAACTTGTTCCACAATTGTAACCGTTATATCATCGAATTCCGCATCGATCTTCATCAAATCGTCGTACATCCACTGTCCCCAAGAACCATCCCTGGCTGAGTACTGAAACATAACAGCAATCTTGAATTCTTCTGTGGATGTAGTTGCACTTTGACTGTAATACCAATATGCTCCTACAGTTCCGACAACTATGACTACCAACAATATCGCAATTACAGTATTTCTTTTCATAAACTACTTCCCTCAATATAATAGACATTCCCTAATACTGGTCTTTTTAAAAGCTTTTCCATCAAATTATAATTAATAGGAGCCTAGTCTTCTCTACTGTAAGGAATAGCTAAGGAAGAAGGCCCACCACGTCTTCTAGACACAATAACAAGAGTTACTATTGCCAAAATATATGGTATTACCAAAAACATTTGATAGGGAAACTGTAAGCCTAAATAACTTTGTAGTCGCATTTGAAGGGCGTCTGCGCCACCAAACAATAGGGATGCCGCTAATACCTTAATTGGATTCCATCTTCCCAGAATTACAAGCGAAACTGCAATCCAACCTCGGCCGCCAATCATCCACTCCGCAAAGAACTTGACGTAGGTCAAGGACAACGCACATCCTGCTAGACCACCTATTGCGCCTCCAAAAATCACGCATAGATAACGAATTTTGAATACATCTACTCCAAAGGTGTCAGCTGCCTTAGGGTTCTCGCCCACTGCCCTTATCTTAAGGCCGAAATTCGTTTTGAACAGGATAAACCACAATACAAAAGCCAAAATAATTGCAAAATATGTTAGTGGATTTTGCTTGAAAAGAATTGGGCCAATTATTGGAACTTGAGAAAGTATTGGGATTTCAATCGTTTCTAACCAATGAAGAGACGGAAGGACAGAGGTTCCAAAGATTATTCTCAACAAGTAAGCTACCAAGCCCTCTAATAATATAACTATTACAACTCCCGTGATAGTTTGATCGGTTCTCAATGTTACGCTCAGAAAAGCCATCAGTAATCCTGCTAAGCCTCCGAAGAAAATACCAAAAAATAATCCTAAAAAGATGTTGCCTGTGAAGGATGCGCCAGCGAAGCCAGCAAAAGCCCCCAACAACATTATCCCCTCGACTCCCAGATTAAGCACACCTGAATTTTGATCAATTGTCTCTCCAAGCGAAGCCAAGAGATATGGTGTTGCTATTCGAACAGCAGCCTGAAAAAGTCCAACAATGATATCTAAAACCATCTTTCTACTTCCCTTTTGTTTTTTTCAAAATGAATTCGCTAGCAATGAAAAAGAGTACAATAACCCCTTGCAGAACAGCCGAAAAGAATATTGGCAGGTTTAAGGAACGCGCCATTGCATCCGTCCCAATCTCCAAAGCAGCAAATAGAAAGGATGCTAACGCTATGCCGATAGGGTGCATCTTCCCTAGCAATGCCACAATAATTCCAGTATAACCATATCCCGGTGATATTCCCTTCAACAAACGATGATGAACACCGCAAACCTCAATAGCACCAGCCACGCCCGCAAAACCGCCACTCAGGAACATGGCAATCATCATGCTTTTAGCCACGTCTATACCTCCATAACGAGCTGCTTTTGGGTTTACCCCTACAGCTCTGATTTTATATCCAATATTTGTTCTCAACAGAACTAGATACATTAAAATTGGAGCAGAGATAGCTAGAATAATTCCTGCGTGTAAACGGGTAGTCGACCACAATTTTGGTAAATAGGCGGAGTTTACAATAAATGGCGAGATGGGGAACCCTTGAGCTTCGGGGTCTTGAAGTGGTCCAAGTAATACATAATCCATCAACAAAAAAGCAACAGAATTCAGCATCATTGTAACAAGTACTTCATTGGCCTTCAGTTTGGCTTTAAGTATTCCTGAAACCGCAGCCCATAATCCACCAGCTAGAAACCCTGCTATGATCATAATAGGAACATATAGCAAACCACCTGTAAAAACGCTGATCCCAATCCAGGTTGCAAAAATAGCCCCTAAATACAGTTGCCCTTCTGCTCCAATGTTCCATAGATTACATTTAAAGGCTATAGTTAAACCTGAACTTATTATTAGCAACGGGATTGTTTTAACCAAAGTCTCAGTTACTGCACGAACACTGCCGAACGCTCCAGTCCATATCATTGGGTAAGCAGTCACCGGATTAACTCCCGCGAATCCTAGCAAAATAGCTCCAATTACAAGAGCCCCAAAAATTGCCGTCAAATATGAGCGAACGACATTAGTTTTCCATAGGGACCTAATCTGTTCAACTGCTTTTCTCAGCAACAAACTTGCCATTTTTTCCACAATCCAATCGTTTTGTTCCAGTCATCATTTTCCCGATTTCCTCAATGCTAAAACTCTTAGGAGTACCTTCACCTACAATATACCCATCGAAAAAAATCATAATTCTATCACTCAGACAAAAGATTTCATCCAAGTCTTCAGAAATCAGCAGGATTCCTACTCCTTTCAGTCTTTCCGTCAATAATTTATTCCATATATATTGTGTTGCCCTTACGTCCAAGCCCCTTGTAGGCTGAGCAGCAATTAGAACCTGAGGTTTCAATCTCAGTTCTCGTGAAAGAATTAATTTTTGGAGATTCCCACCGGACAAGTGTTTTGTCGGTGTGTCCTTTGAAGGAGTTCGTATATCAAACTCCAAGATTGCGTCTTCAGCGTATTTGCTAATTTCTCGACGATTTAGAAACAATTTATCTAAGAGCGGCGCCTTTAGGATTTCGTTTTCAGCAACAGTGAAGTCCATCAATAATCCCGTCGTCATACGGTCTTCAGGGATATACCCCACTCCTTTTTTGCTAATTTCTTCAGGTGTTTTACCAGTAATGTTATTCCCCTTAAGCAAGATCTCTCCGTTCTTAGCTCGTCTAAGGCCGGTGATAACCTCAGCTAATTCCTTCTGCCCGTTTCCAGACACTCCTACTACACCTAAGATCTCTCCTTTTTTTAATGAGAACGATATGCCCTTAAGGGCATCAATCCCTAAGTCGTCAAGAGCCCACAGATTCTTGACTAGTAGGATCTCATTATTGGATTTGCTGCTAGACGGTTTTTCTAGCCCAAGAGTAAATTCCTCTCCGAGCACCAATTTGGCCAATTCTTTCCTTGAAGTCCTACTTGTATCAAGTGTTGCAATATGCTTTCCTTTTCGAAGAACCGTTACGCGATTACTTATCGCCATTATCTCGTTCAGCTTATGTGTAATAAAGATAATAGTGAGTCCTTCGGCAACCATTCTACGAAGGCTCATGAACAATTCTTTTACCTCTTGGGGAGTCAGTACCGATGTTGGCTCATCAAGAACTAGCAAATCTGCGCCTTGATACAACGCTTTGGTTATTTCAACCCTTTGTTGCTCACCAACTGATAGTTGCCATATCTCACAATCTAGATCTAATTTGAGACCATATTTCTTAGTAAGCTCCTCCACTCTTTTCGTGATTTTCGCATTCTCAATAAGAAGACCTTTAGGTGACATAGATCCAAGCGCCAAATTCTCTTTGACTGTAAATTTGTTCACGAGCATAAAATGTTGGTGAACCATTCCGATTCCTAATTCAAGAGCGTCTTTAGGAGAATTGATATTTACTTCCTCACCTCCAAGCAAAATTTTTCCTTCATCAGCTCGATACAAGCCATACAGAATATTCATTAGAGTGCTTTTTCCTGCTCCATTTTCACCCAGAAGGGCATGTATCTCTCCTTTTCTCACCTCAAAATCGATATAATCGTTAGCAATCACCCCAGAAAATCTCTTAACGATTCCTTCCATTACTAGAGCAGGCTCACCTATCCGTAGATTTTCAAGGAGTCGTATTCTCTCCGTTTTTCTTCCAATTATCGTTGAGATACTCTTTAGCAATGCCGAAAATTGCGTTTTAAGGATCATTTAATTTCGTTTTTCGATTCACTCTTCTTACTATATTAATTTTTGTGTTGGTGTAGTTCTATTAAAAACCTCGCGTTGGTTTTGCACAAACTATTTAACCCTGTTATAAAAAAATCGTCTTTAGATGAAAATGAAAAAAATCAGTTTAAACAGAAACGCATTCAAAATTGTGCAAGATATTATTAGAAAAACCGAAGAAAAAAAAACTGAAATTGTGAAATTGAAAAATGGAGCAACCGTCATATATGGAAGTGGCTTTGAAATTGGTTTGGATATTCTTAGAATCAGATTTGGCGGACTAGCCAAGGCATACATTGGATGGAATGAAGTTGAAGACCTCCGATTGCCTTCCTTAAACATTTGGACAGACCAAGCGGGACTTGCCATCTGGGGGTCTTTTGTGGGCGCAAATCCTGATGCACTAGAACTAACCGAAGACATGCGTGGCCTTCTGGGGAAGGGCTACCCGATATGTGGTGGACCTGCAAAGGCATTAGCAGTTGATAGACCTGAAGTTTATAGAATGCTTGATCATGAAGAAGAGGCAGATGTAGCTATCATGACTGTACAAACGGATAATATGCCATTAGAAAAATTCCCTGGCGACAAGTTAGCTGAAATTATAGCCAAGAAATGTCGAGTCAACACCGATAATGTTTACATGTTACTCTCCATGAATCAAACGGTAGCCGGAATAATACAAGTAGGTGGCTGCATGTTAGAACTGGGCGCTTTTCTTCCATGGTGGAAGCATAAATATGATATTAAAAAATACAAATTTGCGTTTGGTACGCTTCCAATTATGCCCGTTCATCCTGACCCCTACAAGACGATGGGAATGGCAAATGATGCTGTAACGTATGGGTCTCGCACCATTTTCTATGTTGAGACTGAGGAAGGCGAAGATATAGATGAGTTGGGCAACATGGTAGCTACCGCGAAAGTGTGGCCAGACTATGGTAAACTATATGGAGAAGCATTTAGAGATGCAGGGTACGCTTTTTTTAAGTTACCTATAGAAATCAACTCAATTTCCCAAGTAACACTTAACGATCTTCGAACAGGTAAAGTTTACTCTACTGGAAGAGTAAGGTTTGACTTGCTTAGAAAATCCATAGAAATGGGTTGAAACTGAGTGAAGAATAGGAAAGAACGTCTAGTTTTAACTGCAGATCCAGTCACCTGTTCGGGTTGCAGAATTTGTGAATTAGTCTGTTCCTTTACCCACGAAGGCGTTTTCAGCCCTGAACAATCCCGAATCAGGATAGTTCGGGTCGAACCACCAGCATTAGATTTTCCAATAGCCTGCCAGCACTGTTCAAGGCCTATCTGTGTTACCTCTTGTCCAGCTAATGCTATTGCAAAAGATGACAAAGGATTAGTAAGGGTCTCTGAAGAAAGGTGTATAGGTTGTGGAATTTGCGTTCAAGTCTGCCCGATAGGAGCAATACGACAGCATCCCGAAAAAAACACTCCACTTATCTGCGATTTATGTGGAGAGTGCGTTAAATATTGTCCTACGCAAACCTTAAAAATATCAAGGGTGAATCGGATAGCAGAGAAAAATGCACGTTTCTACTGCTTTTCTACAGATAAATGGAAGCAAATATATCATAGATTTCAAGAGATCAACAACGATAATGGAACATTGGTTGAGTATTAAGAATTTAATGATGATGTATGTATGACCACGGATTCTACGGGAACACAAATGGAAGCGAAAATGAGTCTGATACAAAGGTCTACAGGTAAAATTTATACTATCCTATTATGGTTCGTGCAACAAGGAAGAAGGATGTTTTTTGTTCCCTCATATGGATCCAACACCATGTGGTATAAAAATATCCTAACCAATCCCAACATCACAATAGACCTAAATGGAAAAAAGTATAAAATCAAAGCGCACGTCAGCAATGATAAACGTATATTAAAAATGATAATGGATATGTTTGAATCAAAATACGGTTCAAATGAGGTGGAGCGTTGGTATTGGAAGCGAGAGGTTCTCGTAGAAATTGCTCTACCTGAAGAAGTAGGATGATCTCTATTGGTCACCCACAAAGATTGATTATTTACAGTAGTATCATTCCACTGGATCGACCTGTTTAGATCTAACTCCTCTTTGTTCCGTCTTTTTCGGTTAACCATCATCATTCCCCTTCATTCCACAATAGCGACTTTTACCTTCTAAATTCCTCGTGTTTTAGGGATGTTTCCGACAAAATCACCAGATGCGATCGCATTGCGTGCGCGAAAATATAAACTATCTAAAGAAGGACAACGATGAGTATGACATAAGCACAATTCTTAGCTAAGCTGAAAGATTTTAATAGATTTGCTGAGAACTAAATATAGATCGCAATGAAAAATGGCTTTATAGGCAAAATATTACGTGTGAACCTGAGCAAAGAGAAAATATCTTCTGAAACTCTCGAAGAAATTTTCTATCGTCGCTATTTTGGTGGTAGAGGATTAATATCCTATTATCTCCTCACTGAACTAGAGCCGAGAATCGACCCGCTTGGTCCAGAAAACAAGCTGATTTTCGCTTGTGGTCCCGTGACCGGCGCGCCCGTCAGCGGCAGCGGACGCAACAGCGTAGGCGCAAAATCGCCTCTCACAGGCGCATACGGAGAAGCAGAGGCTGGGGGTTACTGGGGGGCAGAACTGAAACGGGCAGGTTTCGACGCAATCATCTTTGAGGGAAAGGCGTCAAGTCCCGTTTATTTGTGGATTAAAGACCAGAAATTGGAGCTTAGGGATGCTTCCAGTCTGTGGGGGCTGGAGATCAGGAAATGTCAGGAAACGATCCGAAACGAACTGGAAGACAAGAGGGTGAAAGTGTCTCAGATTGGTCCCGGAGGAGAAAAACAGGTACGATATGGATGTGTTATCAATGATCTGCATCATGTGGCTGGTCGATGCGGCATGGGAGCAGTTATGGGTTCAAAAAACCTGAAAGCTGTGGCAGTCAAAGGAAGCACATCGGTTCCTGTTCG
>Ga0209635_10002653_pt1 | contig 13779 bp, 10 predicted proteins | sample DeeMarSWOR230_32_FD_187463 | JGI IMG/M metagenome (GOLD analysis project Ga0209635, IMG submission 187463) | Marine sediment microbial communities from White Oak River estuary, North Carolina - WOR-2-30_32 (SPAdes) (version 2) | ecosystem: Environmental > Aquatic > Marine > Intertidal zone >...
AATCCAGTTTCTTCAGTGAACTCTTGTATGGACATGTTCACCAGTTTCTGAGGGTTCCAGTACCCGTACGCTTCATGGGGATACACTCGTATCACTATCTCTTCTCCCACTTTCATTCCCAGAAGTCTTTCCTCCACTGCAGGGGGAGCCACTGTACCTTCTTCCGACTTTCCTCCAATCACAATCACTAGCGGCTCGTATGTCCTGTCCTGGTCAAAGATGTTTGCCTTCTGTGCTATGTCTCCAATAGATGTATCGACGATCACCCCATTGATGGAGATAGTGTAATTTAGCACAATAGTGTCTCCTGGGCCTACTGTGGGCTCTTGTATGAGAAAAGTAGCCAGTATGATCAACACGATGCCCACCACCCAAAAAAATTTCTTCTGGTTGGTATCGATGAACTGAGTAAATTTCATGAGAAGGAATAATCCCATCATATTTATAAACCTATGGGTGGGGAATCAGGGTGTTAGACGGTCAAAAAAAGTCTGGAGTAACTTTTTCATTAGATGACAGTCAATGAAGCAATTTATGAAATGTAACTGATTCAGTCATCATAGTGCGTTAACCTCTCAGGGTGCTCACTACTGGTGAAAAGTGTGTATCCATGCTCAGATTCCAAGAACGACACTATCTACCGGATGACATCAGCTGCAGCTCCGCCCAGCATGGCAAAAAATCCCACTACTATAATCATTCTCACCCTCCACACCAATTCAAATCCTAAAGAAAGGCCGTAGTCGAAGACTCCAAGGACAGAAAGAATAATCGTCACCATTCCATAGGAGACACATACTAATGAAATAATCCTCACCGGAACGTACTGACCAAACCGCTTGTGATCTGCCACTCTCTGATAGTCGGTGAAATAGATCATCACCACGCCCAATGTAACAGAAAGCACTGCAATGGCCACCAGTCTCAATCCGGTGAGTGAATTTGCTAAGCGCCAGATTTCTTCAGTAGCACAAAAGGGGCTTGACAGAAGAGACGCCCCAATTATCTGCTGTGCCATGTCATCGAACCCAAAGACTTCAGGCTCTGTTCTCATTCTGTTCTTAATGGTCTGAAATCTCCTCGCTTTCTCATTGGCTTTTTCTGACTCAAAGGTGGGCTCTTCTGGTGTGTCAGTTCCCATACCTATAAGAAAAATCTGTGAGTTAATAAGCGTTTCCAGAGTATCCAGTAGGTAAGGATACCAGGTGTACTGGTCAGACCTCTTCCTCTTCTTGTATGCTTTCAGTGCACCACTGCCAGCCCCATATGTCTCTGATACAAGAGTGAAGATTGCTCAATTTTTGATACTCTCGGAAACAAAAATATGTATTTGAACCATTTTTTGAGAAATTGTGGCTGAAGAAATGAACTGCAGAGTACTCATGCTCACAATGTATACCAGATATCTTAAAAGAAGGGGAGAATTTATAAAGGTCAAGTAAATAATAGAGTAAAGATTCATCATAAAAATCATGAGAGAAAGACGCTGAGGTGTCATCATGCTCAAGCCAAAAGACCGTACAGAAATACAGCTCAAAGTGGCATCTGCTCAACAACAAGATTTCGGAAGAGGACTGATCCGCGTTGATAGAAGATACCAGCAAATACTGGGTGTAAAACAGGGAGATGTGGTAGAAATCGAAGGGGGAAGAGTGACCTCTGCTGTGGTGGTGGATTCTTACCCCAATGATAGAGGATTAGATATTGTGCGGATAGATGGGCTTACCCGAAAAAATGCCCGCACCAGTATGGGAGAATACGTGAAAATTAGACAAGCCAATGTACAGGAAGGAAAACAGGTGGTCTTGGCACCCACACAGAAGAATATGCATTTGATGATGCCGGGAAATATTATACAGCAGAACATTCTGGGCCGTTCTCTCAAAAAAGGTGACATTATCAGCCTGGTTCAGCAGAGAAGGAAACCTGGAGGCACCTTGTTCCAGGATTTATTTGAGATGATTGACAATACTCCCTTCGGATTGGGAGAGATGCGATTCAAAGTGGTCTCCACGACACCGGGAGATATTGTGCGGGTCACCCAGCGGTCCAAGATCAAAGTGTTACCAGAAGCAGTGGAAGTGAAAGAAAGTGAAATCCCTTCCATTACCTATGAGGATATTGGAGGATTAAAGGAAGAATTGCAAAAAGTTAGAGAAATGATTGAATTACCACTGAAGCATCCAGAATTATTTGATCGTCTGGGAATAGAACCTCCCAAGGGTGTTTTACTTCACGGACCTCCGGGAACTGGAAAAACCTTGATTGCCAGAGCGGTAGCCTCAGAATCCCACACGAACTTTTCTTCGATTAATGGTCCAGAGATCATGAGTAAATTCTATGGTCAATCTGAGGAGAATTTAAGAAGAATGTTTGATGAAGCACAGAAAAATGCTCCTTCCATTATTTTTATTGATGAGCTGGATGCCATCGCCCCAAAGAGAGGAGAAGTGACTGGAGAAGTGGAACGGAGGGTTGTAGCCCAGTTACTGGCCCTCATGGACGGCCTTCGTACCCGGGGCAAAGTCATTGTCATTGCTGCCACCAACCGGGTGGAAGCTATTGATCCTGCGCTGAGAAGACCTGGACGATTCGATCGGGAAATAGAAATTGGTGTGCCCAATGTGCAGGGACGGAAAGAGATTCTCCAGATCCACACCCGGGGCATGCCGCTGGAGAAGGATATATCATTGGATGATTTAGCCCATATTACTCACGGGTTTGTGGGAGCTGATTTGGAGTCTTTATGCAAGGAAGCAGCTATCTACGCTCTGAGAAGACTTCTCCCTGATATTAATTTGGATGAGGAGAAAATTTCTGAAGAAGTGTTAGAAAACATTGCAGTCACCAATAAAGATTTTGAGAAAGCGCTGAGGACGGTAGAACCCTCTGCCATGAGAGAGGTGATGGTGCAGACTCCTCAACAGAGCTGGAAAGATATTGGGGGACTGGAAAAGGCAAAACACGCCCTCGTGGAAGCAGTGGAGTGGCCGCTGAAGCGCCCTGAGGAATTCGATAAAATAGGTATCCACCCCCCAAAAGGCGTCTTTTTATATGGACCTCCTGGATGCGGAAAGACACTGCTGGTGAAAGCACTTGCCCACGAGAGTGAGGCCAACTTCATCTCTGTAAAAGGCCCTGAAATTCTCTCCAAGTGGGTGGGGGAAAGTGAGAAAGCGATCCGGGAAATCTTCAGAAAGGCAAGGCAGGTTTCTCCCACCATTGTCTTCTTTGATGAGATTGATGCGATTGCAGGAAGACGGGGTGTTGAAGAAGGGACACGGGTTGGCGAACGGGTGACAGACATGCTGCTGACAGAAATGGACGGGATGGAAGAAAAAGGTGATGTGGTGGTTATTGCAGCCAGCAACAGACCAGATATTATCGATCCTGCCTTACTGCGGCCGGGAAGACTTGATCGTCTAATTTTGGTTCCCGCCCCAGACATTGATGCTCGAAAGAAGGTACTAGAAGTACACACAAAGGAGATGCCTTTAAAGGATGTGGATTTAGACTACATTGCATCCATTACTGATGGCTTCTCTGGAGCTGATCTGGAAGGCTTGGTGAGAGAAGCAGGGATGAATGCGCTCCGTGAGGGGACCAAATTGGTGGAAATGAGACACTTCAGCTATGCTTTAGAAGAGGTTGAGCCCAGCATCTCTGAAGAGATGATCCGTGAATACGACAGGAATATACGGCGTGAAATAGAAATGTATCACTAGGTGTGGTGGTTATGGCAAAAATTGCTGCCTCAAGAATTCGAGATCGGATGGTGGTCACCAGTCAAGGTCACGAAGTGGGATTACTCTTCGATTTGGTGGCAGATGAGAAAACAGGCAAACTGGTGGCACTCGTTATTGAACCTACCACAGAAGAGATGCGCGAACTACTGCTCACAGATAGAGAAGGACTGGTTTTAGTTCCCTTTACTGCATTACGGGCTATACGGGATTTTATTGTGGTGGATGCCAAACGGGTTCCCAGGAAAGTCAAGAAAGTGGGTATGTTTGCCAGGAAAGAGAGACCTGCAGGTTAGTACACAGAATGTAAATTTCTAAGTGCAGGTCAGCCGGTGTGGTTACAATCTGAAGGTGAGCATGGATTTGACGTAGTCATCTTTTCTGCCAGTGACCCCATCTATGATTTCGTATCTGGATTCGTATGAAATCACAAAATAGGGATAGTACACTAATCTTGTGTCCCAGACTTCAACTCTTTCCCAGATTTCCACTGCTTTTTTTGCTTCTTTTTGTTTTAGAATAGGATCTATGACAGCTTCATCATCCAGGAAATCTTCTTCTATTCCCAGGGATTGCTCAACTTTTTTTCTGGGATCTTCTATGATTGTATACTGGATTCCGGGCTGCAGCACTTCGAATTTTTTGTTCTCAAATGTCTTCTGTTTTCTAATGTGGAGTAATCCCTTTTGGATGAGGGCGCTGATAATTCTCTTCACCTTCCGCTTATCAAAGTGGGTGGCTTTTAAAATCTCCACCTGGGTGACTCCTCCCTTTTTCATCACAAAGGTCATCACACTGCGCTGATCTGGAGTTAGTCCCATGAGATCTCGAACTCCCCGGGTTCGTTTTCCCTTCTTCAAGAGGATTTCACCAGTGATTCCATCCACAAAACAAGATAAGCTCTTGTAAGCACCTTTTGGAGGGTAATAGTCAAAAAATATCTGGTACAAAGGGTAATAGATCTTGAATATGCCGTACAGGACATCTTTTTTGAAGAGGTGCCGTCGGGCTCTTTTCTGGGCGATTTTCTGGATGCGGTCATCTGCTGCTGAGAGGATTACTCTGGCTTTTTTGAGGATTATCTCTTGAGGGATTTCTATAACATGCGCTCTCTTAGATACCTGCTCACTCTCTTCCTTTCTAGTACTGGGGGCAACTGGTGCTATATCAGTTATTCTGCTTTCTCCCACATCCTGAAAGAGGGGAGACACGTTCTCTTTTGCAGGTTCCTCACAGATTTCTTCTTCCAGGCATCCCTCCTCACTCAATTCATCTAAGATCTCTGATAATGAAAAATTCAGTTTGTATTCCTCATTTATAGTTTTAACCAATTCTTCCAGTTCATCTGTAGTTTCCTTCCCCCATTTTTCCTTGATTAGCTGTTTTGTATGTTCCTGTATCACCTGGGGATTTACCTCCAGAAGGGGCTGTCGTTCCCTTCCTTCATGCTGGGATATGCGAGGTCTGATGCTGGCTAAAAAACAGCGAGACGTTTCTTCTTGCTTGTCTCCGATGATGGCCATACCCACAGGGAGATTCTTGATTAGATGACTTTCCTGGAATCGTTCCGGCACTTCTGAAGGCATTCTTCGCAAAACTGCTTTAATATCATCTCCGTACACCAGCTTGTGACAGATTACAACATCCACTTGAGATAAAATTCTGGAATCCAGAGCAGAAGGCTGCTGGGTGGCTAGGACAATAGAACAGCCAGGTTGTCTCCCCTGTCTCACATATTCAATCAATGCATCAGTAGCTGCTGTCTTCCTGCCTGACCCAGGCACCAGTATGTGGGCTTCATCAATCATCAACCAGGTCACCGGCACTGCATCCACCAGATCTGGGAGGCCCACAGCTTCCTTTCTGCTGATCTTCTTGCGCGTCTTCAAGATATTTCGGGCCAGAATACCCACAATTAATGCTCTCACATTATCCTGCAGAAAAGAGACATCAATCACTGAAATCTGCCCCCTCCTGGATAAATCTTTTAACTGAGTTCCTTCTTTGTCAAAAATTCCCCATTCCAAAGCGCCTTTTAGTCGGGCAATCAATGCTCTCCGGGTGCTGTTTTTGAACCCCTGCTTTGGAGAGTGAATCCCTTCTTCACTTTCAATACAGCTGATCATATCTTCTATGTCATAGTTATTTTTCAACCCTTCAATGTCCTGGCCATCTTTTGTGGTGTATCCCTTTTTCATCCGTTCTATTACCCGATCGATCAGCAATCCCATGGTGTCAAACCGATCAAACCCAAAGGTCAAACACCAATCATCAGTAGTCAACTCAGGAGGGCGGACAGTGAATATATTGTCCCAGGTCTCTTCAGGAGCATCGGCTGCATATCCTGCAGGAATGAATACTGTGGTAACTTCCACTCCAGTAGGGGTCAACTCCCATTGTTCCAGCAGCTCCTTCTCCCTTTCCATCTGGTTGGGGTTCTTCATGCTCCAGAATATTCCCATAGGATCAATAACAATCACTCCCACTGCATCATTCTTCAACGCCAGTTCTTCAGCAATAACCCCTAAGGTATAGGACTTTCCTGAGCCTCGCATGCCGCAAATGAAGACAGCATGGGGAGATATACTGTCCATGAGTATCCTTTTTCCATACATCCCCCCAGCTCCAGATCGTTCTTCAGCAACCATTCCAATATCCATGGCTGCTTTGATTCCATGCTTTTCGTATGTGCTGGGCTTCCTGCCCACAAATAAAGAACCATTATCCTGGAGGGCTCTCAGTTCCTCATTGATGATAATACGATCCTGCATACTTATGTTGATAATCAATAATATATATAGTTTTCGGTAAGCAATGTATGAATGTACCGCACTGCATATATGAGAATAAAAAGAAAGGGGCTTTGATTCTGCTAAAAAGCGAAAATATTTGATTGTAGCGGAAAATCAACGAAAAGTTTAAATATATGGAATGCATATGAAATACTGGAGGTGGAAGATGTGCAAAAAAGAAAGATAGGTGTGCTGCTCCTTTTCGGCTTGCTAATTGTAGCTGGAATTTCGCCCATACTCAATGAGGCGACCGGGATTCTTACAAATTTACTGGATCCCTTTAAAGACGTAATTTCCACAGTCAACGATGGAGACGGCGGCGGAGGAGGAGGCGGAATACCTGACAGCTCAGGCGATGGCGGAGAAAGCTAGACGCTGCTTGGGTAGTGCATGACCACTACCCCTTTGTAGAAGTCTTTGAGGATAGACCGCTCCTTCAGGGTGTAAATTGCTCTGGAGAGAGAGGTTATCAGAGGATCAGTGCGGATGTAGATCATGGTCAGAAGATAGCTTCCTACTTTGAAAAACAGAGAAGAGGTAGGAAGCAAGCTGAACAGATCAATCAGCGCCTGCTCATACTCGGTTTCAAAAAGGAACAAATACGTGGTATAGCTGGCATATCCTTCAGGGTAAAACGTGGTATGTGTTGTGGTATAGAGGTCCAGTGTTTCCAGCCATTCGTAGAACTTGCGGAAGCTCACATCCTGATCTCTGACCAGCGGTGCAATCTTGCGTCTGATGTCTCCTCCGAACTCCCAGAAAAATTCCCATTCTTGGTGATCCCAGGGAATATTCACAGGGTTAGAAACCCAGGTGGATTTTTCCCAGGCATCACTTTTTTCAATTTCTTGCAGTATGTGGTTGGCACAATGTTCCCACTCCAGCGCCGATGCTTTTGGTGTGTAGAGTTCCCCTCTCTCTCCACAATACAATATCTTTTTGAATCCATGATATTCATCGAAATCTATTCCTGGAGCACCTGATGCAATAACCGGAAAATCCCCGAATATGATACCAATATAGGTAAGGTCCTTGTTCTCCCTGAGTCCTTCATATGCTTTGAATGGATCATCAAAGTCCAGAACATAGTAGATTTTAGGTTTTTTCTGCCGAGGCCTCAACCGCAGCAGGGGACCTACTAACATTTGCTGATCGAGCATCTCCTTTAGCGCTTTGGACACGGACTTCCTGTAGATTCCCAGAGCTTTTGAGATTTCATATATCTGCACCCTGGGATTTTCATATATTTGGCAAAATATTTTGTAGTACCTTTCCTTTTTTTCCATCTCGGAGAGTGTGGGCATCTTGAAACCCCCAACAGTTATATAGTACTCCAGCAAACATCTTTATATGCCGGAAGTGTGCTTCATTAAAGTCTAAGTTCAGATTTATAAATCTTTCGGCCGATCTTTCACCCCCCTAACTGGGATCGGTGTGCGTTGCACCGATCCCCCCCCTTCTTGTTGAACTATGGGACAGTAGAGAATGGTTAACAGGTTCTCACCCATTGTTGTTTTGTTTTTTCTGGGAAGCACATGGTCAGTGATACTCATTTTCAAAAGCAACAATGACTCATAATGCAAGAGAAGATAGATAATGATCAGTCTAACAGGTTTTAACAGGGAGATGTTCTCTCTCAGATTGGCACAGTACGTAGTGACTTGCATATTATCAATCTCTTGTAGTGTTTCAGGTATCACCTGACCGATATATATTATACTTTTTATGTTTTTTCATTCACTTTGCTCTTTTCTTTAATATAAGCGAAGAACTGCTACACCTAGAAATATCAGTATCAGTATCAGGAATACCAGCGCAACGTACTTTCCTTTACCAGCTGCCAGTCCTATTAATGCTACAATTAGACATGCCAGCCCGATAGCAAGGCTAGTGGGAGGCTGCAGTACTTCTCGTCCATACTCTAAGAATTGATCTCCCAATGAAACGCTCTGACCGCTCCTGTTCTGTGTTTGCACTGCCTTTGTTCTGCAGTCTCTTGCCATTCTCCCCACTGATTCTGCTAGATCCTCGTATTCATCAATAACGTCTTCATAGACCGCCTTCTTCTCTTCTAAATCACTGATTGTCTGTTGTGTGTGGGCATCCTCGTATGTTTCGTAGATATCACTTTGCTGCAGCGTTTTTATCTTTCCTTCTATGGATGAAATATCTCTTCGGAAGTTATCTGCTCTCCTTCCCAACGCTACCTGCAGCTCATCTAGAATCCGGGCAGCTTCAGTATATGCTTCCTCTGCCTGCTCGTAGGAGTATCGGGCCTGGGAATATTGCTGATTTTTGAAAAACCGCTCACCATCTGATGCATTGCGTTCTGCTTCCTCTTTGAATTCTTCCATCTGGACAAACTGATCACACAATTGTTGTACTTCTTCACATTCGCGCATTCGTGCTGAAGTCTCTAATTTCAAGGTCTCGTAAATTGAATCCAGTGACATGGTCAGAAACAGCCCGGAAACATCCTCAAACGAATTTTCTGCCCAGGTGGCTTCCACACTGGCTTCGCTGTAGTTGCCCTCCCACAGCAGGTGGTGGGCTTCCATGAGGGTGGCATGGGCTTGCCATAAGTTTTCTGTGGCTTCCTTTAGAATTCGCATCTGAGACATCTTACTCTTGTCACCCACTTTGGCATAGAGATCAGCTGCTTCTCCAAAGAGGTAGCTTGCCTGTTCATACTGATAATTTCGTAGATTCTCCATGCCAGCAGCCACCACCCGATCTGTGTCCAGGACTTTTTCACACTCTGAAACCTTTTTCTGGCATTGAATGGCCATGAACGTGTTCCCCGCTTCTTCATACTTTGTCCTGGCCTGTTCAAAGTAGACCATAGCTTCCACCAGATGACCAGTGTCCATTAGCCCCTTAGCAGTATCATACAGATGATCTGCGTCTGATTCATCCTTTGATTCCAGCTCTTCCACACCTATAATGTACAGCCCCAGCGTGTATCCAGCTACAATTTCAGGGTATCCATCCAGGTTAGTATCTACCACCATCCCGTTGATATAGTCTCCCTGCAAATTTTGTGAACTCCACACCATCTCTGCTGTAGAAAACACCGATACGTACTTATTGGAAAAAACAGTCAATTCATTCTGTCCATCTCTGTCAAAATCAGCTAAATTCATCTTTCGAACTTCGCCAGGAGCATTATAGGTGCGTAATAAACCCCCATTGTAATCCAGAACGTACACCATGGAGGCAGCCCCTCCCATGATATTTCGAGGGCCCACAAATGGGCCTGCATACACTGTATTGACCTCATAGGGGGAGGTGGAGTATTCCCATTTCAAATTGGGCAGATCATCTGCAGGGTTAGTATTTCCCTGATCCATGTTGTCAAGAACGTACATATACCAGCTTTCACCCACAATCAGCTCAGGTTCCAGATCAGGGTCCTGATCAATCTCATGGGCTGCAGTGTCACTGTCCACATCAAAGGCATATACTGTTCTCACCGGCCATGACGGATCAATTTCATAAGCCCACTTCACTGCGAGATTGGATTCATAAACTGTCAAATCGTCAGCAGCCACCACAATCTCCTTGGTGGGCGTATTATCATCATCAAAGTTAACCACAATCACTTCATTGATCATACCAGTGGAAGTGACAGAAATGGTGGGAGTGAACGGAATACTGCAGGTCTGACAGTCAGTAATAAACAAAAATAATTTCATATTGGTGGCCACAATGATGTCTTTACAATTATCTGCATCCACATCCTCCACCAATATCTGCCGAACACATCCATCAAAGGGAATAGGAACCCCTGCAGCAATGCCTTGGCCGAATTCCTGAATTAGCTCCCCTTCTGCAGTATACACTCTGATCAAAGAATACTTGCCGCAGTAGCAGCATGCCACAAAGATCAGCTTCCGGGTGGTGGTGCAGATACTGTCTGCATAAACAGCTGAAATGCACCCATTGGAATAGCATGGATCAGATGCATTAGCGTTCTTGCACACTTTCTTCTCCCAGATTAATGTCCCACTGGGCTCAAACTGGCTCATCATTCCTTCACAGATCATGGCAGTTACTTGACCTGTAGGTGTTGTAAGCATTTTCTCATACGAATACCCTGTTCCTAACAAAATTTCCTGATATCCATCCTCATTGACATCAGCCACATGCATGTCAGTAACATTTCCTGGCACCTGCCAGAGGAGATGAAACTCGATCTCTGTCTCTGCTCGTGCTGTACTCAATCCAACTAATAACAAAATGACAACGATTTTCATTCTCATAAATCATTATTAGTTAACAATACTATATAAAGATTTCGATTCATTAAGGGTTTCAAAGACAAAATTCTTCAGCAGCGCAAATCTGCGGGGGGTTACTCCCTCGATAATGATTCGCACTTTGGGTTCAGTCCCTGACGGTCTTACCAGAATCCAGGACCCATCTTCAAAATTGGCCCTGATTCCTGAAACAGTGATGCACTCTTTGATATCGGTGAACGTTTTTAGGTGTTCTTTGAAGAGGGCAAGCAGTTCAGTTCTGTTTTCTGTCTGTAAATTGATCTTTTCCATGGGGTAGCTGTTAATTTCTGAGCAGAGTTCAGACGCTTTTCTATCCCTGATGAGGTGAACCAGCACAGCTGCAGAAACCATACCATCAATCCACCTCCCGAATCTGCAGTGTATGTGTTTCCAGGGCTCTCCCGCAAAGACTGCCTCATACTTTGATACACCTTCATGCAAATTCCCCAGCATCACTCTTTTAGTGTGACCCCCTTTTTTCTCAACGTATTCATCGATTCTAAAAGAAGTGTTAATGGAAGTGACCACGGTTTCCCCTTTTTTGACGTAGTAACCTGCCAGCAACGCAATGATAGAATCTTCTGGAATGATTTCTCCCTCTTCAGTTACTACATTGATTCTGTCTGCATCTCCATCCTGGGCAAATCCGATGTCTGCCTTTTCTCTGACTACTCTTTTTTTCAACTGCGAAATATTCTTCTCTGAAGGTTCAGAAGGCCGTTCAAATCTTCCAGTAATTTCCGGAAACAGGGTGGTGACCTCACATCCCAGGTGGGTGAGAAGATGGGGCGTGATTAAAGCTCCCATCCCATTTCCGCAATCTAAAACTACTTTTTTTCTACGTGGAGTGCCACATTCCTTTTGTACATAATGAAGAACTGCGTGCTCATACAAGGGGAGGACATCACTTTTTCTTCGAGCAGGTACATCCCAAGAAGTAGAGAACTGCCCATTCACCATTTCTTCTATTTCCTTTTCCTCTCCAGGATACAGCTCCCGGTGGTTTAAAAACACTTTTAGCCCATTATTGTCCGGTGGATTGTGAGAAGCAGTCACCATGATTCCCCCCTGTTCACTGGCAAAGGCCAGCACAGGAGTTGGGACACGGCCCACATCTTCTACTTCGACCTTCTGGGAGAGTACTCCTCCTATGACTGCTTCGGACAGCATATCTGAGGACGTTCTTCCATCGCGCCCCACCACCACTGAGGATAACCCTCTCCCTCTGCAGAATACAGCCACGCTCTTTCCAAGGGTCAGTGCAAACTGAGGTGTAATACGAGTTAAATCTCCACGAATACCTGCTGTACCAAACAACATCAAATCCCCTCATTCCTGGTTGAGCAGCTCTTTCAGTTTCTTAGACTCTTTCTGTGCTCTATTCTCGTCCATCACTCTCTGAAAAACATTTTTACAGATCTCTTCTACCAGCACAATCAAATCTTCTACAGCAACATCTCTCTTGTGAAGGCGTAATTTCATCAGATGACTTCTTACAATGTTCTCTGCCATGAAGTCCCCAAATAAATTGGCCAAGAATACCTGAATGTCCCCCAGAATTTCCGGTGGTGTCTTGTGGGCACGTTTTTCAATGGGTTTTCCTCGTTTTCTCACCAGGTGAGACATTCCTTCCCGTTCCAACATACTGATTAATTCCTCCACATCGGGAACAGGAACATCAATATCATGATCTAGAATTTCAGAAGACACTGACGAAAAGCCATGAATATCAGTATACCATTTCAACACAAATTCTGCCCGTTCTCGTTCCAGAGAGTACACAGAAAGGGTACCTTCTACTGTATTCCATATTCTCTCTAACGCTTCATCTCCCCCCTGTTCCCCGTAGGTGGCAGCTCTGATCTCTCCACCGATCACCAATAGATTTCCTGTCTTCTGATTATTGTACTTGATAACTCCGGTGAATTCTTCTCTTCGCAACTCTTTCAGCAGTTCATCAAGTGCTCTCACTTCAAGTTCTCTCTGCAACACGCCTGTAGGAAAGTCCATTTTCATTCACCCAATTTTTTCTTCTTATTTTTCCACCGTTTTTTGAACTCCTTGGCCATGCTGACATCTTTTATTAGTTCCTGGCCCATTTCGCCCATCAGTTTTTTTACCAAGTGTTCATCCACATCGTCTACAGTCTCAAAGGACTGGCTAATTCTGGGGGGAGTGGGCAGCTGATAGAAATCCACTGTTCCTTTGGATTCCATACTTTCATAGATTTTTCTTAATGCTTTCATGCCCTGCACTTCTGTTGAGGAGTCTACAGAGTAGGCTGCCTGCACCTTTCCTTCACCCATGACCATGAGCCCCCGGGAGTCATCTGAGCGCACCCATAAATATCCATCAAAATTCCTGGCTGTTGCACTCTTCAGCAGTGCTTCAAAGGAGAAGGTACCATTACAGGGAGCATTCAGCACTAGTATTCCCCGTTCCAATCCCAGGGCCTGAAGTGCCATGTACCGTCTCAGATCATCTGTTGTTTTTTCAGAGGCAATGATCTCTTCTACTGGTGACTTGAGCCGGGAAGCATTTTTCAGAAAAAGGAAATCCTCAATAAACTTTTCATCCAGCCTGTACACCCTGCCCTGCGTATAAAAGAGGGTGATCTCCCTCAGCGCATCATCTCCCAATCGCACTGAGTTTCCCGATTCGAAAACGGCAGCCACTGGTTTTTCCAGGAAGAGAACCGCCCCTTCCTGGATTGCTTCTTCTGTTTCCCTGGTCACCCGTATACAGCCAGTTAACTCTTCTGCTTCCAGTTTCCCGAGAACATCCAAGAAGTCTCCCGTTTCCACAGCAAAAAGGGTTCCTTTAAATATGGTGTCTGCGATTTTGAACTGTTCTGTATCTTCAGATACGAAAAAGAGTTCAGGATAGTCCCTTTTTATTCTGGTGATAACCCCTTCAGGGTACATAACAGTCTCGGCTAGGACTTCACTGTCAAAAGAATGGATG
>Ga0209635_10002656_pt1 | contig 13776 bp, 10 predicted proteins | sample DeeMarSWOR230_32_FD_187463 | JGI IMG/M metagenome (GOLD analysis project Ga0209635, IMG submission 187463) | Marine sediment microbial communities from White Oak River estuary, North Carolina - WOR-2-30_32 (SPAdes) (version 2) | ecosystem: Environmental > Aquatic > Marine > Intertidal zone >...
TTATGATTTATTGTGCACCATTCGCCAAAATATATTCTTTCGGCATCGCGCAAAAACACTGTCGGTCTGATACGTGTACCTTTGCCGATGTGCGCAAGGTGAAGGCCTTTCACGTGGTTTATGATATAGTATGCAAAAAGGTATACCAACTGCTTAATGCAAATCGGCGATAGACCGTACTTGAGCACCTGCAAAAAATAGTATGATGGAGTTGGGCGCTCGATATATATTTTATCAAGTCCTTCTGTTTTCATTACATCAAAGACAAGGATAGCTCTGCTTGTAAATAGCAAGAGGAATTGCCTTCTTCCGCTAAATTTAATCCTGTTAAGTTACTATAATTGTTGAATCTACTAACTGGATAAATTCTTCACTTTCTCACGGTGTTTGCCCTTAACATTTTTTCACAATGATACCCCACTCTATAGGGTGGAGAGGTTCATTTTACTTCTCCTTGGCATGTTCTTTTGCCTTCCCAAAATCTCGCTTTGCTCTTTAAACAACAACACAGAGCTTGCACGGCTAACATATAACTGAACTTAAAGAAAGGTTTAATGAAACGACGTGAGGTAATCGGCTGTTGCAGACACCGATATAACCATTCCAGACCTATGCTACTTACCCACTCTGGAGGTCGACGCACTTTTCCCGCGGAGAAGGAAAAAGCGGCCCCTACTCCTACCAATATCGATGAGTCAATACGTTCAATCATGTCAGCCATCCAGAATTCCTGCTTTGGTGCGCCTAATCCAACCCATACAAAAGTGGGTTTCAAGCAGTTAATCTCTTCTGCGATTGCATCTTTCTCTTCGTCTGTTAGCGCCCTAAAAGGAGGGGAGACCATTGCCCTGATATCCAGGTCTCCGAAATTCTCGGTAAGCTTCTTTCTCATTGATTCCAAGATAGTCTTTGTACTACCGTAAAAATAGTGGCTATAGCCTTGTTTATTCGAGATAGACAATACACGCATCATTAGGTCCGGACCTGAAACTTTTCCAATATTTCGAATCCCTGCCAGTTTTGCATACCAGACAAGCGGCATACCATCCGGGATACTGAGAAAAGATTTATTTTCAATTTGACACAATCTTTCATCCTTCTGTGCTATAATAGTGACCCTAACGTTGGGAGCACAAACATAGGTCGACTTGTTATATCGAACTTGACGCTCAAGCAAACGTAAAGTCTCGTCCATTGTCACAGCCGAAATCCGGACTTTACCAATAGCATATCTCGGTATTTTCACTTCTCCACTAAATGTACACATATAATCTATCAATTTGGCCCACAAGGCCTTAACTCAACAGCCTTTTCGTAAGCGCTGGAGGCATTTTTCGTGGCTTAGATAACCTGCACGCCATCACGTCTTGCACTGCGCAGAATGGACATACTTGTCATGGAGCCCCCACCGTGCTTCCTGCTGATAGTATCCAATCAGGAATAGAATCACACCGACCATATCGTTGAAGCAGATGAAAAAGCTCTTTGTTATAAGGCGCGTAGAATTCTGCAAGCGTTTGCTTTGTTTCATCTTGGATAAGGATCTCCGCATTCTTGTCTTCGTTCAAGCTGCAATAAACGTACCTTAAGCATTTTTTCACATTCGGATGAAAGTTGAAAAATTTTTCCAAACGTTGATTAACTTTTGCGGCAATGTATCTCAATGCGACTACCCGGGGTATGCGCGACCTATTCTCACGTGTAAACCTATAGGCATCGTAAAATTGAGTATCAATCCCAAGGAAATCTGTGGCCTTACAGACAAAGGCGTACGGGTCTTTTTTAAGGTGATCAAAAAATAACACACATATCTTTTTCTTAGGGAAATACTTAAAATACTCGGATAAGAAAGTGGCATAATACCCACTTCGTACCCAGTCTTTGGGTGTTAGTTCTCCTGAACTTTCCGCCCGATGGTATTCTTCCAGAAAGAACTCCACAAGTTCTGAAAATGACATCCGGCCAAACTTCTTATAATCGCTATGTTTCATTACTCTGTATATGCTAACAAAACGCTCGATAGGCTCACGGAGAATAAAGATAAGCTTGACATTTGGCAAAATTCGAGACATCGGATGTGCGATTTTCTCTCCCCATTGAAGATAATGCGGAGTCGCTTCCAACCTGATAGTCGCCCGCGAGGAACAGTGCGAGAAGTACGACTCATATACATCTAAATCCTCTTCTAAACTGTTAAGATGCAAAATAAAGAAGTTGGTTTCCTTGATCGACGAACCGCAAACTTGAGGGTGGGCCGTAAGATACCGAAAGAGGGATGTGCTACCCGCCCTACTGGTACCACCAATGATGCAGTTTGGTAATGCCATGAGATACCTCCTTTTGTTAAGCTGATTTCATCATAGTTCTGTATATCTATATTTTACTCCTGCCCTACGAAAGCTTTCTATGGATGACCATCTGATCACGCACGATGCTTTCCTTCAGGTATAGAAACTCCTTTGTAGACGGGTAAAAACATAAGGCTCAGAAAGAAAGGATGATTTAAGAAATTTTCACCATTCAGCATAAGCAATATGATGCCCAAGGCAATGATTGCCCGGACACGGTTTTTCCTCGTCATCCGAAACAAACCTAACCAAGTCAAACCAGCAAAAGTAAGGATACCGATAAAACCGAATCTTGTCGTAAAATCCGACAAACCATTACCCATACGGAATTCCAGCATGGTTCCACCACCGTGTAAGGCCCATCTCGTGTCGTGTCGTATCCCCCACCCTGTTAATGGTCGCTTCTTTATATATTCCCAATCCAGCACCATTGTTCCAAGCCGAGTAAGATACCATCCAGACCGTTCCTGATACCTTGCCGTCTCATACTGGTACATAATTTTCTCACCAAGAAACGGTAAGTTTTGCCATGCGTAAAAGCCAACGGTCAAAATAAAGAACGTAACGAGCGCAATGCGCAGAAGGGCCATATTGCGCTTAAAACCGGCTGAACTGGGATATCTGCCTATACTATGAAGACTGTGCAAAAAAAGATTGCCTCCGAGCACAATATAACCAGCCGTTGACAAAGTAGAAAGCACTCCTATGCAAAGAAAGAACAGGTATGTGCGATAGGTCTTAGTTGAAAACCGGTCCCTTCGAAGCGCCAAAAAGCAGATTGCTAAATTCAGGAAACCGGCAAAGGCACCTCCCTCCCAAAACATTCCCGCATTTCTAAAACTCAAGCCGTTCTCGGTCATCACGTAAGTATGAACAATTAAAGAAAGCCTTGAATGGACGGCTTCTATCTCCATGTTTTGGATGGCAAACCGGATAATCAACGGACGTAGGAAACCTAACGATCCACCTATCCAGAAGAAGAAACTTATAACTGCAAGGAAAACCATGATGCGGATGAAAATATAAGGCAATCGTGGGACAAGCATCCAGATGATAAGTCCAATGGACAATCGGATTAAGAAACCAATTATCGTAAGATAAGGAAAAACCTGAAATGACAAACACTGTATGAGCAATAAAAAACCAAATACAACAAACGGAACTGCCGACCATCTCGACCACTGCAAATTACGTCTCACTAACAGAATAGCCCCAACTCCCAAAAAAGTTACGCTCAATATAGACTCAATCCCCCCTGCTAACATGGAGACGCCGGGATTACCGGAAATGACCAGCAGCCAGAAAACCAGGAAATAGTCTAACTGCTTCCTTCGTACTCCGAAGCGACTACTTCTTCCAGCAAGCTGGACAACGGCGGGATTGTTTAATTGTAGAACTTGCATAAATTGTATCTTTTCTGTGAGAGGTCACCGAATTACAGTGCTGAAATAACAACAGCGTGTTCCCTTTTTGTGCCGGACGTTATTCGTACCACTATTTTTACATCTTCCTTATCTTATAGCATTCTCGATAAATAATCCGCTGAGACTTACCCTTGAAAGCGGACGACATAATGTCCTTAGTACCCATTCTCTTCTTTCCTGCGAGTACGCAATAACTCTGCACTTTTTCCATATTACCAGACGACATAGACATCGCAGTCGCAAGCCGCGTTTGGCAATAGCATCCCACATGATAGGTGGTGCTTTGAGACCCTGGCATACACGAAGAACTTCTTCTTCGTAGATGTCCCTTCCGGAAGAAGACTTCTGCTCTCCGGGTCGTAACCTGAAAGAAGCCAAAGGTACCGATACACTTACGAGATCTGTGTGTATGGCGAATTCAGTCCACAGCTTGAAATCCGCGGCATACTTCAAATTTAGGTCTAAGCCGTTGACTTTCTCCCAAAGTCTTCTGCGCCAAAACATGCTTTCCTGCTGTAAGTAACCGGCGAGGTAAGAACGAAACCAGCCATTGCGGATGTACTCTTGTATATATGCTGATTGCGTGTTGCTCACTTTGACACATTGGTCTGCATTATTCAAATAGCAGGGCAAGCCTATTATCCAGTCAACATCTGGAAATTTTTCAAATATTTCGCCAACAACTGACAGCGTCCAGGGAAGGTAAATATCATCAGCATTTAACCAAGCCATTATCTCCCCATGTGTTATGTCAAGCCCTTTTTGAATGGCATAGTACTGTCCCTCGTCGGGCTCACTCACAACGACGTGGATTTTGTCAGTATATCCCTTGATTACTTTAAGGGACCCGTCTGTTGAGCCGCCGTCAACGACAACATACTCAAGATTTGGATAATCCTGTGATACAACAGAGCGTATAGTGTGTCCAATATAGTCAGCCATGTTGTAGCAGGCCGTAACTACGGAGATTCCTATTTTATCAGCCATACTTCACCAATCACAATCCTTCTCATAACCCAACCTTATCAAGATATCCCCCTTGACTTCTTTGAAAGCCTGCTTATGTTCTTCAGTGAAATAATTACGCCAGTCACCAATTTGTCCCTTTCGGAACGTTCGGGCATCTGGGTAAAAGGTCTTAGCTGCAATCTCTTCTATAACTTTTTCGGATAGCTTGATGCCCAGGTGTTTGACAATCGCGGCCACCGTTTCTATTTGCTTTTTATCACTACCGCCACCGGCACTTCCAATTAGGTCTTCGAAACGGATTGTCAAACAGTTGGGTTCATCCAACCAGGGCAGAACAGATTCTATAAAATTCTCCCAGCCTTCGGGCCGCACGCCACCCGGATAGCAATTTTCGGGCACACCATGGATATAAGCCATTAGGCGTTCCTCATCGGACTTCAACGAACTGAAGTACTGGTGCAGCGGATGGTCGGGAGATTTCCATACAATGTAATGAATACCCGAAACTGCCATGTCCCGCAGGTCGCGGATGATGAAAAAAATTCCGAACCCTTCCGATTTTAGAATTTCAAGAAGGGACTTGCTCCAGGGCATGTGGGCGCTCACCACTTGACCGTTCCTTACTGCGTATAACTGGTCTAAGTATCCTGGTATCGTTGCGTCGAGGTGATATGTCCACCGTGGCGCCACACAGGGCAACAGGTTTAACGTCCTGCCCAGCAGATTCGTGCCTCCTTTTGGCATGCTATTGGCGAATACCTTTGGTCCAGTGCGAAACGCCCTTAAGTCCCGAGGACTCAGCGGTATCGCATGACGCATTAAGAAATACTGCATCTTCTTAAAGCAGTACCGCTTTGTCATCAGAAAAGCATGCTTGCTTATCTTCATGATGCCTTTCTTTTCAGGTTCATGCCGCGCCGGGGGCTACGCTCCCAAAAGAAGTTTATTACCCTTGCTTTTGACAGATGCTTATCACGGATGTCCACGTCCCGCCTATTGTCAGTGGGCCTTTATTTAGTAAGGATATAAACAATCCGCTGATTGGTAATCTCTTCGAGTATCGGGAGTCTCGTTCCAATCCATGAAAAGTACTTGACTATTCTTAAAAGAGGCTTCTCTTCTACTGCCTTGCCTACAGAACCTATTGGCACAGGAATATGTTCAACACTTGACCACTTTTGTTTAGCTATTATTTTTCGAAATTTACACAGGGTAATACCATTAACAATCCAAAGTTTTTCCCATGCCCGTAACGGTCTTCTTTTTAGACCTTTCTTATCTCTATATGCCGGATTGTCGTCCAGAATATCCCAAAAAACCTCCATAATTTCCTGTGGTGTAAAAACCCAATGTAAGCATGGTGCTGAGGTTACATCAACAAGATGGGTTTGGGTTGGATGATAGTATGAGGGAAACACACACAACAATTTGCCATGCGGACGTAGAACCCTAAAGCATTCATTCATGGTAGATGAAAGATCTGATACGTGCTCAAAAACGTCAAACGAAATCACAGCATCAAAAGAATTGGATGAAAAAGGCAGAGCCTCTGCATAACCTTTGACAAAATCGAAATTTGAATTCAACCCTCTACTCTTGAAGAACAGTGTACTGGTTTCAACCTGACTTTCTGTGGTATCCAATCCTACTATCGATTTTAGTTCATATCGTTCAAAGTATGCTAATGCAGCTCCTCCGTGATTTGAACCGACTTCAAGAACATCTTTTCCTTTTAGCATTCTTCTCAAGTCTGTTTTGAAATATCGATCCAAGGGATAAGTTTTACTCTCCTCGTAACGTGTTTTGGAAATTTGAAGCAACGCCTTTTGTCTATCTTCATTGGTAGTCGCATTTCTTGCAACAGTATAACCCTCCCACTGTGCAGAAGGTTTGTTAATCCGAGAAAATAAATTCATATATTTTTTCAAAACTACCTTCTTTAAGTTCATTTTGTAACTTCAAGAATTATGTAGAAGCCCATTGGCTCACTTATTTGATAAAGTAATCGGTTGGTAATATTGTGTGTTTATCCCGTCGTCTTTTTTTAGCGTTTCGGCAGCGCCTTCGAAGATCGGGACTTCAAAAACCTCGTATCCAATTTGAGCAGGTAGTGCGGTTCTAAGCTCTTCGCCTTAACTGTGAATTAGTAACCAATTAGGCGAAACCAGTCTGTATCTGTTTTAGCGCAAAGGTTATCTCTATTTTCCTCTGTGTTCGTTGCTCTTTTTGAACGCGAGTTGATTGTATAGAGTGTTTTGCTCACCTGTCCACCGTCTCAACCTGCGGATTAGCCCCCTGGGATATCTACTAATGAAGCGGTTGCACTTCTCGCTTATAGCAGAAAACATGCTTTCCTGTTCAACACCATAGTAAGACGTAGGGTAACCTAACAATTCATTTGCCCTTTTCATTTCTTCGCATTGGTTTATCTCAATTATCTTTTTCTTTGACAAACGCCTCCGTGGCAGACGCCGAATAATATTGCTCCTTCTGCCTCGAGAGAGTCGATCGAATTTAGTATCTCCGGTTACTTTATCATATGAAATATAATTCTTCCATGAATCTGAAAACTCCAATCCTACACACCGGCAAATCTGATGAATAATGTCTTCCGAATTTCTGACGAAGTCTTCATATTTGAAAACCGGAATGTTCCTTGTCTTTACGTCCTGAGCGTATTTCAAGCATTGTACGAAGAATGTTTGCATCTCGACAGGAAGTCTCAGCGCCAGAGAAATCCACACATCGATCGCATCTCGAACAAAGCAAAAGGGGACGACTTCGCACTTGCCCTCCAAGGTCTCAAGGCTTAAGAGTTTGTCAGCGGGCGGGGAAGGGTTCTTGTCAAAAGGAAAGTATCCACCAAATGTCCAATCTCTAATAATCAATTGACGTCCGCTCCGCTGGCATATTTCCTCCAGTTCCAAAACACTTTCAACAAAGCCACTGGACTTCAAATCAATCTGATACCAATTCTTTGCCTGGTGCTTAATGGTGCGCGGAGACATCTTTCCATCGCTCCAATCCTCAACCAACGGGTGTACTTCCGATAGCATTATCACATTCGGCAAAGACCCCAAGCATTGGTTTAGCACGGTCCCACCGGAACGTGCAAAACATATCATCATAACAATAGGCATGCAATTCTTCCCATACCAAATATTTTCTGCGGTTCGGTTTCTTTGAACAACTGCAACATCTCTATTCTTAGTCGTAGGAAAGCAGGATCGCTCTTTTAACCTGCATAACCAAGGCTGTGTTTGTCAACAGACGATATGATTTTTGCATAATGCTGCGTAACAGAGCCATAACTCCTTATCAAATAAGAACTCGATGCGGTCCAGGATATGAGCAAACACCCGCCCGCAATAGCAGGCGAAAACCTGTGGAAGTATAAACTCATAATCAGGATAAGCACTATATCGACTAACCAGGTAATACAGGGTGCTATGAAAAGGGCTTTTACCCTGCCCAGGCCCATCAGGAAATAGTATGCTGGGACCGATAGCAGATTAATGAAGCTCGCAATGAATACAATTCGAAAAGTTAATGGAATAGTGTCCACAAAGGATTTCCGCAACCAAATCTTGAACAGATAATCAGCTAAGAAAAACAATAGGGCATACAAGGGCACTCCCCAGAATAGAATCAGGTGTTGTGCCCGGCGCATCAGCGATCGAATTCTATGAATCGCAGTTGTTGATATTTCGCAGGTGATTCGACTGACTTCAGGCATCAGAGCACGAAAAGCGGCCGCAATCATACCCCGAATTTGAAAGCTCCCACGAAAGGCAATTTCGAAAACCGGTAAGCTGTCTACACCTGCATATCGAGCCAACATGAACTTGTTGAACGGGATTCCCACCATACGTACGACCGAACCACCAAAAAGCCCAATCCCAATACTAAAAAGATTCTTGAAACAACTTTTACTGATATTGCTTAACTTCACGAGCCGAAAAGCAATGATTCTGCGGATAAAGAACAAACTGAGCAGATGCCTTACAAAATGGGAAAACACCGTGGCAAAAAGTAGGCTCTTAAGACCATACCCGAAATAGAGAAGAGGGATTGCAACAAGTAGCAAAATTATTCGGCCCCCTGTTTCAATATAATTTGAAAGATCCATCCGTCCGAGGCCTGCCAGAGTCGCCACCAGCACCTGCACTACGAGGACATAAACTGATAGTACAGCAATATAAGGCAAAAGCCATATCGCAAGTTTTGAGGTTTCCTCCGTAAATTTGAAGGCGGAAATGATCTGTGGCTTGAATGTAAGAACGACTGCAAGGGTAATTCCACCGGCAATACATAAAATCAGAATTGCCGTGACTACGTATCGTTGAACAGCCTGAGTATTGCCCTTTCCCTGTTCTTCTGCGATGAGTTTAGTAACTGCCTGAACCATTCCAAGGTCGCTAAGCCGGGCAAAGGCCAACACTACTCCAAGGGCAAGCCAAAGACCGTATGTCTCGTAGCCAAGGTAGTGCAGATAAACGGGATAGCCCACTGTTAGAACAGCAAGGTTAACGCCGTGGGTGGCCACACTAACCACCATATTGATGCGAAGTTGTGATGAGAAAAGTTTCCTTAACATATTATCTTTGTCGTCTTGATGCGGTCCTCGAGAACTTCTAATCCACCGGTTGTGAAACTAACTATTTGGACCTATGTAGCCTTCTTTCTCGAGGTGAAGAATGATTTGCTGTACGCACTCCTCCGGTAACATCGCGGTAGTATCGATAGTTACTTCAGCATCGGTTGGCTGCTCATAAGGATCGGATATTCCCGTAAACTCCTTGATGACTCCGGCCCGCGCTTTTGCGTAGAGACCCTTGCGATCGCGTTGTTCGCAAACTTCCAGAGGTGTTGCAACATATATCAAGATAAAACCACCTACGGCCTCAATCATTTCTCTGACCTCCTTGCGCACACTGTAATAAGGCGCGATGGGAGCGCAAATCGCGATGCCACCATTTTTCGTGATTTCCGAAGCTACGAAGCCGATGCGGCGGATATTGAGGTCTCGATGCTCCTTTGAGAAGCCGAGTTCTGAGGATAAGTTTTTTCGAACGATATCGCCATCAAGCAGGGTTACCGGTCGTCCACCGGCCTCCAACAGCTTTGTCATTAACACATTTGCCAGAGTTGATTTTCCAGCACTTGGAAGGCCCGTAAAGAATACGGTGAATCCCCGCTTACTTCGCGGCGGATAGGTGCGCCGTAACTCTTCGACGATTTCGGGGAAGGAGAACCAAGAGGGAATCTCACGTCCGTCCGCTAAGCGGGCTCGTAACTCCGTACCGGACAGAGACTTGACCTCAGCACCTTTCGGAACCCCGTCGACAGGCACATATTCATCCCTGTCTTCCACGTACACCATCATTTTGAATGGAACCATCTGTATGCCAAGCTCGTCTTGATGGCGTTGGAACAGTTCTTGCGCATCATAAGGCCCATAAAACGGACGACCTTTGGAGTCAGAGCCCGGTCCGGCATGATCCCTGCCGACAATCAAGTGGGTACACCCATAATTTTTACGAATGATTGCGTGCCATATAGCTTCTCGCGGACCGGCTAATCGCATCGCAAGAGGTAGCAAACTTATCAGCGCGGTGTGGTGCGGATAATGTTTCAGAATTGATAGATAACATCTGACACGGGTGTAATGATCCACATCGCCGGGCTTCGTCATTCCAACAACTGGATGAACGAGGAGGTTCGCTTCCAGCTCTCTTGCCGCCCGGAAAGTAATCTCCTGATGGGCACGATGCATGGGATTGCGCGTCTGGAAAGCAACCACTCGGCGCCATCCCATGGTAGCGAATTTATCTCGAAGCTGCTGCGGCGTGAGTCGAAACTCCATGAAGTCATAATGGTTAGGAAGCTGCAGACATTCCAACTTACCACCCACATACCAAGAATTCGTGCTGTTCATTAAGTAAGCAACGCCGGGATGCTCAGGATTGCTCCCTCCGAACACCTGTTCCGCTTCCTGCATGAGGTCGGGCTGCCAAACCTCTTCCACATTTAGAGCGGCGAGCATGACACCTTCAGGATCACGAAGCGCCAGCATTGAACCATTTTTTAGATCCTTTGCCACTTCCTCAGACACGTCAAGCGTAATCGGAATCGGCCAAATGGTTCCATTCGCCAACCTCATCTTTTCACAAACGCTCTCATAATCTTTTCGGCAGAGGAAGCCGCGAAGGGGTGAGAAGCCTCCATTCGCAAGAAGCTCGAGATCACAAACCTGCCGAGGCGTGAGATCCCAGGAAGTCCAATCTCGGGAAAGACGCTTGAGCTCTTCAACCCTTTCCTGATTCATAATCAAGTTGACAAGGGTGTTCCCATGGGGCGAGATAAGATGCGAAGGCATTTCTATTTTTCCTTAAATTAAATCCTTTTTTCCATAAAACATTACTTCTTACAGATAAACCTGATCTCAAGCGTTTCTGGAGCTATATTCTTCGTGGTTCTTGCACTCAACTACATTCATCAGGGCAGCTTACATGGACGTCTTTCCCTCAGTTACGTTATCGATTATCGAGCAAATCGTTTCATAGGCCTGACCACTGGCGGCAATTATACCGTTGACCAAGGTATCCGGCTGATTGAACAAAAATGGCTTGCCAGAGGTGCCTCCGACCTTACCACCGGCCTCGGTCACAAGAATCACACCCGCGGCAATATCCCATTCATTCTTCGGCGTCAGGCTGAAAACCGAGTCTGCTTTGCCGGCGGCCAAACGGGCGAGTTTATATGCAATCGAGCCGCAAGGCCGAATCTCCACTACCGATTCAAAAGCTGCAAACCGGCCCTTTTCTATATCTGACCGGCTGGCCTCGACAACAGGCTTATCACCGAAACGATGGTTGCTTCTGATGAATTTATCGTTAAGTTTCGCCTGCCCCCCTCGCACCGCCTCGAACAATTCATCAGTCGAAGGATTGTAGATAACACCCAGGATTACCTCTTCCCGCTCAGCAAGAGCAACAGAAATAACAAACTCCGGAATCTGCAGAGTAAATTCGCGGGTGCCGTCGATCGGATCGACGATCCACACACGCTGGCAATCAAGACGGGCCCGATCATCACGCGTTTCCTCTGAGAGCCATCCGTACTCACCAAAGCTTTGTGTCAGGGTCTCTTTGAGGATACGGTTGGCCTCTAAATCGGCCAGCGTGAGGGGGCTATTATCAGTCTTATAGTCAGCCTCAAAGCCATCATGGGCGATTTGCAGAATCGCCTTGGCTGCACTTCTTACGGAAGATTTTACCAATTCCAACTCACTGTTTAGATGCATTTTATGTACCTACTCTTCCAAAAGGTATTACCAATCAAAATCCGTTATGTAAATCATAAAATGTCAATTTTGTTAACACTTCTGCCGCCACTACATCGGCAAAGGGAGTAAGTTTACCTGTGAAGATAAAATCAAGCAAAAAAATTTATTGATAGTAGCCACCATCCTCCAGCCTTAATGCCTTAAGGAGAGAACGATAATGTGATTCTCCATAATTCTGCCAAATAGATATAATACTATGTCCTCTTTTAAGTGCCCTTTGTTTTGTTTGGTTCTCATCTTACTTACTGAAAAGAGAGCCAAAATATCTTGGAGATAACGAGTTAGGGATTAGCTGTCAGAAATCTATTCACTTGCAACAGATGATGATGGTGTTGTTTTATTTTCCCGTCAGGTCGATGATTTTGCACTCGTCAATCAATCGACCAAACAGAGCTGCACGATGACCGGCGGACTCAAGGGAGCCATTGACATTCACATTAACCTCGATATTTAGTCGTAAGTCGGCCTTTGCCCCCCGAATCGGAATTTTCATATTTATCGTTTCAGGCTTGTCAATTTCAATGATGTTTCTTTGCCAAGTTAGTGTACGGGGCGTCTTGCCAATATTTTTCAAAGGCAGCTTTATGCTCAAAAAATCGAGATGTTCAGCAGCCGTGCACACCGCTTGCCACCACTGCTCGAAGGTTTTTACCTGACGGAAGTGAAGCTGAACCTTTTCGAAGCTCTCTTTTTCATGCTTTATCTGGCGAGTCACAGCGTATTTTTTCTGCAGACCAGTAATGGTTGCTCGGAGCCGAACCGCGCCGACAACCTGGAATAAGAGTAACAGCAAAAGCAAAAGGCAACCGAAAACGATAAGAGAGCCAATATCATGGGTGACCATCATAAACATTCCCAGCCCTGCCGAAAGCAAAGTGATGGCATACGCCGTTATGACTACGTGACGCTGCTTTATGCCCAAATCAACAAGTCTGTGATGGAAATGCCTGCGGTCGGGGGCGAACAAGGACCTGCGCTCAAGGAAGCGACGGAGCATAGAACAGAGAGTGTCAAAGATAGGTATTCCCAGAGCTAAGACCGGCAGGGCCAGACCAACCAATACCGGAGATTTGGTCGAGCATAGTACGCTGGCAGAGGCAATTGTAAAACCTAAGAACAAGCTTCCACAGTCCCCCATAAATATCTTTGCCGGGTTAAAATTGAAGAACAAAAAACCGGTCAAACTGCCGAGCAGAGCAAGCATTAATACCGCCATTATAACCTGGCCGCTATAAACGGCAAATACGGCAATTACTCCACAGGCCACCGCCGAAATCCCGGCGGCAAGACCATCCAATCCATCACTGAGATTTACAGCATTAGTAATGCCCACAATCCATAATATCGTCAGTGGCCAGGAGAACCAGCCAAAGTCAAGGGTGAACCAGTCGCCAACAGCCACTGATTTTATGCGAATGCCAACGGCACAGACAGTAATAGCGGCAGCTAGCTCCACAACAAACTTTACGCGTGCCCGCAGGCCTCTAATGTCGTCAATCAGCCCTATAAGGAAGACAAAACCAGCGGCAGAAAACAATATGATTAACCTCAATTGAATATCCTGCAAAGTATCACCGATGACGTTCGGCAGGAACAACACAGGGATAGCCAAACACATCATAGACAGAAAGATTGCAATGCCTCCGATATGAGATATGGGTCTTGCATGCATGTTCCGCATACCCGG
>Ga0209635_10002657_pt1 | contig 13776 bp, 14 predicted proteins | sample DeeMarSWOR230_32_FD_187463 | JGI IMG/M metagenome (GOLD analysis project Ga0209635, IMG submission 187463) | Marine sediment microbial communities from White Oak River estuary, North Carolina - WOR-2-30_32 (SPAdes) (version 2) | ecosystem: Environmental > Aquatic > Marine > Intertidal zone >...
TGTATTAACAATTGTTGTATCTCTTTAATTTTTTAAAAGTTCCTTTGCGTTTTTAACCATGTGTTTTTCATTTAATTTATATTTTTCAAGCAGGTCACAGGGGGATCCACTTTCACAGAATGTATCTCTTATTCCCATTCTTAAAAATTTTGTAGAAAGGCTTTTTTCAGCAATTATCTCTGCAACTGCTGCACCAAGCCCTCCAATTATTGAATGCTCTTCAGCAGTAATTACTCCCTTTGTTTCTTTTATACATTTAATTACAAGATTTTCATCAATTGGTTTTATGGTATGCATATCAATTACTCTTGCATTTATCCCTTGTTTTGCCAAGGCTTTTTTTGCTTCAAGGGCAGGCTCTACCATTGTTCCACATGTAATAAATGAAATATCTGAGCCCTCCTCAATGATCATACCTTTCCCAATCTTCATTTCTTCAACATCTTTTTTTTCATAGATCAAGGGTGCATCGGCTCTTCCCACCCTTGCATACATTGGCCCATGGTTTTCAGCCATAAGATGAACTATTTTCCCTGTTTGGGTTGCATCACTTGGTGCTATAACTGTCATATTTGGAAGAACTCTCATAAGTGAGATATCTTCTATCATTTGGTGGCTTACCCCATCTTTTCCAACGCTTATTCCGCCATGGGTTGCAAAAATCTTTACATTTGCATTGGAATATGCTATATCCATTCTTATTTGATCATATACCCTACCTGTGGCAAAAACAGCAAATGTACTTACAAAAGGCAGTTTTCCACATGATGCAAGCCCTGCTGCTGTTGTAATCATATTTGCCTCAGCAATTCCCATTTCAAAAAAACGATTTGGATACTTCTTTGCAAACATAATTGTTTTTGTTGATTTTGATAGGTCAGCATCTAACACTACAAGGTTTTTATGTTTTTTACCAAGCTCGATTAGTGCTTCGCCATAAGCATTTCGTGGATTTACCATTACTTTTTCACTCAAAGGGTTGCCTCCAGTCTTTTTTCCAGATGTGTTAGTTCATCAATTGCAATGTTTCTTTCTATTTCGTTTGGTGGCACTCCGTGAAAATCAACATTGTTCTCCATAAAAGAAACACCTTTCCCCTTTGTAGTATTTAGAATAATCATTGTAGGTTGCCTTTTATGTTCATTTGCCTCCTTAAGAGCAATTAATATTTTTTCAATATCATGACCGTCGATTTCAATTGTATTCCAGCCAAAGGAACTCCACCTGTCTCTTACTGATTCAAGTTTCAAAACATCCTCTGTGTATCCATCTATCTGTAAAAAATTTCTATCTATCATTGCTGTCAGATTATCAAGTTTATAATGTGCTGCAACTGCTGCTGCCTCCCAAACTTGACCTTCCCCTGTTTCCCCATCACCAAGCATTGCATAAACATTGTAATTTTTTTTGTCAAGTTTTCCTGCAATTGCAACTCCATTTGCAAATGAAAGGCCGTGACCAAGAGAACCAGTAGATGCCTCCACACCTGGTATATAAGTGCAAACTGGATGACCCTGTAACATACAGTTAATCATCCTAAGTTTTTTAAGCTCTTCAACAGGAAAATAACCTCTTTCTGCAAGAACAGCGTAAAGTGCTGGTGCGGCATGACCTTTGCTTAATATAAATCTATCTCTGTTGGGGTCATTTGGTTTTTTAGGATTAATTTTCATATGAAAAAAATACAATGCAACTAAAGCATCAACTGCAGATAAAGAACCTCCTGGATGACCAGATTTAGCCTTATAAAGCATTTCAATAATATGCTTTCTTATTTTAACTGCTTTTAAATTAAGTTTTATAATATCTTTGGCATCGTAGCCTGTCATCGTTTTACTCCCCACAAGTGAGAAACAAATGATAGATTGCCCCAAATACTTTAAACGTGTAAAAACTTTTCTTAAATTTCATATTTATTTATTTTTAATATTTCTTGATAAATTATATAGATCATGATAAATCTCTGATTTAATATCTCTTACTACCGGGCGATTCGCCCTTGCAATCTCAACATCTTTTAAATCAATATCACAAGTAATTATACTTTCTTTATAGTAGGGTGCTTTTGCAATTAATTTTGCCAGTGGATCATATACTTGAGAGCCTCCCCAGAAAACAAGGTTTTCCTGGGTTCCAACAAGATTTACATATATCATATATACTGTGTTTTCCACAGCACGTGCTGGAATTAAGGTCTCAAAATATTTTCTAGTAACAGAAGGAGTTGCAGATATACAAATAATAACATCAGCACCCATGAGTGTATATGCCCTACAAATTTCTGGGAAGTATATATCATAGCATACAATTAATCCTATTTTACCAAATTTTGTTTCACAAATCTTGAGTTCTTCTCCCTCATCAAAAAATATTTTTTCCTCAAAAGGTCCAGTTGTTGGTAAGAACCATTTATTATATGTATCAACTTTTCCATTTGGATGAATAAGAACTGATGCATTATGGATAAGTCCTTTTATTTTGCTATGTTTTAATGGCATTCCAAAAACAATATAACAATTTTTTTTCTGAGCAATTTTTTTGATACGGGAAATCAATGGCCCATCGACTGTTTCTGCAATGTCACGAAGCTCATCCTTTACATGGTACCCGCATATTGTTAGCTCCCCAAAAATATAAAGATCCGCCTTTGTTTTTTCTATGTTTTTTTCCATAATTTCTAGATTTGCTTTTTTATTTGCTATCTTTGGTCTCATCGTAATTAGTGCCACTTTCATCTAAAAACCCGAATTCAGGTATAACAAGGAATCTTATAATTTTGTTGATAATAAATAGAAAAAAGAAGAGGTACCTCTCTTTTTTATTGAGAGACGGGATGCACCTCGCTGAGGCACCTCTTTTATAGGGGGAGGAAATTAAATAGATAGGATTATTCAAATTGTTTTAAATTTAAGGTGCCGATAAGCCTTTAAAATTTTATGGAATGGGATGCGAAAATGGCTTGACCGGCACATTAACACTCTAATCTTCTTTTTTTCATCTTCAGATAGGAAACTTGAACCCCACACTTTCTTCACCTTTGCAATGCAATAATGCCTTGCAAAAACAATATACAAAAACTAATATTTAAATATATCGCTCTCTGCATGGCAAAAGCGCTATACAAAAGAGAAATGCATAAATAGTTATCAAATAATACTCAACCAATGGATGATTATCAGCAGGAAATCTCCTTGATTAAGAAGGTTTTAAAGGAGAATCCAAAGGGAATGACAGTAACTGATATCTCTAGAAAAATTAAAGTAAATAGAAACTCTGTAGCAAAATATCTTGACATAATGCGAATATCTGGTCATGTAGAAATGATAACATTTGGCCCAGCAAAGGTATTTTTTCCAGCAAGAAGAATACCAATTTTAGATTTGTTAAACTATACATCTGACTATATTTTGATTTATGATGAAAACTTCAAAATTACAATGATAAATGAATCCCTGCTAAATTTTTTAAGACAAAAAAAGAGAAGTATTATAGGTCAATCTGTTATTGAAACAATAAAAGAAATTTTTAAAGATGAAGGAGAGCTTATGGTAGGTATAAAGGAGGCCCTCCAAGGAAGAGATATATCTCTTGAAATAGATTTCAAAGGAAAAGGTGGTTTTTTCTATTTTAAGATTAAGATTATGCCAACAACCTTTGAAGATGGAAGACATGGTGCTACAATTATTCTTAAAAATGTAACAGATAAAAAGATTGCCGAAAATGCTCTTAATGAAAGTAAAGAAAAATTTATGAATCTTATAAAAAAAATGAATAATAAATAAATTTATTGTTTTAGTTTGTTAGAAGATAAATAGTTAAATTTATCATAAAAGCAGTAAGAACAATCAGTGTTAGTACAGAGTTTGTTTTTAAGTCAAATATGTTTATCCATTCAAGTATAGCAATTATAATATATGCTAAAACAAGCATAACAATTAGAAGTAGAATTATTATTCCAACTGATTGAAATATAGTTGGAAAACCTTTTGCGTACTCATATAAAACCCATACACTTGCAAAAAATGCAAGCAATCCTATTGTAATCTGTGCTTTAGATCTCTCCTGCATGGTCATTGTCAGCAGTTTTTTCTTTATAAAACTTTTTAAAAGAACATAAATTCTGAATTTTTAATTGAAAAAAGATATTTCAACTAAGATTTTTCATTACAATGATTTAAGCATAGAACTGCATCCTGAGGTTTACGATCCTGCTGAGGATACGTTCTTACTAATTGATTCTCTAAATATTTCAAAAGAAAGTTCTGTTCTTGAAATTGGAACAGGTTGCGGGTTTGTTGCCCTTGAATGTGCACGAAATGGTGCAAATATTGTTTGTACAGATATAAATCCATACTCAATAGATTTAGTTAAACGAAATTATATTAGAAATAAAGATCTTATAAAAGGTAAATTTGAGGTAAGAAAAGGATATCTTTTTTCCCCAATAAAACCAAAAGAAGAATTTGATGTTATAATTTTTAATCCGCCATATCTCCCAACTAAAAAAAATGACTTGACAAAAGGATCTGGTTGGTTTGACGTTGCAACAGACGGAGGTATCAACGGAATCAAAATCACTTCAGAATTTATAGATAAACTTCCTGATTATTTAAAACAAAATGGTAATGCATATTTTATCTTCAGTTCACTTTCAGACAGAAAAAAACTTGAGCGTTTAATTAAAAGGAAAAAATTTCAATTTGAAGTTATTAAAAAAAAGACCTTTGATTCAGAGACTATTTCAGTTTATTTGCTTACAAAAAAAGATTAAGAGGGGGAAAATTCCCCATTTATCCAACCTCGCGGGTAAGGAAGCCTTGCAATCCAGTTACCAGAAAATTCTTGGTTTTCTATTGCGCACCTGCCAAGTATCTTAATTGAAAATCTTGGAGTTGGAACTTTTATAATAAATTTGTTTTCTTTAAATATTCCAAAAAACCTTCCTTGCCGTTCATTTCCATTAGCAAGACCCCATATAACTTTAAAGTGTCCTCTTGATTTATAATTTCCATCAAGAAAAACTTCTGGGTTTTCGCTTCCTCTTATACCCATCTCAGCAGTAAATGTTCCATCTGAAGCAACTCTTACAGACCTAGTTCTTGGAATTTTTACTGCAAGCGGGTCAGACCATTCACTTACTGCACCATGATCGTCTCTTGCTACAACCTTAACCTGATATGTACCAGGTTTTTGCCATTTTTTATATCCAGTTACTTGTGATCCACTACTTTCAGGACCTATCCAATCGCTATATGTGCCGTCATCCCAATCAAATTTATAATAAAGATCGTCTCCATCTGGGTCAGTTGCATATGTTGTATATGCTAGCTCTTCGCCTTTAGATCCAGAAGTTGGACCATTTGGTCTACTAGGTTTGTTTGGAGCATTTGTTGGTTCTCCAATAGCAAGTGTTGGATCTCCAAATGATGTCCATTGTTCCATTGTTTTAATATCTGTGTCTCTCATGGAATGATATTGGATATACTTTGAAATTCCAACGCCCCACATCTCACCAAATGTAAGTGCTCCCCATACTTTATATGCTTTAAACATATTTATTCCAATTCCACCAGCAAGACCCTGTGGAGCACCACTACCTAGATATGAATAAAGAAGGCCTGATGAGGCAATTGAAGCAATCCCTCCGCCATTTGAATTTGACAGCCATCTCCAAGCAAAACAATGATTGTCCTCATCGAAATTACCGCAAGAGCATCCACCAATTACAACAACCGGAAGCTTATTTCCATTGCTAAGGCCGCTTATATCTGAACCAGAATAAAAACCATCAGGTGTGGGTGTAGGAATCCATACCCATTTTGAACTTTCGAATGGGTGGGTACCCCACAAGCCAGGATCGCCATGACCTGAAAAATATACAAAGCCACAACCTGCATTAATTGCATTATTTATTTCCCCAGTTCCATAAGGTGGAGTAATTTTACCTAACCTACTGTTTGTTGCCCATATTTTATCTATGGAAAAACCAGACATCTCATCAATTGCTTTTTGATTTACTAGTTCACCTTCAAGAACTCCACTTTCCTCACCATGATCAGGAACCCATGTGTCTCCACCCACTAACACAAAATCATTAAACCATCCCTGGGTGTAAGCTTCATTAGTTTCGTAAGTCTTGATTTTATTTACACAGGTGGTTACCTGACTTGTTGAGGTACATGCAAGTCTGCCTATATTTACATCTGGATATAAGTCAACATTATCGTATTTGCCATCCCAGTTGTATTCACCAAATATATTATTTCCATTTGAATCCCAGCTACAAAATTTCATGTCTTCATCATAGATATCTGCATAATATAAATCACTGTCAAAGATTTCATCATCATAATGGGCTTCAACATACACATGTGTTTCTCTGGCTGGAAACTTTGATTTTGCACCAACAATCATTACAGAACTAGTTGCCCAATTATCAATTGCATTTTTTATAAAGTATTTGATTTTCTCCTGATTGTCTCTTCCTTCAGTAGGAAAGTAGGTTCCACCATAGATTTCATTTAGGGTTACTAATTTTGTAGGGACTCCCCTGTTATTTTTATGGGTTACCAGAGTGGAAAGATAACTTTGAAAATCAGTTGGAGTAATAATTACAAGAGAATAGGGTTGACCAATAACAGATTCCCAATTTGAATGCTCATATTCAATAAATATATCAAACTGGTTTGTCCATTCAATTTTCTTATCTGCTGGATAGTACTTAATTGGATATAGCTCCACTTTTACAAAAATAGCTCTTTGACTTCCCTCTAGACCACATCCTACATCATATTGATACCAATTATTTGGATATGGCATTGTTCCATAATCAATTGTGTTTATTATTTCATTTTTTACATTTAGTCCTTCAATGCCAACCTGCGGTGAAGGTATTATTTCTTTTGAAAGAGTTTTTATTTGAATATTTTTAGGTTTACAAGTGACACTTTTTATCTTTGTTCCAATGGAAAATGTAAATTGTTCAATATATATTGGAAGCATTGGTTTTCCTGGTTCCATCAAAAACGAATTTCCTTCTTCAAGTATTACCTCAGAATATTGGTTTTTTTCATTTATCGTTGGCTGAGAAAACAAAATATTTTCATATTTTACAAAATTTTCCTGTTTTTCCTGTGCATTAACAGCTCCGAGTCCACTAAGGACAAGAGTTACTACCACTATAAGTGGAAAAATTCTTTTCATTCATTTACCCCCTATTAACATTTGTTAATTTAATATATTAGGCTAACATATTTAAAAGTTTCTTTAATAAATTTTTATTAAATAATATTATATTCCTTATTAAAATTCATAATCTTTACTAAAAATATTATTTAAAATAAATGTTTTAACCTTTTTAATACCTGAATCCAAATAAATGGAACCAATTAATGCTTCCAAGGCATTTGCCAAATTTGTTGGATTCTTATCACCGTTCTGCTTTTTTTCACCTCTACCTAATAGAAGGTATTGGCCAATTCCTAACTTTTTTGCTTTCTCTGCTAAGAAATTATTGTTCACAAGTGATGAACGCCTCCTAGTAAGTTCACCCTCTGAAAAATATTTATTACTCTTATAAAGTTGCTCTGCAATTACAAAATCAAGGATGCTATCGCCAAGTAGCTCAAGTCTTTCATTAAATTCAATAGGAAGACGGGATTCAAAAGCATATGTTTTATGTGTTAATGCACATTTCAATAAATCCCTGTTTTTAAAATGATAATCGATTCTATTTTCAAGTTTTTTATAGTTTTCCTCTTTCATTATAAACACCTGTAATAAGTTCTCTTTTTTATTAATTATCGTACACCCATTATTATATAGAAATAATAAGTATTATAAATTCCTTAATTTTAATAGTCTAAGTTTTGATTATAATGAAGTCAAGGATAGAATTTATAGAGGCAGTGTTATCTAAAGCATCAATAAGCTGTTTTTTATCGTAAAATGGTCTCTTTGCAAGAATTCTTATTGCTCTTTTTTTACCAATTTCCGGTAAGGATTCTATTGTTTGCCTAGGAGCAGTGTTTATATTAAGTGGATATGGTATAGCAGTAATTGATCTGAAACCATAATCAATTACTTTTGCATCATAAAATTTTTTTAAAGGAAAATTTCCAGGGATTCCTATCAATAAAGGATAGCTTCCAACTTGCCTACCAAATGTAAGTTTTCCCTTGTATTTCTCTGTGAATATATCCTTAATGATAGTTCCTTTAGGAAGCATCTTTTCAAGCATTGGTCTTTCAATGTTTGTTTTTACCTTATTTTTGAATCTTTGAAAATACTGTTTGTTTTTTGAAATAATTTTGCTTCCAACATAAAACATCTTTGTACCTGGAATGGGTATTAACTGCCGAAGATTTATTCTCCGGAGAATAAGATCTCTATCTAGTATTTTTTTTAAAAACTCATAGTTTAAATTGTATGTTTCTTTTGTTTCACCAAAAAGACCAAAAACGAAATTAAGACCTGGTAAAAGCTCAGGCATGCCGTTGTGTCCTAACTTAGAACCAACCTCATTTAAAAGCTTAATAGCACTAATTACCTCATCTGGACTTGCTTTCAAGTTATTTTTTGAAATTACTACCGGATCAACGCTTTCGACACCAAAGGCTGCAACATCTCCAGAAGTGTGATATCTTATAATTGTTTTTGATATAAGTCTGCATTCAGATGGATAGCGTGCCAATATTCCAGGATTTGCATTGTCTATATGAAGGGTTTTTAGGTTGGGAGCAACTTTTCTAATACCACTAAATAATTTTTCTAAAGCATCTGGATTTGGCTTTGGGAACTCCTCTTTTTCTGCATCCTTTGCCATGTATGAAAAAATACAGGGTTGGCTGCCTATTCGAAAATGTTTAACTCCACAATTATACAAAGCTTTGATTTCATCTATAATATCCTTTATCTGTCTGAAATCAGGCGGTCCTTTTGATGGTTCACTACAAAATGAACAGCCTCCGACAATACTTCTAGGACAACCCCTATATGTTTCAATTTCAGAAATCAAATAATCAGGATAATTTGGATGCATTTTTACAATACTTGAACCAATAATTGCAAAGTCTTTTATCTGAGATGCATTTTTTCTGCATTCATTGACATCAATATTTTCAAAATCAAATCTGTTTTTTAAAAGCTCAGAAATGACAATTTCCCCATCACCTTTTATTATTAAATCAAAAGATTCTTTTACAAAATCTGTATCTTTTATTTTTTTACCACCTGACATGCCAAAACCATATCTTGCAGCAGGTCCGGTTAGTATCTTTATTGGTCCTGATAATTGGTTCATAAGTGATACAAGTTCATTTGGACTTGCAGGATATCCAGATAGATATCTACCTGGTACAGATATTCCAGCAATAACAACAATTAAATCAGATTTTAATAGAACCTTGAAAAATTGTTTATTTTGTCTTATCTGATCAATTGTTAAATATTTTATATGTGCTTGTTTATCAAAATTCCAAATTGCACCAGCTATGTATCTGGGATATGGGCTAATATAAGGAGGAACACCTAAGCAGGTAGGTTCGTCTACATAGCCGTCGAGTATTGTAATTTTAAGCATATATTAATAATTTAAGATTATGATTTGTTATTTCAATTTTTTTAATATTTTTTAAAAAATACATTTTTATTTACATTAACTAAGAAAGTTATTTAAGTTATTAGACAATTAAGAAAATTCAGTTAAAGCTAGGTGGTAATGGAGCGGATTAGTTTATGAATAAACTTAATAAAAATATTAATTCTGTAGATGGGGCATTAACAAGGGTAAATACAGGTATTGAAGAATTGGATGAAATGATTTCAGGTGGTTTACCACAAAATAGTGTTACTTTGGTTTCAGGCACACCTGGTTCTGGAAAATCAATAATGTGTTTTCATTATATACAGGAGGGTTTGAAGAAAGGTGAACAATGTTTATACCTTACATCTGATGAACGCATTGATAGTATAATTAAACAAGCATATGAGCTTGGTTTTGATTTTTTTACAGCTGTTGAAAGTGGTAAGCTTAAATTTATGTATGTAGACCTTGACAAAACAAGTATCCATAAGGAAATAGACGATGAAATAAACAATAATGAGTACTCGCGTGTTGTCTTAGATTCACTTACACCTGTTGCAGAAGTTCCTGTTTGGGTAAGTGGTGTTCATGAAATTGCCCCAACAGAACATTCTAAAGTGGCTAAAGATATGCCTTTAGGTTCAACGCCTGCTACCCGTACTCATGTTCGCCATATCCTAAGTATTTTAAGTAAAAAGAATTGTACGGCAATGGTTACTTCTGAGGTTCCTGAGGGTTCACGAAGCCTTTCTCGTGATACAATTTCTGAGTTTTTAGTAGATGGTATAATTTTAATGGATCTAGATATGACAATGGACAGGCGTAAACTTACAATCCGAAAAATGCGTGCAACAAAACATACATTGAAACCTCATGATATAACAATTACTGAAGGTGGTATACAGTTTTTATAAAATAATAATTATTTGTTAGCGGAATCTTTTTAAATTGATAATTAATAAAATAAAGTATAATAGGAGTTGTGGATAGGATGCAGAATGATCCAATTGCTAATGTTTTAGATGATTTGCTAAAGCTAGATGATATCTTAGCTTGTATGGTTGCACGTCAAAACATGATAAGTGTAATGCCTAGTGATGGAAATGATAGCTTTAAGCCAGAGATTCATCAGATATGGGATATTATACATAAAGCAATGGAGGATGTGTTTACTGTAATTCGTGAATATTCACAGGCAGGGCTTTCTGAAATGTATTTTAGACTTCAGGACTATGAAGCTTTATTTTATGTTTTTCCTGATACAGAAAATGCCCTTGTTGCAATTATTCCAGCTCTTGCAAATAAAGGTTTATTAGAAGTTGAAATGGAGAATGCAAGACGTGAAATTTTAAAAATTATGGAGGAGAAACCCAAGGTTGTTGGTATTTAATGATTAGTTATCCTGAATTTAAGATAGCTGTTGAAGTTTCCCGAAAATGGGATGGTACTGAAATAGCAAAAGAACTAACTAAAAAAATAAAAGATAAAAATCTTCAACCTAAATTTATTCTATTATTCATAACAATACATTATGAAAGAGAATTTAAAAAAATTCTTAACGGTATAAAAAATGAATTTTCTAGTGCTCCATTAGTTGGAGGAACTGTAGCTGGATTCATGACCTCTGAAGGGTGTTATACAAGAGGTGTAACTATACTGACCTTAGATTATCCAAATATGGAAATATCTGTTGGTATAGGTCATAACACAAAAAAGAATCCTGAAGAATCATCTATTGAATTTTCAAAAATGATAAATAGTAATTTTAAAAGTTCAGCATTTTCAAATAATATTCTTTTTATTTTTCCTTCTGCTTGTATTGTACCGTCTTTAACTGGTTCTGGAACAAAAAAATTTTATAAATCAAAATTAACTGGATCTATGGTTTTAAAACTTTTAAGAACTTCGCTCCAAGTATCCCAAAAAGGTGTTGGAAGAGAAGAAATTATTTTAAAAAAGGTTTCAGAACAATTTCCAGATTTCAATATAATTGGTGGATCTTTGATAGATGATAATAAAATGGAAAAAAATTTTCAATTTTATGAAAATGAAGTATTTACAAATACAATTGTTGGTTTAGCAATTAAAACAGATGTTGATCTTTCTTTAGATTCCCAAGTAGCTGTTGAAAAAACAGATAAATATTTTCATGCTGAAATAGCAAAGGAAAGATATGTTATAAAAAAAATTGATAACAAACCTGCAACAAAAACTTTTTTTAAGTATCTTAATTGGCCTAATACTCTAAGAGATGAAAGAGTGTATAGAATGACTTTTTTCTATCCAATTTTATTTGAAGAAAAAGGAGAAATATTTCCTGAAGTTATTGGTGGTTTTATTGGTGAAAATATTGCCTGTGGTTTTGATTTTAAATCAGATAATTTATGTATTGGGAGATCGTCAAGAGAAATTTTGATTAACTCCATAAAAAATCAACTTGATAATATAACAAAATTAAGGAATCCAAAATTTTCTTTTATTATATATTGTTCAGCATTATTAGAAACAATTGGTAAAGATTTTTTTAAGGTTCAAGATTTGATAAAAGAAAGATTTAAAGATACTCCCTTTTTATTAATTGCAACAGGTGGGGAAGATTATTGTATACCAAATATCGCCTTAAAACATAGTAATGAAACAATTAATATGCTTGCTTTTTATTGATTATTATAATCTTACATATGATGAGTTTTTAAAAGGTATTCAATAATATTTGGTAGAGATTTATAGATTATTCTTGAACTCGTTTTCCCATTTTTTAGTATATGTTTAAATAACAATCTATTGTTTTTTTGAAATAAATAATCTAAAGTCAATCCTTCATTATTTAAATTTTTTAATATTTTAATAATTATATCAATATCCTGATTATTTATTTTCCTGTATATTTTTCTAAAAAGTATCCCAAGTTTTATTTGCTTTTTTAAATTTGATATTGCTGATTCATATTCTAGATATATACTATTTTTTGTTATACCGTCTTTTACATTTTTACATACTCTTGCTGATATATATCCAGTTATAATTGCTTGTTTTAATCCAAAGCCCAAGAAGGGATCTACAAATCTTCCTGCATCACCAACAAGCATTATATTTCCTATTGAATGATTTTTTAAGTATCCAAATTTTCCAATACCACCAAAATATTCTTTTATTTTAGCTTTCTTAATTATTTTTGATATTTTATTATGACCTAACAACATTTGATAATGTTGTTCAATTTTTTTTTCTGTTAACCAAGAATCTAAACCCAATCCTAAAACACATTTGTTATTATTATTTTTTAATGCATAGATATATCCACCTGGAGCTATATTTCTATCAAAAAAAACATGTGTAATCTCATTTGGAATATCAAAACTTTTTCCAATAGCACCATATGCATAAAACATTCCATATTTTTTTTCTGTTTTTGATAGACCTGTAATTTTTAAAACTTCTGAATTTACTCCATCTGCACCTATTATAAATTCTGGTTTTATCTCAATTTTTTTTGAGTTGCTTTTAGCAATAACATTGTTTACATAATTTTGCTCATCCCATTTAAATTTTAAAGGATAAGAGTTGTTAAATATTTGTGCTCCATTATCTTTTGCTTTAGCTAATACTTTGTTTTCAAAAGAATCATTTTCCAAACCTCGTTTTATGAAAAAATCAGCAATTTCTGATTTTAACTCGAAAGAATAATTTGGTGAAAACCATCTTGAGATATTTGATTTGCCATTTATTGGCAAGTTTAATTCTTTAAAAATATCATTTACTTCAATATTTTCAATGATATCAATTTTAGTACCTGTTCTAATTCCAATTTTTTTATTATACTCTAAAGTTATAACATTTAAACCATATTTTAATGCCGTTAGTGCTGCTACTGAACCAGATGCACCTGCCCCAATTACTAGAACTTCACATTTTAAAATTTTTCATCCCTTCCTGGAAAAACGATTAAGCGACAATATAAATAAATAGATTTTTTCTACAAAGCTTGTTTTTAATTGTTGAATTTTATTTGTATTCCATGAGTATATTGTTTCTTTTATTTCATTTTTATTTTTATCAAATAAATCTCGGATTTTATTTAATGGGTAAATATTTGAAAAAACAAGTAGATAAAGTAAATCCTCACAACTTAGTCCATATATATCTAATAGTAAATCTAATAATTCATCAGATGATTTGAACATAGGTCCTAA
>Ga0209635_10002662_pt1 | contig 13766 bp, 11 predicted proteins | sample DeeMarSWOR230_32_FD_187463 | JGI IMG/M metagenome (GOLD analysis project Ga0209635, IMG submission 187463) | Marine sediment microbial communities from White Oak River estuary, North Carolina - WOR-2-30_32 (SPAdes) (version 2) | ecosystem: Environmental > Aquatic > Marine > Intertidal zone >...
ACATTTCCTGAATTTGATGCAGAAGTATCTTCGTCAATCTGTATATTATAACGAGTAGAATCAACATATGAACTAAGGCTTGCATAAGCAACTGCGGTGGTATTGGTTGTTACTTTTAAATTAAGTGTATTTGAAGCATTTATTTCTAAATTGGCTATATTAAATGATATTAGAGCACATTCTTGAAAATCTAAATCAATATCTCCATAAATGAAATTTGAATCATTTTCAATAGATATCATTGTGGTTTCATTAATATACAAATTTTCTAATTTGATTGGCGAAATTCCAGTATTTTTTATTAGAAGTTGGCCTGTTTCATTAGCTGCAATATATGAAGCTGGTGTTCCAAGAACATTCTCTATAATCTGGACGTCTGCTGAACTGTTAAGGCTTTGTATAAATCCTACATCTGACGTTTTTGTTGGTCCATCAAAAAGAGCAGATACTATTATCCCTATCTCATCATTTACATCGAGATCGAAATAATCTGAAGCTACAACTTTTATGGTTTTATATTTATTTGGTAGAATTGTTCCTTTTTTAGGATTGAAATCTGCTTCAGTCCATACGTCGGTTTGAGTTAGATATACTGAATCAAGAGCTAAAGGTATATCTCCAGTATTTTTAACCCTAGCAGTCAATATTGTGGTTCCGTTATCATAAGTAAAGGCGTATGTTTTATCTAATTCAATAGGGATATGTTTTCTTAAAGAACTCTTTGTTATTATTGATGCTTCTGGTGAAAGTATCCTAGAATCCCCTTGAAGTTCAATTTTATAATTCTCAAAATGTGATGTCATTAATATCTCATCTGTAATACCACCGGGTGTGATAACTCCTATCGTATGTACAGGAGGGGTTGTCCCTACTGGCCAAAAAGGTACATCTGTAGTTGTTATGTGGACATAAGCTTTTTCTCCAGGATTTAATATGGGTGATCCAGTTAAATATTCTTTTTCACTAAGTAAATTACTTTTGGAGTCAGCATAATACTCATCTAAAACTACCACAGAATCACCAATATTTTCTACTTCAAGATAAATATCAGCTTGATTTTCATTAATTTGAATAACTTCGCTATTGGCTTCGTTTATTCTGATTTTACTTGGTAATGCTTCTTTTACAAAGAATTTAGTTGTATAATTTGAAAAAACGTATGGCCTTCCCTCCAATGCTTCAGATCTCGCTTCCACAGTTATATTTACAACATCATTTTTCGTAAAATTAGTACCTCCAGATTTAATATCCACCCATACTAAGTCATCATCTTCTGTAGGTACTATATTTGTATCTAATCCTTTCCCTAAATAATAATTATAACTTTGGCTATTGATTTTAACATCCGTAATCGTTAAATTCTTTGTACCTGTATTTTTTAGGTTAAAAGTGGCATAACCAGTATTAAACACTTCAGGATTTTTTATTCGGAAAGATGATTCTAATGCAGTATAATCCATTTTATACAATTTAACAAAACCATTTCTAGAATTATATCCACCGTATGGATAGGGTCGAAATACTTGAAAATCATAAAAACCCTGGGTAGGTATATTAGTTGCCCATGTATCTCCATCGTCGTCTAATCGATTATTAATTTGTTGTCTATAATATTGATCAAAAGTGGTTACATCGCCACTATAGGGTTCTGTATTTACACCATAAAACATCAATTGTACTATTTGAGAATCAAACCATTTCTTTGTAGGACGTCCAGAAGTGTCATTAAAGTATTCAGACTCATCAAATACAGAATTTGTTGCCCAATTATCTTCCTCCAAACCCCACCTCTTATAGGTTTCATAATGATCATTGCAGATACGTAACATCCAGGGCCACTTACCTTCATCACCACCTAAAGGATTGAAGAGATATGCGAAATATACTAAAACATAATCTGCTTTTAACATGCGGAATATTTTTGCACTATATAACTCATTGGTTTGCATCATTGCCATACCTGTTAATCCAATTCTAGTTGAATTAATAGTTCCATTGTCATTAACAGTTGTCATATTTCCAATGGGGGTTATCCAATATCCATAATCCCACCAACTCACTACCACTGTAGACCCTGGTAAATTATTCTTCATCCAAGTTAATGATTCTTCCCAATCATGATAATCACCAGCAGGAGCTATTTGACTTTGAGCCGCCTGAAACGTTGCATAATCTGCGGCATGCCAAACTTGAGCAAGGCACATAATTCCAACGATAAAATATACTGCTGTAACCTCAGATTTACCTACCATCTGTTTTAATTGCCTTTTTCTTTTTCTGCTTATACTTACTCTTTTTTCTCCGTAAAAACTACCAAATATTTTTAAAATATTGACTAAGCCATAGGCACCAACTAAACAAGCAGCAGGTGCAAACAATAAAATTATTCGAATCATACTTCCTGTAAAATAAAACAACAATAATATAAATACTATCAATAATATGTCTGCGGGATTTGATCTCCTGAATAAAAAGAACAAACCGAGTGGTATTAACATTAATGGAACTAGCGTGTTATAATAAAACACCCCCCATGCGCTAGGAGCATGTTCTGCTACAGAAGCAGTAATATTTATAGTATCACGTAGTAACGGACTAAGTATACTTTGTAATCTTCCCCCAAAACCGAAAGGAATTAAATTAGGGTCGATCCAAATAATAACTGCGACAATCAGAACAATAGGAATTAATCCCCATTTTACAAAATTAATTAATTTATTAAAAAATCTTGGATATTGATCTCTTTTTGTATAAATTAGATGGTATATTACTAAAATAATAGTGAAGAAGAAGGTTCCTCCTAAAGCTAAACTAGTAAAAAAATCCTTGAAATAGAAATTTATATATAATGAAAAGACAAGTAGCCCCATTCCTTCTATTCCAGCATAAGCTATTAAAACATTAGTATTATATTTTTTTGTAAGAATTATTATAAAAACTACAAGTGGAATTAAATAAAAAACAAAGTAATAGCCGCCCCAACTAAGAGATAAATATCCTAAGAATAATCCTCCATATATTGCATGGCGTATTTTTCCTGTACGCATCGTCTTGACAAAGAAATAAAGAGTCATTATGGTACTAAAAACCCCAATGGTTTCATTATCAAAAAAACCTGCAACTGTCCGTTGCATAAAACCAGGAATTAATGCCATGAAAAAGGCAGCTACTAAGCCTAATCGTCGATCTAATGTCTCCTTTCCTAAAAGATACGTTGCATAAACTGTTAACCCGCCCATGAATGCAGGAAAGTAAAAACATACATCATATAATGAAACTGGGATGCCTAAAAATTGAAAAATATTATAAATTGCAACAGCGGTAAATGTTAATCCTGGACGTAACCTAAATCTATCAAATCCTCCAGGAAACCAACTTTTATAATCATGCCAGTGGAAATAGTCGAATATTGAATGGGTTGAGAGATATTCAGCATTATAATATTGAATCCATGGATCAAATGCTTTAATTAAAGTATTACCCATAAAAACAGGAGATAATCTAATAATGATTGCTAAGATTACCACTAAGAAGAGAGCAACAAAAAATAACATATTATGGGGTTTAATTGTTACAGTAGCTCTAAGGCGATCACGGAAATTTTTAAGTGAAGAGAATATTTTAGTCATTTTGTTTTTATATCAATTAATTATCAAAATTTTTAAATAAATTTAGATATAAAAAAAATCCTTATCATTAAAAGATTATTTTTTAATATATTAAATGGTCTTGATATTATAACAAGAGATTAAGTTGACTCTTTATCTCATCAATTTAATATTTCAATTATTTTAGCTTAGATAGTGAATGTAATGGTATCAGAAAAGAGTAAGTTTCTTTTTAAATTTTATTATATTGGCTCAAAAGATTATTATGGTTCTCAAAGACAATTAAATTCTCCTACTATAGAGAACCTTTTAATTAATGCTTTACAAAAAAAGGGCTATATAATTGATTTAAAAGAGGCTAATTTTGAAGTTGCAAGTAGAACCGATAAACTTGTCTCAGCAAGAGGTGCTTCATTCTCTATCATAACAAAAAAAGACCCTATTTTAATGGAAATAAATTCTGAATTACCTCATGAAATTGGATTATGGGCATACACAAAAGTGCCATTAGATTTTTCATCAAGATTTAATGCATTATATCGCCACTATAAATATATCTTTGCTTTAAAATGTGATCCTTTTAAAAAGGGGCTCTCAATTAATATAGATCTCATAAAGAAGGCATGTAAAGCACTTGAAGGAACCCATAATTTTAAGAATTTTGCTAAGAGAGTAAGTAATGACATAAAAACTATAAGAACATTAAAATTAGCTTCAGTTGATTTAAAAGCTGATTATTTGATATTTGATTTTAAAAGTAAGGCTTTTTTAAGGCAACAGATTCGAAGAATGGTTGCAAAGTTAATTGATTTGGGGATGGAAAAATTATCTTATGAAGAGTTTTTATATTTGTTAAATACATCAACTTTTATATCTTACCAACCAGCAAATCCAATTGGTTTGATTTTATGGGATATATTTTATGAAAACAAGATTAAATATCAAATCGATATTAAATCTATGAATAGAATGATGAGTTTCTTTTACAGAGAGGAAGAAAAAGTAAATCTTAAAAGATTTTTATTTCATATCTTGCAACATAACAATGTTAGCTAAAAGCGCTTTTAATTGAATCTCTTCGGTTCCTCCTTGACTTAATCTATATTCAAACTCAGCTAATAATTTTGAAAGCTCTATTTTAATCTTTTCAGATATATTTAAATCATAAATCTCTCTATGAATATTTTTTATGACATTTATTCCTGAAAGTCCGTATTCTTTAATGACGTCATTTAATAGGTTTATTGAGAAATCTAGTTGTCCTTGGATTGCAGCTTGTAGAATCTCTTTTACCCTTTCAGGAGGGACTTCTCCAGCGACTTTGAAAACTATATCTTGATCAACTTTTTGAGAAATTGTACTGCAAGATTGCAGATAATTTATCGCTCTCCTGCAATCTCCTCTGGAAACTTCCACTAAAGCATTTAAACCATCATTAGTTATAGAAATATTTTCCTGTTTAGCAATAACTTTTAACCTTTCCTTAATATCATTACTACTTAATGAGGAAAACCGAAAAACAACACATCTTGATTGGATAGGAGGGATTATCTTATTCGAATAGTTACAAATTAAGATCATTCTACAATTTTGAGTATACCTTTCCATAGTTCTTCTAAGTGCTTGTTGAGCAGGGGCAGTCATATTATCAGCTTCATCCAAAATTAAAATTTTAAAAGGAATATTTATTGGTGGTCTCGCTTTTGCGAAATCTTTAACATAAGTTCTTATAACATCTATACCTCTAGCATCACTTGCATTTAACTCCAAATATGTTGTATTTAAAGCCATTTTCCTGCCATATAATTCTCTAACTATAGCTAAAGCAGATGTTGTTTTCCCTGTACCTGCTGGACCGGCAAAAATAAGGTGTGGCATTGATTTATCATTAATAAATTGTTGAAGCCGATTAATGATTCCTTTTTGATTTACCACCTCTTCTAACTTACGTGGTCGGTATTTTTCAACCCAAGGTCTATTACTATTTGACATATAAATACAAAATTTTTATGATTACTTATAGTAATATTAAAAAATACAATTTAAGAATTAAAATTTCTTTCTATATTAATAATACTAAATTTTAAAAAGCAAATACAGGTTAAAAAAAGATGTCTGAATTTCAAATAAGTAAATTAAAAGCAAGATGGATATTAGATTCGCGAGGTAATCCTACTGTTGAAACTGAAGTTTATTCTGGTGATGTGTGTGCTCGTTCGGCCGTTCCTTCAGGCGCGTCAACAGGGGCCTTAGAGGCTTTAGAACTTAGAGATGGCGGAAATAAATTTTTAGGCAAGCACGTAACTAAAGCAGTAGGTAATGTAAATGACATTTTAGCTAATAAGTTGAATGGATTTGATGTTAGGGAACAAAAAAATATAGATGAGGAAATGATTTCGATAGATGGTACCGAAAATAAAAAAAAATTAGGTGCAAATGCAATTCTATCAGTATCTCTTAGTGTTGCTAAATTAGCAGCAAAGTTATTAAAAAAACCGCTATTTTCACATCTTTATGAACTAAGTCATAATAAATCACGGGATGATTTTTTATTACCTTTGCCTTTTAGTAACATTATCAATGGAGGAGAACATGCTGGAAATAATTTAGCAGTACAAGAATTTATGATATTACCGATAAGAGCGCCTAAATTTTCAATAGCGCTTCAAAATGTGTCAGAAGTATATCATACATTAAAAAAATTATTAAATGAAAAACACGGACCTTCTGCCGTTAATGTAGGTGATGAGGGTGGTTTTGCACCTAATTTATCTGAAACAAGAGAAGCATTAGATATTATTATAGAAGCAATTGAAGAAGCTGGTTTTGTGATGGGAACTGATTTTGTATTGGGAATAGATGCAGCAGCAAGTGAATTCTTTAAAAAAGATTTATATTTTATTGATGGAAAAAAACTATATGAAGAAGAATTATTACAATATTACCTTGATTTGATTCATGATTATCCATTAAAATCTATTGAAGACCCATTTGATGAAAAATCATTTAGAGGTTTTGCTAACCTTACTGCAAAAGTGGATAAAACAACTCAAATAGTATGTGATGATTTAACAGTTACCAACATTAGACTTTTAGAAAAAGCGGTGGAAGAAAAAGCAGGAAATGCGTTATTACTTAAAGTAAATCAAATAGGAACCTTAACTGAATCTATAAATGCGTGTAATTTAGCGTTTAAGAATGGATTCAACGTAATGGTTTCACATCGGTCTGGTGAAACTGAGGATACTTTTATAGCGGATTTAGCAGTTGGATTGTGTACTGGACAAATTAAAAGCGGAGCACCATGTCGTAGTGATAGAACGAGTAAATACAATCAAGTATTAAGAATTGAAGAATTCTTGGGAGAAAAGGCAAATTATCCAAATGATTTTACATCATGGAAAAGGTATCAGTAAAATAAAAATTTAATAATTTTTTATGAACCTATAAATATTTACATCAATTTCTTTTGTTTTTTGGGTATGGAATTCAAATGACTTCTCAAGTTTTAATTTAAATGGGAAGTAATAATCAACACGCCAATGGAAATCCTTTATAAAACCAAGAATAAATTCATGGACTTTTTGGTTTGCCAGATGGATAGAATATACTACACCAGAAAATTCAAATGCTTTTTGTAAAAAAAGTCTATCTGCTTTATTCTTTTGAACTCCAAAAGGAGGATTCATTATAGTGGTTATTTTTTTGTTTTTTGGGAGGAACAGTGGTGAAACTTCAAATCTGCTAATATCAACACATAATGGGAAGATTAAATATTCAAGTTGAAGATTTTTAATATTTTTTTTTAATATCTGTATTGCAGATACATCAATATCAATGCTTATGATATATTTTGGTTGAAAATAAGAGCTTGCGATAGATAATCTTCCGGTACCAGCCCCAAAATCAAAAATTAAATGGTTTTTAATATCATTAAATTCAAACCCAGCGAAAAAAACAATATCTACGGCGCTAATTGCATCAATACAATATTGTTCTAATTCAATTTTAGGCCTAGAAAAAACTGCTGTGTTTTGAATAATAGAACTTATTTCTTTTTTCTTAATCTCAAACGCCCGATAATTAAATTCATATAATTCTTTATAACTTATTATGGATAAATTTAATTAACTTATTTAATAATAATTAAATAGTGAAAATAAAAGAATGTTGGGAAATATATGAAAAAATCAATTAAAAATAAAGATATAGTACTTACTGGTCAATATTTAGGTGTTGTTGAGGAATTTCTACCAGATAAACAATCTTCCTATATAAAGGATGGTAAAATCTTTGCTACAAAAACAGGTATAATTCTAATTGACAAAGAAAAAAAAGAAATAGAAATAAAGAGTCACCAAGAAAAGGATCGGAAAACAGTGAAAGTTGGAGATATTGTTATTGGTACTGTTCTTTTTTTAAGGCAATATTCTATTGGAATAACTTTTCATACAATAAATAATAAACTTCATTTTAATAGCTCATATTTTGGAAATACTCATGTCTCACAAATTTCCCATAAATATATTGATAAAATCTCTGATGCTTTTCAAATTACTGATATACTTAGAGCAAAAGTAATTGAACAAACTAGTAATGAATTTAAATTAAGTACAGTTGGAAATAATCTCGGTGTTATTCATGCTGATTGTGTAATTTGTGGAACTGCATTAGAAAAGGTGGGTTTTGATAAATTAAGATGTTCAAGATGCGGTAATATTGAAACAAGGAAATTAGCAAATGATTATGGGAATGTTAATGAAATTTTGAGGTATTAAAATATAATTTTTTAGTATTTTAAATAAGAAGTAAAGGGAATTAATTTTGGTTAGAAAGGGTGGAAAAAGAGTAATCCACTTTTATAATTCAAGTGGCGATTTAGACAATACAATAAAATTCCTTGAAAGCATTCAAAAAAAGGTTAACTATCTTAATTTAAATTGTGTAGTAGATGGTAAATCTATTAAAGTTACCTTATTTGGACCAAGAGATCTTCAATATCTCGCAATTGAGAGGCTGAGAGAGTTGGCTAACCAATTCTTATCATAAATATTGATAGTAAAAAATTCTGGTTTTTACAAACCAAAAAAAATTTATTTTACTTTAAATTAGAATTAATAGATTTGAAGCTTTTGGTGTAAATTTTGGCAAAAAAAAAATCTGAACCTAAAGAAGAGGATGAGCTTGAGGAATTAGATGATGATTTACTAGAAGATGGTAAGATTGTTTATCCAAGTTTAGGGAGAAAAAATGGCAGAATCGAAGATGAAGAACAATTTAGCGTTGAAGATGACGAAATTCTTGAAGAAGAATATGAATATGAAATAGAACAACCCCCTAAACAACCAGAATATAAATATTTGAACTTAACTCTTTCAAAGGGAAAGAAAGAAAAGGATTATAAATTGGCGGTAGAAGGCCAGTCTCATGGATTTTTAAATATCCTCGTTAAGCATCTTTTAAATATTAAAGGAGTTAAATCTGCAGCATATAAGGTGACACGGATAGACCCCCCAGAGGTATTTATCCGGTTGGAAGATGGTTATAAAATCAAACAAGTACTTCACAAAGGGATACAGTTATTAAGGAATGATGTTAATGAAGTACAAAAACTTTTTAAGACTCTAATGAAATAATTATTTCGTATTTTATATAAAATTTATAAGACTTTAATTCTCAACTAAAAGTAATGTCCTACGATCTTTTAATTAGAGATTTATCTTCGAAAACATCCCAGAAAGCCATAGGAACTGATAAGGGCTTGGCTAAAATTGGGGACGGTATCGTAAATTTTGCTTATTCTGTAGCTAAATCCATTGTTTTAACCAAAAATAGTGTAAACAATAAAATTATTCGAACTGGAAAAAAAGTTAATAAAAATATTTTAGCAGATGCTTTAAGAAAGGCAAACTTGAAAATATATGCGAAAACGAGAGCGGATGCTCATGATTTAGCAGATACAGTTGAGGCATTAGTTGCATATGTTTGGTTAACCGGAAAAGTAAATCTTGAATCGATGATTAATATAATTAGTGAGAATCTTTCTAGTGATCTTCAATCAAGAACTGAGGAAACAAAGAATGCAACTATAGCATTTACAAAACTATTAGATTATATTAAAAAATATCTTCCAAAATCTAAAATATGAAAGATTTTCCTATTACAATAGGATTTGATGATGCTAGATTTGAGTTGAAATCAAAAATAAAAACAACTCAATTAATAGGTGCTGTTTGTCAAGGCACAAGGCTTGTCAGTGTAGTAAAAAGACTTATTTCTATTGATGGAGCTGATGCCACAGAAGTTTTGATAGAGCTTGCTAAGCAAAACCAAAAACACATCCAATATATCCTAACCGATACCATAACGTTTGGAGGCTTTAACATTATAGATTTAGATGAGATTTATAATAGATTAAAAAAACCTATAATTTCAGTAACAGAAAGAGAAGTTGACCTTGATTCCGTTAAAAAGGCTTTAATTAAGAAATTTCCGAACACTTACAAAAACAAACTCCAATATATCATAAATGCGGGAGATTTATATGAGACAAATATCAAAACTGCTGGAGGTTCTTCTAAAATATATTTTCATTTAAAAGGAGTAGATTTTGAGGAGGTTGATGATTTAATGCAAAAGTTATGTATTGATTCAAAACTCCCCGAGCCTGTGAGAATTGCTCATATCATTGGTAAGGCGTTTTAAAATGTAGCAACTTCGTATTCTAATATTTCTTTCATTCTTTTATGTAATTCAGGACGAATAGCTGTCATTCCATACGTTTTCAATCCACCTAACCTTTTTTGTATATCTTTTGCGCTCATAGCTCCTGGTAAATCTTGCTTATTTGCTATTGCGATGATTTTAGTACCTAAACTGCGTTCAAATCGATCATATATTTCTTTTGTTTTTTCAACCCCCTTCTCTGTGGAATCACAAACTAATACTGCTAAGCCTGCGCCTCTTAAAAAATCCTTCCACATAAATTTAAATCGTTCTTGACCCCCTAAATCCCATATACTAACCTTTTTTCCATTTAAAACAGAATCCTCAACTTCCAATCCCACTGTTGGAACTCTTTTTCGTGGAACTTTTTTGCCTTGTAGTAATGATAACAAAGATGTTTTTCCTACACCTCCTTCACCAACCAGGCAAATCTTCGATTTTGTTGTAAAAATCCTTAGCAACCCCTTCTACTTCATATTTGCTATAAATAGAAAGGATTAACAACACTTCAAAAATTAAAATAATATTGACATGACATGTTAGTTTTAATATTTATTAGGCTCAATTGAAAATGTAGCGCATTAATTTGCCAATTTAACATATTATTTGTCGTTATCTTTTTAAATTTTCTTTTCTTCTCTTCATGTTGTAGAAATACAGATCAATAAATCCTTTTAGAAAAACTCATAATTAAATAATTTTACTTGATATGGATAGAAAAGATATAATAATCTCAGTTTTAACCACTTTTCTGATTGTATCGGGAATAGGAAATATTTATTTTGCCCTGAATAGACCACTCTCATTTAGTTATGGTGAACCTATGGAAGTAAAATACGCAAGTATGTATCTTGCTGAGGATGTTGATCCTCAATGGGCATGGGAGTCAGCCTCTTTTGAATTTGCCGCGCAAATATGGGAAGGTCTATTTGCAATTGATTTATTTGATCCTCAATTTAGTCTTGTCCCCCGATTAGCTACCTCTTTAGGAACTTATTCATCTGATGGAAAAGAATTAACGATACCACTTAAACGAGGAGTTAAATTCCATGATGGTACAGCATTTAATGCTGAAGCTGTTAAGTTTAGTTTTGATAGATTAGCCTATTTGATGAATGTATCTGGTACTTTGCCTGACTCCTGTTATTATCATATTCCAACAATTATGGATTTACTGTATAAATGGCCTGATGGCACTCCTATTATTAATAATACCGAAATAATTGATACTTATACAATTAAATTCATACTTAATAGACCTTTTGGACCATTTCGGTACCTTTTAGCATTTCCAGGTTCCTGTATTTTATCTCCTCACTCAACTCCTTCCGATGATTACATTATACCATCTACGGCTGGTCCTGGTAATTGCATTGGAACTGGTCCCTTTGTGTTACAAGATTTTGAAACATACACAATAAGATTCAATGCCTATAATGGATATCATCTAGGGAAATCTAAAATTGATAACCTGATATTTATTAAAATTGAGGATGATGAGGATAGAAATGTAGCTGTATTAAGTGGTGCAGTTGATATTATAATAGGTGGTCTTTACTCTTACTATGATGAATTTGAAGAAAATGAAAATATTATTCTTTTTGATGATCTTCCTAGCTGGACTTTTAAATATATTAGAATTCTTAATCAAAGTATAAACACTACGTGGATAAAAGCAATTACATTTGCTATTAATTATTCTCGTATTATTAATTCTTTAAATATTAGTGTTTCTTCAAGATTAAATGGTATTTTAGCCCCCAACATTTTCGGGTATGATCCAACTATTAAACCCATAGATTATAACTTAACATATGCTAGAGAGATTATGGTTAATATGGGTTTTGGAAATATATCTTGGACTGATATCCAATGGTGCGCTTCAGAATTTGGTTCTTGGAATTTTTCATATATTTATAGATCAGATATTGAACAAAATATATATAGAGTATTAAAAGATAGTTTAGATTTAATTGGAATTAATCTTACAGAAGGAGGGTTATCTTATTATGAATACTGGTTTACTGGGGGACTTTATCATCCTATATGGATTAATCGCGATGTATGGTTTGAAAGACAAAATTTCGTAATTATGGGATGGCTTCCAGAATATCCTGATGCGTATGAAATCCTTCATTCTTTCTTTTCGTCTGATGGATTTTTCCCTCAAGAACTTAATCCAATTACCGATCCTTGGATTGAACAGAAAATAGAACAAGCTTCGCAAGAATTTAATGATACAGCAAGAGCAGTACTTTATTCAGAAATTCAACGGTATATCAATGAAGAATTTTTTCCTCTAATCTATCTATATCATAATCCTCTACAGTATATCCATAATAAGCGATTAATAAATGTTCCTTACAATCCAAATGGATTATTTTATGCATATCCTATTGAATTTGAGGAATAAAATTTAAATGTGAAGATTAAAAGTAGTGATTTAAAAAATAAGATTATATAATTAAAAATTTAAGAAAAAAACATAATAAATTATATCTTTAGGCTCCTGTGTCTAAATCTTTAACGATTCCGACAGCTACAGTGCGACCCATATCCCGAACAGCAAATCGCCCCATCTCAGCAAATTTCTCATATTTTTCTAAACACATCTTTTTGATTGGCTGCAATTTGATGATTGCTGATTCATTTCTTTTAAGAAACTTGGGGGAATCTTCGATAACAGCTCCCGTTTTTTGATCTAATTTCTTATTTAGTTCCATGAATTTTGCTGCGACTTGAGCCGTATGAGCATGAATTACTGGAGTATAGCCTTGAGCGATGGCAGTTGGATGCCAAATAACAATGATTTGCCCTGTCCAATTGCCCTTTGGAGTAATGACCGTTGGAGGATCATTAGGATGGCCTAAACAGTCACCTCTTCCAACATCCTTTATTTCAAGTCCTCTGATACTGAATCCAACGTTATCTCCAGGCACAGCTTGAGGAATTTCCTCGTGATGCATTTCTATTGAGCGGATTTCTCCTTTAAACTCTGTTGGCATAATTATAATTTTGTCTCCTTTCTTTAATACACCAGTTTCGACTCTACCTACTGGGACAACCCCAGTTCCTTTAATTCTATAAGCATCTTGTATCGGAAGTCGTAAAGGTTTATCAGTTGGTTTTGGAGGGATTTCAAACTTATCAATTGCTTCGATAAGAGTAGGACCGTCATACCAAGGCATTTTATCGCTTTTTTTTGATAAATTCTCCATCATTAACCCAGAAACAGGGACAAATGGAATCTTTTTAACTGGGAATCCAATCATTTTTAAGAGATCAGAGATAGCTTCTTTACATTCGTTATAACGGTCTTCACTATAATCATAATTATCTGCTTTATTTATAGCCACAACCACTTGCTTTACTCCTAGAGTTTGAGCTAGATATGCATGTTCTCGAGTTTGACCATTAGCAGCAATACCGACT
>Ga0209635_10002665_pt1 | contig 13763 bp, 11 predicted proteins | sample DeeMarSWOR230_32_FD_187463 | JGI IMG/M metagenome (GOLD analysis project Ga0209635, IMG submission 187463) | Marine sediment microbial communities from White Oak River estuary, North Carolina - WOR-2-30_32 (SPAdes) (version 2) | ecosystem: Environmental > Aquatic > Marine > Intertidal zone >...
ATTACATGGTGATGCTCCTTCTTTCCCTTGACCTCATAATGGTGATGTTCTTCAGCAAAGTGGCGCTCCTCCACCAGTCCCAGCTCCTTGAACAGGCTTAGGGAGCGATAGACCGTGGAGAGACTGATGTGTTGTTCCCGCTCCTTAGCCAGTCGATAGAGCTCATCGGCATCGAGATGACCTTCCGACCGGCGTAAAATGTCGAGAATCAACCTTCGTTGACTGGTAATTCGCTGCCCCTTTAACTCACGTATTTCCACCATGACACTATTACCTCCCCGACTTATTGCAAATGGATATCATTTGCAATAACATTATAGCCCACTTTTCCTCGCATGTAAAGACCTGAGTCTTTTTGCCTTGGCGCTTTTAATATGGTAAACTATACAACTGTGGATAAAGAGGTTAATGCGGAAGTCTTAATAGAGGAACTGGAACTCCCGCTGCTGCCGCGCAAGGATGCAGTGGTCTTTCCTCATCTGGTCGCTCAGTTGGTGGTGATGCGCCAAAGCTCCCTTCGGGCGATTGAGGAGGCGATAGCGCATGACCGGGCGATTGTTGTGGTAGCGCGGCGAGACTTGGAGGCTGAGGAGCTGACCTTTGACCATCTCTACACCATCGGCACCGAAGCCACCATCGGGCGCCATCTGAAGATGCCCGATGGCACCAGCGCTCTCTTGGTTAATGGGCAGCGACGGGTGAGGCTGACCCATCTGGTGCACGATGAGCCCTTCTTCATGGCCAAGGTGGTGCCGATTGAGGAATCGACTGAGAAGCCTATCGAGACGGTGGCTCTAATGCGTGCTGTGCTCGCCCTCTTCGAGAAGTGCACCAAGCTTTCCCTGAAGATTCCCGATGACGCCTACATAGCGGCGATGAATATCGAGGAGCCCGGCTGGCTCGCCGATTTTGTGGCCGCCGCTTTGGAGCTTGATCTGCCAGAAAGGCAGGAGATACTAGAAACCATTGAGCCTCGCGAGAGGTTGCAGCGAGTGAGCATTCTGCTGGCCCAAGAGCTTGATGTCCTAGAGCTGCAGAGCAAGATCCACACCCAGGTTCAGGAGGAGGTGGACAAATCACAGCGAGAGTATTTCCTCAGGGAGCAATTAAGGGCTATTCAGAAAGAGCTGGGCGAGGTCGATCCCCTCATCAGTGCGATGAACGAGCTAAAGGAGAAGATCGCCGCAGCGGGTATGCCTGAAGCGGTGATGAATAAGGCGAACGAGGAGGTAGAGCGCCTGGCTATGATGCCCCAGGCCTCGCCAGAGGTCTCGGTGATCAGAACCTACCTGGATTGGCTGGTTACACTACCCTGGTCCAAGCAGACGAAGGACAATCTGGGCATCAAGCAAGCGGCAAGGGTGCTTGATGAGAACCACTACGGACTAACCAAGGTTAAGGAAAGGATTCTCGAGTACATGGCGGTGCGCAAACTGGCTAAGGGGAAACTACGCAGCCCCATCCTCTGCTTCGTTGGTGCCCCGGGGACGGGTAAAACCAGCGTGGGCAAGTCTATCGCGCAGGCGCTGGGGCGTAAATTTGTGCGCATCAGCCTGGGCGGGATCAGGGATGAAGCTGAGATTCGCGGCCATCGTCGCACCTATGTCGGAGCACTCCCTGGGCGCATCATCCAAACGATGCGCACTGCAGGAACCACCAACCCCTTGTTCATGATGGACGAGATCGACAAGGTGGGCATGGATTTCCGCGGCGACCCCTCATCGGCGCTCCTTGAGGTGTTGGATCCGGAGCAGAACTACTCCTTCTCAGACCACTACCTCGATGTCCCTTATAACCTTTCCAAGGTTATGTTCATTACCACGGCCAACGTGCTCGACCCCATCCTGCCCGCCCTGCGCGACCGCATGGAGGTCATCGAGTTTCCAGGTTACACCGAGGAGGAGAAGCTAGGGATCGCTGTGCAGTTCCTGGTGCCCAAGCAGCTTGCGGAGCATGCCTTGACCAAGAAGCAACTTCGCTTCTCCACAGGGGCACTCAGACGCATTATCAGGGAGTATACCTGGGAGGCCGGAGTAAGGAACCTGGAGCGAGAGATTGGCAATATCTGCCGAAAGGTGGCCCGTTTAGCCGCTGAAGGAGAGAATCCGCCTCCTCAAGTAACCGCACAGTCGCTGGCTAGATACTTAGGTCCCCAGAAGTACTTCTGGGGGACAGCGGAGGAGAAGGATCAGGTTGGTGTTGCTATGGGGGTGGCGCATACCGAGATGGGGGGCGACGTCCTTGGCGTCGAGGTGACCCTGATGGAGGGCAAGGGAAACCTGACCCTCACCGGACAGCTTGGGGATATAATGCGCGAGTCGGCCCAGGCTGCGCTGAGTTATGCTCGATCCAAGGCTGCCCAATTCGGCATCGATCCCAAGCTTTTTGAAAATACCGACATCCATATCCACGTGCCTGCGGGGGCCATCCCCAAGGATGGACCATCGGCAGGCATCACCATAGCCACGGCGTTGATCTCAGCGCTGGTGCAGCAACCGGTTCGCAAAGAGGTAGCGATGACCGGTGAGATCACCCTGCGCGGACGGGTGCTTCCAGTGGGAGGGTTAAAGGAGAAAGCGCTCGCCGCTCACCGAGCGGGCATAAAAACATTCGTCTTGCCAAAGAAGAATGAGAAGGACCTAGGGGATATACCGGCAAATGTAAGACGGGATCTCACCTTCGTCCACGTTCAACAAATGGAAGAGGTGCTCACAACAGCTTTAATAAACTCAGGAGGAGCAAGCCCATGAACTGGTTCGATATTGTTCTCATCATCGTTCTGGCGCTGGCAACATTTCTGGGGTTTCGGCGGGGAATTATCAGCATGGTCCTACCCCTCGTTGGACTTATAGTTGGCATTATCCTAGCCGGGCAACACTACGGCACAGTCGGCGGGTGGCTGCCAATCGAAAACTCTGAATACGCTGGATGGGCGGGCTATGCCATCATCCTCGTTGCCACCTTTATAGCAGCAGTTATTCTGGCCAGTATTCTGAGGAGATTCATCAGGTTGATACTCCTGGGATGGGTCGATCGCCTTGGTGGAGCTATCCTTGGCCTGATATTAGGTGGCCTGATCTGTGCAGCCGCGCTGGCGGCATGCGTCAAGTTCGGCTTGGGTTCAGATTTCATTCATGGCTCGGGCATTGCCAGATTGCTCCTCGACTGGTTACCCGTGGTGCTCGGCCTGCTTCCCAATGAATTTGACGCAGTGCGCAATTTCTTCCAATAAAAACCGATAGGCTTGAGGGAAAAACCTATCGAAAGAAGTAAGCGGCCCTCCCTCACCGTGCCCAGTGTGAAAGAGAGGAGGTGTGAGCATGGCCAAGATCGATAGTTTCAGCTTTGGCTCCATCGTAGTCGATGGGAGGAAATATCGCAAGGACCTGATCCTTCTTCCCGATGGCACAGTGAAACAGAGACCCGGGGGCTTCTGGATGTTTGGCGACCACAATATCAAGAAAGAGGAAATCGAGGAACTTCAAAAGGCAGGGGCGGAGTCGGCAATAGTGGGCATCGGGACAAGCTCCAAGGCAAGTGTATCCGATGAGACCAAACACTACACCCAGGAAGCTAACCTGGAGCTCTCCATTCTTCCCTCTCGAGACGCAGTGGAAAAGTGGAACCAGTTGCTGAGCCAGGGGAAAAAGGTGGCGGCACTGATTCACATCACCTGCTAAGGTTCACCATGTCAGAAAAGCCACATTGGCTCTATGTCCCGGAATGGCTTCTAAGTGACATCTGGCACTTCCCCTACGCCTACAAGACCTTCAGCAAATACATCCCCCAAGAGTCACTGATCCTCGAGATTGGCTTTGGCAGCGGGCGAATACTGACCCGGATCGCCAGCGAACTGGGGTGTAGATGTGTGGGCATCGATTTGGAGGATGGAGCTTTCCCATCGCTATCATTCTTCTCGGAGCAGCATGAGGCAGGGGTAGAGGCGATTAAGGGCACCGGTTTCTCCCTCCCCTTCAAGGCCAATAGCTTCGATGTGGTCTACGCAGAGGGAGTGATCGAGCACTTCCCCATCGATCTATCTAAAGAGATGGTGAAAGAGCAGGCGCGGGTTTGCCGAAGGGGAGGTCTAGTAATCGTCTCGGTGCCCAATAAATTCGCCTTTTTCCATTCTCTGACAAAGCTTCTACTGGGGAAGAGGTTTTTATTCTACCCCGAGGCTAGCCTCTCCACCTTTGAGCTTTCTCGATTAATAGCAGGAGTGGGATTAAATCCAATAGCGAGAGATGGATTCGCCTTCGGCTGTCAATTCTACATGTTCAAGGCTTTTTTCCTCGACCAGACCTCATCACCAAGGCTAAAGAGGATCGGGCTGAGAATGCTCGCCCTTTTTAGAGAAACAAGCCTGTACCACTTTGAGAATTCGTGTTTGAATTCCCTAATCGGCTTTCAGACCTTGGTTGTGGGGCGTAAACAATAGTAAACCATCCACTGCGCCATACAAAAGCAGCAAATGGCCTTTTTCGCCCTTAAACACCCGCTTGGGCGCTCTTTTTTCAAAAGGAAGGAGCTAGCTGGGCGTTATTAAGTGCCAGGGGCTGGTTCTTCTCCCGGGTGAAGCTTGCGCCACTTAGCCAAGAGTTGCTCCTTCGTTTCCTGGTGGGCTGGATCCGGGATACAGCAGTTATCGATAGGACATACCTCGGCACAGCGCGACGATTCAGAGATGCCGACACACTCAGTGCACTTTTCCGGGTCGATTACATAGATCGTGTCACCCTCACTAATCGCCTCGTTTTTGCACTCGGCCTCGCAAGCGCCGCAACTAATGCACTCCTCGGTAATCTTATAGGCCAACTTTGTACCTCCTTAAAGATATCTTGGCAAAGTTTTATCTCTTTTTGGCTAATCACCTCCTTTTTCGCACTACTCTATAGGCTATGCTACTTGAAATCCTGCTTCTATACAGTACGGCTGCATGTTCATCCTTACGTAGCGCAAAGTTTCAAAATTTCTCGTCCTTTTCGATATACTCTAGTACCAATAAGTCGTCTGTATAGACTATGGTAACGGTTCCATCCGACGGAACGCAGTGTTTAAAAAGGCTACATCCCACCTCCAATAGCCTCATCTGCAAAGTCTGTGCCAATGTGCCCCTCTTTCTCAAGCTCGGCATATTCTTCGTCAGAGACACCCAGGATCTTTTTATAAACGATCTCGTTTTGCTCTCCAAGGCGAACCGGTGGCTGCCTCAGGCTATTTGGTCTTTTAGTCATTCGGCAGGCCAAACCTGGGTAGAGGTGGGTGCCGGCATCGTCATGGGTGAGCTGCTCAAAGAAGCCCCGCCCCCTCATGTGGGGGTCGCTATAGGCATCCTGTTCATCGATGACCGGCCCCGCAGGGACACCCTCCTTTTGCAGCAGGTGCATGACCTCATAGACATCGTGCTCGCGGGTCCACTCCTCAATATGCCGGTCCAGCTCATCGTGATTCTTGAGCCGGCTCAGGTGGTCGGAGAATTTTTCGTCCCTGGTCCAATCAGGGTTTCCCAGGGCGCAGCAGAACCCCTGCCATTCCTGGTCATTGGTGATCGTTATGTTTATCCAGCTATCCACCACCTCTATCTCCTCAGGCATCCCCATCAGAGGGGCAGCAGGCAACCACTTTCCTCTTACATCGCGGCATCGGTAACAGCCCTGGATCGCACCGTGGTAATCCCGATTCCCCATCCTCTCCGTGATCCTCCGGTTCATAGTGTAGTCCATAACTGCCTGCCCCAGATGGCACATCGAGGCCTCAACCTGAGCCATGTCGATGTACATCCCTTTTCCCGTCTTACTGCGTTGGTAGAGTGCCATCACTATGGCAAGGGCGCCGGTTAGGCCTCCCGCTTCATCGGTATGGTATACGGTGGTTGTAGTAGTCGGATCCTCATCAACATAACCCCTCAGGTAGGTGTGACCGCCAAAGCCCTCCTGATGAGCCCCCAGTGCGCGATAGTCTTTATACGGCCCAGTGCCACCGAAGCCAGGCATGGAGAGCATTATGATCCTCGGGTTTATCTCTTTAACCACCTCCCAAGTCATCCCCAAGCTCTCCTTAACCCGAGGGGCATTGCTCTCCAGGAATACATCTGAGACCTTGATCAGCCGCTTGAACATCTCTATCCCTTTGGGGTCCTGCAACTTCATAGTGCAGCTCAGCTTGTTTCGAGCATGGGCGTTAAAAATCACAAAGCAATTATGGGCAGTCTCCTCCCTGTAGCCCTCTTTTTTGAAGGCGGCATACCCTGCTGTCTGTTTAGCTAATAGCTCGGGAGTCCTTAGCATGACCCCCCGGGTGTAAACCGGGAAATGGTAGCGATTTTCGACCCTGATAACCTCGGCCCCCCAGTCGGCTAAATTCATGCCAGCGTAAGGGCCAGCCCAGATGGGGCACCACTCAATTACTCTTATCCCCTCTAGCGGTAGTTTAGCCATCTCACAACCTCCTTCTGCCCCGGGGTTAGATAACCCCCGCCTCCTTTAGTTTTACCAGTTCCTGCTTGGTGTATCCTAGCTTTTCGCAGTAGATTTCCTGGTTGTGCTGTCCCAGGAGGGGCGCTGGCCTCCGTATCTGCCACGGCATCTCCTCTGCCTTAAACGGCGCGCCGGGGTAGGTGACCTTCCCCACCACCGGGTGCTCGATCTCCACCCAGAAACCCCTGTCTCGAAAGTGGGCATCCTGGAGCATGTCCTCCGTGGTAGCCAGCGGCCCGCAGAGGGCGCCGGCCTTCTGCCCCAACTCAACGCACTCCTTCTTGGTGTGCTCGAAGCACCAGGGGACAAAAATGGCGTCAAACTCCTCTCTAGCCCCCGGCGCTATTTGAGCCATGATATTGGGCCATTTTTCTAAAATTTCTGGCATGTCCAGCATCTTACTTACGGCTGGCCATTGTGACCCTACAGCCGCTATCTCCCAATATCCGTCCTGGGCGGGGTGAATGCCATAGGGGAACATGCGCGTAGCTCTCCGATCTACCCTAACGGTCACCTCGTTATTGTACTGGTATGCGATAAGTTCGCTCATCCGGCGGTCGATGCTGCCCATTTGGGCTTGAAATAGCGACATATCCAGATGCTCACCGATGCCCTGGGTTTTGGCGGCGTATAGAGCGATCATGGTCATCATAGCCGCCGCGTTGCCGCCTGAAAACAGCACCGGCGTTCCGGTGCCTTTTTTCACTGGTTCACGCTCCGGCAGTCCCAGTGATTTCATAGAACCACCCATGCCAAAGATAATGAGCTCCGAAGCCTTGAAGTCGCGATAGGGACCGGTCTGACCGAAGTTGGAGATAGAGGTCATCACCAGTCGGGGGTTTACCTTCTCCAGGGTCTCATAGCCAAGTCCCAGCCGCTCCATCACCCCAGGTCGAAAGCTCTCCACCAAAATATCTACATCCTTCACCAGTTCCTTGATCACCCTCCTCCCCCATTCACTCTTCAGATTCAGGGTGATGCCCTTCTTATTGGTGTTGAGATGAAGAAAGAGCCCGCTCTTTTCGGGATGGGGATCATCCTGAAAGAAGGGGCCCATCTCGCGGGCTGGATCGCCCTCTCCCGGCCTTTCTACTTTCAATACATCGGCACCATAGTCGGCAAAGAGCTTGGTGCAGTAGGGGCCAGAGATGTACCATGTGAGATCCAGAATCTTAATATCAGATAATGCCTGTTCCGTCATGCTTCCCCCCCTTTTCGATTTTTCTCAGCGCTGCAACTTATGCACTCCTCGATAATCATATAGGCCACCCATATACCCTGCTACAGATATTTTGAGATTGCTTTCCCTTTTTAGCTTATCACCTCCTCCAACGCCGACTTTAGAAAAGATATCAGCGGTGCAATTTATCCCTTAAGGCAGCGGCAACGTGCTCCGGAACCAAGTCATCGATGCAGCCTCCCAGCCTGCAAACTTCCTTGAGAAGGCTTGAGCTAATGAATTCGTACTCAAGATTGGTCATAAAGCAGATCAGTTCCATGTTTGGAGCGAGCTTCTTATTCATGAGGGCCATCTCAAATTCCCTTTCAAAGTCGGAACTCATCCTCAATCCGCGCACGATAACATCTGCCTTCACCTCCTTGGCGAACTCCACAGTGAGCCCACTGAAGAATGTCACCCGAACATTAGGGAGGTGGACAAGCGCCTTTCTCATCAACTCCACCCTTTCCTCTGTAGTGAACAGTAGATGCTTGGGCGGGGCATCATAGACAGCCACAATCAACTGCTCGAAGAGGGGTGCTGCTCGCTCCGCAATATCAACATGTCCCTTGGTTACCGGATCGAAACTCCCTGGGTAAAGAGCAATGACCAAGATGTATCCTCCTATTGATATATTGATATACAGGTATCGCCATGACGGCGATCCTTAACCAGCCGGAAATTACCATAGACTGAACTTAGCGCGATACGGTAAGAATGCTCTACCACCATGGTCGAGCCCGCCCCGACTAAGGAGGAACTCGCTAATTGCTCCAGGGTTTTAATAATAGAGCCCTCTCGATAGGGTGGCCCCATTAATATAATACCATACCTCCTTTTAAGAAAGGAAATGGCCTTTGTTGCACTATAGCAGTAAACATGGGCTTGCGCTAACAATCCAGCCCTCTCCAGGTTCTCCTTAATAATAGCGCAACACCTGGGATTTTGCTCCACAAAGTCAACCCACTGGGCACCGCGGCTCAGCGCTTCGATGCCCAAAGACCCAGTGCCTGCATATAGGTCCAGTGCAGAAGACCAATCAGTAGCTATAGATTCCAATATCGAGAAGATCGCCCCTCGAATTAAATCGGAGGTCGGACGGAGGGAAACACCCTTCGGCGATCTAATGTATTGACCCTTCGCCTTGCCTGCAATAATGCGCATTCTTAATAGCGAGCCTAGGTGCTACAGGTTAACATTATAAGGAAAATCCCGATACAGTCAAGTAGTAAACCCCTCTTGGCAATAATCGGGATAGACATTCAGCATTTTACCAGAAGGGAGCATGCTGGACAAATAGGAATATAAAAGGGGATGATGCGTTACAAATCCCCTGGACGAGTATATCACCTTGACAGGAGATTGGGGTTTTGCTATAATCTCGCCGCCTGGGGATATAGCTCAACTGGGAGAGCGCTGCGTTCGCATCGCAGAGGTCGGGGGTTCGAATCCCCCTATCTCCACCACTAGCCGGTACCCGGGGGGCAGCAGTTACCAAGGGCGAAAATCTGGGCTCGATTGATTGTTGGCTTCGAAAGCAGTAGAACGCATATGTTGGTGGGGCACCAGGCTCGATTAGTTCGAAAGAAGCCCCTGTAGCTCAGTGGATAGAGCAGCGGTTTCCTAAACCGCGTGTCGGGCGTTCGAGTCGCCCCAGGGGTACCACAAAGCTAAATTTCCTTAAAAGTGATTTTTTACCACGGCTGTGACACCCTAATCTGGACGCGGAGCCCGCCCTCCATCTATCTCCGCCTGTTAATTTAGAGGCGCTAGCCATGCAAGGCTAGCGCTTTATTTCATTCTAATGAAGTTTTGGGTCGATGTAGATCGACTCGAAGTGGTCTTTCCTTCTCTTGCAGTCACAAGGTTGAAAAGGGTGGCTGCGCTGTCAAGAGGCGACGCTAGGGACTGCCAATCAACCCTACACTGCGGCTACTGTTAGTTCAGAGTTCGAATCCTACTCTGGGAATGACCGATTATTCGCTATGCTCGCCTAATTTCGCAAAGGAATGCCCTGAACTCCGGAATACCGCTGTTGGGATCGCCAATTCGGGGACTGAGCAGATTGGCGCTATCCCCTTTTGACAGCCCTTTATACCCCCAATTCCATGGCAAGCTGATGTAGTGAACCGTGTTACCATTCACTTGGAGAGGCTTAAGCCGGATGGTGACCACCGCTTTCCCGCTTACACTAGCACCGCGGGCCGATTCCACAATAACCATGTCACCACTGGTAATCCCTTTCGCCGCCGCCAGTTCCCGGCTCATTTCGACGAACATCTCCGGCATCAACTCCACCAGCCACGGCAAGCGCCTGGTTACCGCTCCAGTATGTAGGTGCTCCACCATACGGTGGGTAGTAGCCACGATGGGATAGTCAGCAGCAGCACCTTTGGCGACAGTTTCCCAGCTCACGATGGCCGGGTTGTTCTGTTGAGGTGACATCGGATTCGACACCGGGCTCTCCCAGGGCTCGTAGTGCTCGGGGAAAGGGCCATCAGCTCGACCTGGACCAAACAGGTGTCCCCGCCCCTCGGGCTTCATGATGAATGGATATTTGCCACTGGTACTTACCGGCGGATCGCCTCCATCGGCAACATCCCCCACCCATTTCCCGAGCAGCGCATCCCACAGGATAACCGGACGCTCAGCATCCCAAGGCTTTCCATCGAGGTCAACCGAGGCACGATTATACATAATGCGCCGATTCAATGGCCAAGCCCATCCCCACTCAGGAAAGAGTCCAATGCTTGAAGGATCGATGGTGCCCCGCCTCTGCGCCATGTTGCCATCTTCCGTATACATTCCACACCACAGCCAGTTGCCACAACTTGTGGTGCCATCGCTCTTGAGACTCCCGGGGCTTGACAGTAGCTTACCCGTGTTCAAGTCGTAGCCGTTCATCTCTTTGGCTACCTTACGCACATCGGGCGGGTCACCGTAATCCCAGGTTAGGCCGGTGATAGCTTCGGCATTCTTGTCGGTCTGCCCGGCGTAGAGCTCTTTCATCTTTGACATCAGCTTGCTTATTATCCACAGGTCGCTCTTGGCCTCCCCAGGAGGATCAGCTCCCTTGTAGCGCCACTGATTCAAGCGGCCACTGTTGCAGACGCTTCCCTCCTTCTCCAGTGAGTTTGCCGCCGGCAAGAGAAAAACCTCTGTATTACAGTCCGCCAACTGCCACACCGCAGCAGTCTCTGTTTCCCAGAGGTCCACAACCACCATCCATTCCAGCTTTCTCAGGGATTGGCGCGCCGCTGCGCTGTTTGGCCCGCTCACTGCGGGATTGATCCCCCAGCAAATCAGCCCCTTTATTGTCCCATCGTCTATTGCCTTGAACAGGGATTGCCAATCATAGCTGGCGTCTCTCTTGGGTAGATAGTTGAAGCTTGTATTGTGGTCGGTGGCACTATACCATGCCTTAAGGATACTAGTGAACCGAGCCTTGTCTTTGCCATAGGCTGAAATGGTCTGCTCGCTGCTGCTGGCCATTCGGACACTGCCTCCACCAGGCCCCCAATGATTTACCAGGCCCTGTAAGGCACAGCCTAGACCATTTGACGCACCGGTGATGCCATCTAGCCCACCGCCAGCTACTCCCATGTTACCCAAGAGAAGCTGCAATATACCGAAGGTGCGCACCGTCTGGGTGCCTATGCTGCGCTGACAGGCACTCGAGGAGAATACGATTGCTCCTGCCTTGTCCTTCTTCCCGGTAGCAGCGAAGGCCTGGCAAATCTGTTGGAATTTGGCTTTGTCCGTGCCACTAATTTCCACTACTTTGTCATCGGTGTAGCGGGCAAAGTGCTTCTTCAGAAGCTTGAAAACGCAGTTAGAGTCGGTGAGTGTAGGGTCCTTCTTTATGTTGTCAGGCTGGGTAGCATCCGTCTGATAGGCCCAGGTTGCCTTGTCATATTTGCTGCCATCCCATCCTGAGAACAACCCATCGAGCGTATCAGCCGGACCGGTGAAAGCGGGGTTCACAAGATAGGAGGCATTAGTGTATTCTCTCACGCAGTCCACGTTGTAATTGCCTGGATTAGCTCCCATATCATCGATGACATATCTTATGATGCCACCAACGAAGGCAAGGTCGGTACCGGGTCTCACCCTGGCATACAGGTCAGCCTTTGCTGAGGTGCGGGTGAAGCGAGGGTCAACGTGGATGAGCTTGGCACCCTTCTCCTTCGCCTCTTCAACCCATTTGAAAGCGATGGGGAAGGACTCAGCCACATTGCCACCGATAACCATAATGCAATCGCTATTGGCAAGGTCTATCCAATGATTCGACATCGGCCCTCTACCAACCGTTTCCTCATCGGCAGCCACCGCCGCTGAGACGCATATCCGGGCTTCATTCTCGATATACACCACACCCAGGGCGCGCAACATCTTGCTCATCAAATATGCCTCTTCATTATTGGGGAACACGCTACCTAGCGAGGCTATAGCCAAGGTGCGATTAACCGTGTTATTGCTGTCGTCTTTCTCCTCAAAATTGCTGTCCCGGGTCTGCTTGATCTTAGCGGCAATCGCCGCTATGGCATCATCCCAGTCCACATCCGTCCAGCCCGCGGCTCCTGCAGAGCGGCGCTTCACCGTGACCAAACGATCTTCGTTGTTGGCTACTTGATACAGGGACTTCCCCTTAGGGCAGAGAGAACCCTCGTTAATCGGACAATCCGGGTCACCCTCTATGTTTGTGATCTTGCCCCCTTCCACGGCCATGATAACACTACAACCCACGCCGCAGTAGGGGCAGACGGTGGTTTTCTCCCCCATCTCCTTGTGCAGCGGGATGCTCTTTGGAGATGCAGCAGCAATGGTCGTAGGCTTTCCCAATACTTTATAAAGCAAAGCGCCACCGGCACTCGCTCCAGAAACCTTGATAAAATCCCTTCGACTCAGCTTCAATGGTCTTATTCCTCCTTTCAGATAATCTTGTAGACCAGCCAATCAAGTTCCGTCTCGCTCCGATTTTGTGGTAGAATGATGCGGAGGACGATCTGGCCGTCATTATACCCTATGGGGGTATAGTATTGCAACCCCCAGAGATGAATTCATTGTGGAGGGCGTCATGGGTCGAGAAGAGGTATCACAAGAGTTGCTACTCAAGCGGCTTAAAAGGATTGAGGGGCAGGTGCATGGCATTCAAAAGATGATCATTGACGGCCGTGACTGTGAGAGCCTGATAACCCAGTTGGCGGCTGTCCGGTCTGCCATTGAGAGTGTCGGAGCCTTGGTGCTGAACAACTATTTGAAGTTTTGCTTCCGTAAGGGCGTTGATGACGAGTCCACCAGCATCGATTCTTTGGCGCGCGTCATCACCATCTGGGGAAGAGTGCGCGTCGGCGAGAGCGACCATTAGGCTATAAGCATTCAGTTTTAATTACTTCAAACGAGACTGTTTTGGGGGAAGGGGAGTGGTGGCCGTGTCCTCGACTTCGCCATCTTTGCTCTGAAATAGTCCTTTGTGTGTTCACAAAATAGTTGCAAGGTTGGAGAGGGAGATTGTGGTTTCAATGGGCGGCGGCGGCGGCACGGAAATAGCCCAACACTGGGGCATACGCTAGTTAACAAGTTCAAATCCTGCGTAGGGAGCCAAACTGGATTCGATCTCATCAGGGGTACACGTTTTATCTAGCGATCCCGAGAATCTGGTTGAATTTTCCTCTAGTTTGCTGTATAATTGCCCCGCATTTATTCAGGAGGTTGACACCCTAACCCGAAGAAAACTCACCAGAAACAGCCTGGTAATAGGTGCAAATTTGTTAGCCAGAGTGGTTATCCCCACCAACGACTTCCTAAACCGCGTCTCGGGCGTTCGAGTCGCCCCAGGGGTACCACAAATAGGGATGCGGCGAGTTTCTGGGTCAGATAGCCACAAGCCAATGTCGAAGTAGGGCAAACAGGTCGAAAAGGGGTGTAGCTCAGTAGGGAGAGCAGCGGTCTCCAAAACCGCAGGTCGCGGGTTCGAGTCCTGCCGCCCCTGCCAGATGCCGAGGTGGTGGAATCGGTAGACACGCCATCTTGAGGGGGTGGTGGGCGAAAGCCCGTAGGAGTTCAAG
>Ga0209635_10002668_pt1 | contig 13758 bp, 13 predicted proteins | sample DeeMarSWOR230_32_FD_187463 | JGI IMG/M metagenome (GOLD analysis project Ga0209635, IMG submission 187463) | Marine sediment microbial communities from White Oak River estuary, North Carolina - WOR-2-30_32 (SPAdes) (version 2) | ecosystem: Environmental > Aquatic > Marine > Intertidal zone >...
ATTATTTCTAATTCAGAACCATAAGCAATCATTTGAGCTTTTTTACCTAAATCGATTATTCTTGGAATGATATTTAAACATTCCATTTCTTTAACTGAACTATATGCCGCTAAAGATGCCCCTTGATTACCATTCGAAGCACAAATAATTTTTTGAAATTCCCAACTTCTTGCATGGGAAATTAGTAATGAAGCAGCCCGATCTTTAAAAGAATTAGTCGGATTTTGAGTTTCGTCTTTAAAATATAAATTTTTAATACCTAATTTTTCACCAAATTGTTTTGAACGTTTACATGGAGTACTACCTTCTCCTAATGAAATAATAAACTTATCTTCGATCTTTGGAAATGCAAAAGCATAATCCCAAAACTTATTATTATTTTTATTTTGAGAGAATTTTAGGTTAAAATTTTCTATTTTAGGTTCAAACCATAGTAGTCCTTCACATTCAGGACACTTGTATTGAATAAAGGTAAATTCAAACGTTTTTTCACAATTTGTACAAGTTAAGGTTAATTTTTTTTTAATAATGAAGTAACCTCTAATATAGAAATTAATTTTGATTTATTCAATAATTGGTTTTTCTTATTATTAAGTACTTTTAACAAAACTTATTCTTATGAGATAGAGTTTTATAGAAATTAATTTTTTAAAATTACGATACATCGTAATATTTTAATAAGGCTGGTTATTATTATATTATGATTTACGATCTATCGTAATTTAAATTTGAATTAATGCTTGAATTAATAGAAATTATAATTTTGTGAGGGAAAAAAATGAGTTTATTCTTATGGATAATCCTTGCGACCTTTGGAATGAGTTTAATTGCTTGGATAGGATTATTTACTTTAGCTATTAAGGAAGAAATATTAAAGAATATACTTGCGATACTTGTAGCCTTTTCAGCCGGAGCTCTTTTAGGAGGGGCTTTTTTTCATCTCATCCCAGAAAGTATTAAAAAAATTGAAGACATTACGATACTTTTTATATGGCTTATAATTGGATTTTCTCTTTTTTTTCTCATGGAACAATTTTTAAATTGGCATCATTCTCATAATATTTCTTCTGACTATAAAAAACCTGTAAGTTATTTAATTTTGATTGCCGATGGGCTTCATAACTTCATTGGAGGATTTGCGATTGCTAGTTCCTTTATGATTAGTATTGAAGTAGGAATAATTACGTGGATCGCATGCGCAGCTCATGAAATCCCTCAAGAATTAGGAGATTTCGGGATTCTTATATATAGTGGATGGAAAAAAAATAAAGCTCTAATATTTAATTTCCTCTCTGCTTTAACAATTCTACCCGCTGCTATCTTGATTTTTCTTCTCTCTAATAATATTGAGACTACGTTTCTTTTGCCTTTTGCAGCAGGAAATTTTATATATATTGCTGCTTCTGATTTAATCCCCGAAATTAAACATCATGATAATCACAACGGACTTGAAAAAGTAGAACATGGAAATATGCTTACTAAGAAATTAGATACAAAAAGTATAACAAAAAGATTAATTCATTTTTGTGTCTTCTTAGGTGGTATTTTCTTAATTCTTTTTGTAAGAATTATTTTTGGATAGTGAGTATAATGTGCGTCAAAAATAGAGAAGAGTAGAGGGAATATTTTAAAAATTATTATTTCTTTTAGTCTTTTAGGAAGTGTCGGAGCGATTCTTCTGACAGGATCATTTATGTTCATCAAAGAAAAGTATCAAGAACCTTTAATTCCCTTACTTATTGCATTTGCTATGGGGCTCTTACTTACGGCGGCATTTTTAGGATTAATCTCGGAAGCAGTAGAAGAAGTGGAAGTACCCCATCTTATAATGCCATATATTTTAGGAGGAATATTATTTTTTTTCCTAATGGAAAAAATAATTATCTGGAGAAAATATCGCAATAAAAATTTTGAGTTTCATTCGCATGCATCTGGGCCGATTATTCTTTTAGGCGATTTATTTCATAATTTTACAGAGGGGATTGTAATAGCTGCATCATTTTTGTTAAATTTTAATGTTGGAATCATCGCCGGTTTGACCATCTTAGTTCATGAACTTGCCCATGAGACCAGTGATTTTGGTATTTTATTACATTCGGGTTATTCAAAGAAAAAAGCCCTAACTTATAATATATTGTCAAGCTCAACTACTATCCCAGGCGTTATTGTGGCATATTTTCTTCTTGGTCATATTGAGTTTGCTATTCCATATCTACTTGCTATCTCTGCTGCAAATTTTATATACATAGTTCTATCAAATTTAACACCAGATTTACATCAACATACAGATTTTAAATATATAATTCGTCAAATAATCGTAATTATAGTAGGGATTTTATTAATGGTATTAATACTTTCATTAGGAGGGCATCACCATTAAAATTAAATTTTATATATCAAAAATTAATGATTATAGATAAATAAAACTCATGTTAGATATAGATTTTCAAGTTTTGAGAAAATTATATAAAAAAGGTCCTCTGAAAGTTGGATTACTAGCAAAAAAATTAGATTATCCTCATTCAACAGTAGGAAGTTGTATAAAACGGTTGGAAAGTCAAGGATATGTAATCTATGAACGATACAAACCAGTTATTTTATCAGAAAAAGGCAAAGATCTTACAATTGAGTTAAACCGCCATGCTCTTCTTCTTGAATTATTGTTAGTAAATGAACTTGAAATAGATGCGGAGGAAGCACATACAGAATGTGAAAAATTCAACTTACTTTTTTCTTGTGAAATTATTAACAAAATTTGCAAAAGATATGGACATCCTCAAAAATGTTTTTGTGGTGAAAAGATCTTAAATTCATCGGATTGTTATTGTGAGAAAAAAAAATAAAAATTCACTTTAAAATTTCATTAGATGCATATGCAGCTAGTATTTTTCCATAAAAAAAGTGATGGCTCCTCTTATCTGATTTACTGGAATGAATAATTTGACATTCATAGCTTAAAAGGCAGTTTTTTATGGTTGGTACTTTTGTTTTTATGCCTGGAATGGTTTCTAAACCAGCTTTTTTAAATTTATCAGTATTTCTCCCTGAGTATTCTCCAGCAATATATACTGTATTATATATTTTTTCTGAGGGTATATTGACAGTAAATTCATTTACACCCTCTGTAAGTAATTTATAAGTATATCGTGTATAATCCACTTGCGCTCTGATAACAGTATTGCCTTCAAATTGTTGAATGGTTTTCCAATCTAGAGCCATAACATTGGGTTTTCCCTTTTTATCCATTGATACCATCAATCCTGTATTTCTTTTGAAATATTCAATATAATCATATGCTCCAATTTCTTTCCTATTTTTTGACATTTTCTTATTATTATTTTTTAGTTCTATTAAAATTATTCTAAATATATTATATATTATGGAAGACCCGCTCCAGGCACATTCACTTTAACATATTCTATCCTTCCATTTACTCTTTCTTTGGTTGACGTACAAATGAAGAGGATATCTCTATCTGGGCCACCTAACATACAAGCAAAAGCCTCTGTATTAATTTTAACTATGTGAGTTATTTCACCACCTTCAAGAACACGTATCGCTCTACCATAGTTAGGAGTAGCAACCCAAATAGCACCCTCAACATCTAAGCATATGCCATCTGGTGGTAAAGGTTCGAGATCAGCCCAAACTCGACGTTTCGTAAGAGAACCATCATTAAGAATATTAAAAGCTGTAAGGCGATGTCCAAATGTTTCTGCTACAATAAGGTTTTTATCATCTGGAGTAATAACCATTCCATTTGGGAATTCCATACTATCCGCAACAATCTTAGTATCTCCGTGGGGAGATACAAGAATCATCTCAGCTGGTGCAAATGGTTCATTATTAAGATAATCAAAACCAAAATTTCCTATATAGGCTCTACCTTTTTTATCTACTACCATATCATTTATTGGGAAGGATATAAGGTTACTTAAATCAGCTATTTCAGTAAGACCATCAGGACCTAGACGAAGTAAACGACGATTTTCCATTGAAACAATTAACAACCTTCCATCTGGGAGCCATCCCAATCCAGAAGGGCGATTTGGTATCTCTGTTATTATTTCTGAATTACCATCTAGATCAACAGCCGTTACATTACATGACCTCATATCAGAAAAATAAAGCCTATCATCATGCCAACGAGGCCCCTCTGGAAACTTTAATCCTTCTAGAAGTACTTTTGTCTCTAAATATTCCAATTTTCTCACAAATTTCGATTATAGTTTAAATTTCTTATCATGAATTACTTTTTCTATTACATTTAAGCACTTATCTTCCCAACGATCGATAGGATCTATATTTTCCCACCAATCAAGAAACACACCATCATCATATCGGTCTAAAATATCAGAGATTAACTGAATTCTTTTTTTTGAATTCATTTTTGGATTTGATGATCTATTAAAATATTATAAAATAAGATAAAAAATAATATAAGTATTGCTTAAAACTAAATAATATAACTATTTGCTTCTTTTAATCTTTTTTCTGCTTCATTTACTATTTCATTAATAATCTCTTGAACACTATCTATAGAATCAATTAAGCCAATACTTTGTCCTAAAAGAACAGCTCCATCAGTAATATTTCCTTCATAAGTCATTTCATAATGCTTTTGATCTTCCAATGCCATCTGCGGAGTTATTTGTGCCTCTAATGCCATTTTTTCTTCTTTACTAGACACAACTCCATGATGTAAAGAATATTCATTTTTCCAAAGACGTATTGGTCCAAGAACTCCAGTAACCCATAATGTATCGTATGCTTTTGCAGAAGGTATAATATTTTTATATTTTTCATGGAATTCACTTTCTTTTGAAGCAATAAATCTCGATCCCATCGCAATAGCTCCTGCACCCATCGCTAACGCTGAAGCTAACCCTTCTCCACTAGCAAATCCTCCACATGCTATTATTGGGATTTCGGGATGCTTTCGTTTGACTTGTTGCAATAAAACTAAGGTACTAATTTTTTCATAACTTTGATGTCCTCCTCCTTCCCAACCAGTGATAACCATCCCATCGACTCCAGACGCTACACATTTATCAGCAAGCCATAAAGCTGGTGCTACATGAAAATGCTTAATATTAGACCCACTTTCTTTTAATCTTAGGTATGTTTTAGCCTTTGGCAGCATTTTAGAGGAACCAGCACTAGTGACTGCATAAATACATTGCTCTTTTATTTTTGGATTATTCATAATTAATCTTGAAATTCCTCGACATAGACCTGGAGCATCTAACTGTAATCTTGAAGTTCTTATATTAAATCCAAAAGGTTTATCGGTATGCTCCACTACATATTCCATATTTGACTTCATTTCTTCAAAACTACTTTTCCCAAATAAATTTGTATGGCTTAATACTCCCAATCCACCCGCTTCTGAAACCGCTACTGTTAATTCCTTTGTGTAGAAAGGCCCCATTGGAGCAGCAACGATTGGATGCTTAATTCCAAACAGATCTGTTATGGATGTCTTTAAACCCATGTTCTTATACCATTTTTAATTCTTTTTGAAATTCTTTATCTAATTAAAATAATGATAAAGAAAAATTAGAAAATAATTTAAATCTTTTATTGATTTAAAAGTAATTTTATAAATAACTTTTTATTTTTAAAAAAAGTAATTTAACTATTTGTATGAATTAGATGAAGCTTTATAGACTTTTTAAGATTTGATCTCTAAATATATAAATATTTGAATTCCTATTTTGTTTTTATAAATTAAAAAAATTGTTAATTAATATTCTAAACGCCAGAATAATTAAAATTTAAGTATTTTGAAAAGTCGTTTCTAGGCGATTATTTAATTGGATGCTCCTATAAATATTAAACTAATCTTGATTGGAGAAGGAGGGGTAGGGAAAACTTCTATTATAAATTCATTTATAGGAAAAGGAATACCAGAGAGGTATATGCCCACTATTGGCACTATAACACATAAGAAAGATTATAGAATAAAAGAAAATGAAAAAGTTATATGCATAACTCTTTGGGATGCAGGAGGACAAAAATCATTTAATCCTTTTAATCCAACATTATATAGTAATGTTGATGGTGCTATTTTAGTGTTCGATTTAACAAAGCCAGAAGAAACACTAATAAATTTAAAAAAGGAATTTTTAGAGAATGCAAATCGCTATTCTGAAGATGTATTAATACTTTACGTAGGAAATAAATTAGATCAGCTTTCAAATGATAAACAAGTTAAAGCTTCACTAAAGGATTTTATGACTAAAAAGGATACCTTATTTTTAATTTCTGCTAAAACTGGTGAAAGTGTTAAAGAATGCTTTGAATTATTGATTTATACATTTTTAAGGAAAGTAGAAATGATGGATCCTAAAAATTTTCCTTCAAATATAGCTAAAGGATTTCTGGATTTAATTGGTACGGATGAAAAGAAATTAAAAGCTCATTTAATAAATTTGACCAATTTAGAAACTGCCTTTCAGAAAATTAAACCAAAACCTGAAATTAAAAAAGAAATCGCAGGTGAAAAAGAGGATAAAGATCAAAAATATTTTGAATTTCTTAAAGAACAACTGCAAAAGAATGAAATTCAAAAAAAAGAGGTGTTTGATCGATTCTTAATAACCATAACTGAACTCGACAAAACAATCAAACATATAAAAAAAACACAATTAAAAGCAGGAAAAGATACTGTTGATAATCTAAAAGAACTGTTAATTACAGCAAGAAAAGATTTTGAAAATAATATTGAAGTTATAAAAAAATTAAATGCAGAAGAATTCGAATTGGTAAAAATAATCTCAAAAACAAAAGACCAACAATCAAAACCAGTAAGAAAAATAAGTCAACCTGAAATAAAAGATACAAAAAAAAATATAGTAACTAAAACAAATTTATATACAATATATGAGAAAGAAAATATTGGTAAGAAAGCATTATGGAGAGGTAAAGAAACTAAAAATTTCTTAGCCTGGAAAAAAAAAATACAGACAAATAATGAAAATCTCTAAATAAATATAGGTGATTAATAATTTCTGAAGAAGTATTTACAAAAGATATTAACAAAATAAAAGACCAAATAAATAAACTTAATAATAAAATAGACAATCAATTAAAAAAAAGCGAACAAAATAGAACTGAGCAAGTAAAAACGCTTGAACAGACTCGAAATGAACAACTTAGTGACCTGAAAATTAAATTAACCGAACAAATTGAAAAATTAGAACTGAATGTGAAAAATGAGTTAAAAGAACTTGATGAAAAAATAATAGGGCAAGGAACTATGACTAATAGGAAAATTGAAGACTTAGCAAACATGTTTGAGAAAGAATTAACAGAGAAATTTACTATTATTGAGGAAAAATTAGAGGAGAACTTCAAAACACTGAATCTTGAATTAAAAACAAAATTTAAAGATACTGATCAAAAATTAAGAGATAATGTGAATATGCTTGAAGAAAAAATTGGTTCTTTATTAGATAGAATAAAAACTGTAGAAGAAGATTTTTCATCTAAATTAAAAATCTTCACTGAAGAATTTGATACAAAAGAAGAAGTTCTAAGAGATATGTTAAAAAAGATCGAAGCAGATAATACAGAATTCAAAAATAGTCTTAAACCTGTGTTGGAGACTCTTAAAAGTCAACAAGATTTAGTTAAAATTACTCTTGATGTGCAAAAGAAACAGATACACGATAGTGCGAAAGAATGGATAAATGATGAAATAAAATTGGCTTGTAAAAATAAAGAAAAAGAAATCCTTATGAACTTATGGATTGATGAGCTCAAAGAAATAATTGAAAATTTGGATAAATTAAAAGACATCAATCCAAAAGAATTAAAGCTTCATTTTAATGAAATTTCCAGTACTATAGGAGCATTTAAACAGAAGTTTATAAAATAATCTTTTTTTCATAATTTATCTAGTATAGAATAAATGAAAATCTAAAATTTTTAGAAACTGTTTTTTAAACATTTAGAACTATTTTAACATAAATATTCATTCTAGTACTAAATAATTCAAATGATGATATATGAATCCTGATATTATTTCTCTAGGTGAATTATTAGTTGAGATTATGCGTACCGAAAAAGATATTTCCCATGATCATATTGGAGCAATATATCGTGGTCCATTCCCTAGTGGAGCCCCCGCAATATATATTAATTCTGCTGCTCGAATGGGAAAAAAATTTCAATTAACTGCGGGATTTATTGGAGTAGTAGGAAAGGATGAATTTGGAAAATGTATAATTGAAAAATTACGTAATGATAATGTTGATACGTCTCAAATCAGAATCACAGAAGAATTAACTACTGGAATTGCATTCAATCAATATAACTCTGATGGCTCAAGAAAATTTATTTTTGCTAAAGGAGCTGCAGGAGACACTTCCCCCAACGATATCCAAAAACAATATTTCAAGAATATTAAAAATCTCCATATTATGGGAAGTGCTCTTTCTATTAGTAAAAAATCGAAGGATGCTTGTTTTAAAGCAATCAAAATTGCAAAAGAAATGAATCCGGATGTAATAATATCCTTTGATCCCAATATTAGACCTGAAATGTTAGAGTTAGAAATTATTTTAGAACTTTGTCAACCCATTTTGGAAGTAACAACAATTTTATTACCAAGTGGAAAAGAAGCTGAAATGTTAGCTGGAGTAAAAGGTTCAAGAAACGCCTGTCAAGTTTTACTTGAAATGGGACCAAAAATTATTGCTTTAAAGCAAGGTAAAGAAGGCTGTAGTATCTTTACTCCTAATAAACGCAATGGACTAAAGATTAAAGCATTTAAAGCGAATGAAAGAGATCCTACAGGAGCAGGAGACTCTTTTGGAGGCGCCTTTATAGTAGGATTTTTAGCAGGGTGGGAATTGAAAAAAATCGGGACATTCGCAAATGCAGTAGGTGCTCTTAAAGTTGAGTCTTTTGGTCCTATGTCAAATACTTCATATGATGAGGTTATAGAATTAATGCAAAACAGAAAATAAATAATATATTAATTAGTTCTCTAAAACCAATTCATTGAAAATCTTTAAGCTTTTTAAGACTATAATAAATTGGGCGGGATTAAAGTGTCTGTTCAAACGCGAATCATTGATAAAGTATTACCGATATCGTTCAATCCGGTCAAAAGACACATTAACCCCATTTTATAGGATTATTTAATTTAGAAAAATTTAAATTACCTTCTAAAACATTTTCACTTATAAATTTATTCATTTTTTTGGTCCAAACCCCTAATAATTAAAGAGAAAAAATCAACATTTAAATATCTAAACAATCTCTATTTCTTAAGAATCAAATTGATGAGCAAAATAATGTTTTATTTATATCGACATCTATTTGAACAAATAAAAATTTGCAATAAATTGCGAAATTGCAAAAATTAATTAAATTTTCATATTCTAATTCTATATGAGGTATTAATTATTATCATCTAATAATGATAAATCCAATAAAATGACTAACGAATTTAAAGGAGAAGAAAAGGAAAGCAAATCGGAAAAGGAAACGGATAGAGTAGATAAGGAATTTTTATCTAAAGCTAAAAATTCAAGAGATATAATTGATAAAACATTGAGGAAATTTGAAAATAGTATTGAGGATATATCAGAAACCATAACAAATGGAGAGATAGCAGAAGAAAAAGAGATAGAGAAGAAAGCAAAAGAAAAAATAAGTGAAGAAACAAAAGAAGCTCAAGAAAAACTAGATGGTATTTTAAAAAAAATTGATGATAAAGAAGAATATCTAGCTGCAATTGAAAAGACTTTAAAAGAACTAGAGGAAAAATATAATCGTAAAACTGAAGAGATGACTAATTTAGATGAAAGACTAAATATTACTAAAGAAAGTAAAGAAAATCTTGAGGAAGAATATATGGAGCTTCTAAAAAACAATGAACAATTAATAAAAACATACGAAACACGGCAAGTAGATTTAATTGTACTTACCGATTCAATAAAGGAGAAAGTTGCTAACCAAGATGAATTACGTACTAAAATCTCAAAAATGAATCAAGAAATCCAAGAAAAAGAAGATTTACTAGATAAACATAAAGAAGAATCAGAGGCGTTAGAAAAAAAATTAAGAAGTCAACGAGCTGAAAATGAAACTTTAAGAGTATCAATCAGTAAAAATAAAATTGAATTAGAACATTCTAATTCGGAAATTGAAGCAAAAGAAGAGGAAAAAAACCTATTAACAGAACAAATTGAGAAAAAAGAAAGACGAATAAAAGAGATAGAATCAAGACTTGAGGAATATAAAGAAGGATTTCCTGAAATGGAAAAACAAAGAGAAACATACGAAGAACTTCTCGCTAAATATAAGATACAATTATCAGATAAACAACAACAAATGATAGAGATTGAATCTCGAATACAAGAATTGAATGATACTGCAAATTCTTTAATAGAACAAATAATTAAAAAAGAAAATTTGATTGAAGCAAATGAGAAAAGAATGAATGACCTAAAAAAAGACATTGAAATTTCAAGTACAGAATATGTAGAAAGAGAAGGAAGACTAGAGGCTTTAACTGAAAAATTGAAAAGTGTGGAAGCTGACCATGAAAAATTAAAAAAAGCAAAAGAAGCTATTGAAAGTAGCACTAATGATTCAAGAGTGATTTTGCAACAACTTAAAATAGAATTAGAAAATCAAGAAAAAGAAATTCGAGATAAAGAAAGTCGAATTCATAGATTAGAAGTTTTATCGGCTATTTATCGAGCTTCTAAATTTTTTGGAGGTATTTTAATTGGAATTGGTATATTTTTCATAATATGGTCCGTAGGCATATTTTATAGATTTATTGATTTAGGAGATGTTACCAATTTTATAATGGGTTTATTTCTATTAATTGGAGCCGTTTTATCAATTATTTCAGGCATATTTCATTTGGAAAAGTCTTGAAATTTCTAATTATTGAAATCGTATTTCATTTTTTGTATTTTAATATAAATTTAATGCGAGAAAATTGACCGAAAAAGAAGAAAAAAAAATACTCCCAACTCGACATGTGGGATTATGGACCGGAATTCTGTATGGAATTGGTGTTGGTATTGGAGGTTCAATTTTTGTACTTTTAGGATCAGCAATTGAAGAAGCTCAATCTGGTGTTTTGATCAGTCTTATTCTGGGGGGTATTTTAATATTTTTTACAGCTCTAAATTATAGTGAATTATCTACTAGCTTACCAATATCTGGAGGAGCATATAATTTCAGCAAAGAAGCATTAGGAGGTTTTTTAGCTTTTATAATTGGCTTTTTTTTATGGATCGCTAATATAGCAACGTTTTCATTTTCTGCTCAGGCTTTTGTTGTTGTAATAGAAGCTTTCTTCCCTTTAACTTTTATACAATATTTGTTTATTCCAATATCAATTATATTAATTCTTTTTACGGCAATTGTGGTTTTTAGAACTCAAAAAGTTGCTTTAAGGACGCTTATTTTTTTGACTATAATATTACTTATAATTTTTGGAATTTTTATTATTTCAGGAGTTTTAATTGCTCCTATAACCAATATAACAGGATATGATCCAAGATTTCTACTCTCCGATATTAATTTCTTTAGTATTATTACAATGTTTTCATCATTATTCATTTTTTTTACAAGTATTACTTCAAATCTCGCTTATTTAAATGCAGATCTTAAAAATCCATCAAGAAATATTCCAAAAACAAACATTTTTGCAATTTTAATAACTTTACTTATTTATTTGTCCATTACAATTGTAGTAATGATTAATATTGGCTCTAATACAGAAGGACTAGCTGAAACTCCACTATTGTTAGCTGTAGTAATGAATGACATATTAGGTTTTCCTGGATATCTGTTAATGGGAATCGCAGCTGCTATTTCGACATTTATAGCTATGAATGCAGCATTGGGTTCTGCTGTAGCTGTAATGTATGCTTTAGCAAGAGATCATTATATATCAAAAAAGTTTTTAAAAGTAAGTAAAAAATCAAAAGTACCTACTCTAGTATTAATAATTACTACTACAATAGCAATATTCTTTACAATTCTCGCATTAGTTTTTGCAAATATTGGATTTACAGCAGAAATAACAACCTTTATTTACTTCTTTGGGTTAGCTTTTGTGAATTTTGCTGCAGTACTTTTAAGATATAAAAGAAAAGAATTAGATCGTCCATTTAAAGCACCTTTTTTTCCCTATCTGCCTGTAATTGTTGGTTCTAGCTGCTTAATTTTAGCTTTTGTTCTAAATATAAATGCTGTAATTCTTGGTTTAATCTTTTTATTTTTCGGAGTAACTTATTATTTATTGACTATCGCTGATCGTCATTCAATTACATTAACCCTGGCTGGTTTGAAATTTTTTGCAATACTTCTCATTGGGATTTTTATTTGGGTGGTAAATAATTTAAGTGTTTTAAGCTCTCCGATAGAGGGATTCACTTCCATTTTTTCTTATATTTTATTGCGAATACTGATATTTTTTTGTATTTTTACAATTGGCACTATTTTTTTTGACATTATACCTCTAAAAGAATTGGTATATTTTTTTATAAAAAAAGTAAAAAAAGATGAAGTTGCAATTGATATTGGAATCGGGCAGATTATAGAGTTGAAAAAAAGTAAAGCAAAGCTCATTTATCATATTAACAACATCATAGATATTATTCAAATTTTAAGCTCAATTTTTATCTTTGTCCTAGTATCATTCTTTTCAATGGATATTTTATCAATAGATGCCATTAACTTTGGTAGCACCATTATATCCCAAAAAACTAGTGAATTTTTATTTTTAGCAATTTTAATTTTTCTTGGCACAATTCTATTGTTTAGTGGTTCTAATAGTTATTATTTAAATAAAGAAACTAAAACTCTTGGTCTTTAAAAGATCTCAAGATATAATGTCTCCTCCTCTAAAAATAAATTTACATATTCATTCAAAGTATTCTGATGGAAAACAAACAATTAATCAGATTGTAGAAAGAGCATTAAAACTAGATTTAGATTATATTGCAATAACAGATCATTTTACTAACTCATGGAAAGCGTGGGTTTCCACTCTTAATAATTATGAAACCATTTCAAATTACTTGGAGGAAATATCAAATCTCCAAAGATATTTAATGAATAGTAATAAACGATTAAAACTTCTTAAAGGAATTGAAGTAGATTTAGCAAGTTCTGAGCAATTTATTAAAGATTATATTCAACCTAACAAATTTGATTTAGTATTGTTTGAATATCTTCAAAGCTATGAAGCTGTTGCCTTTTTAAAAAATATCATCAATTTTTGGAAAAATTCATTAACTAATTTAAGAAATTTTCCAATTTTAGGATTAGCTCATTTTGATCCCTCTTATTTTTTACATGGGAATCTTGATCATTTAATGAATTTTCTCAAAGAATTCGAAATATATTTTGAGTTTAATTCTAGTTATCCTTTATTTTATTCTCGTAAGAATGAATTATTTTTTGAAAAATTAATGCAATACCAAATTCCTGTTGCAATTGGGTGTGATTCTCATAGTCTTTCAAATTTGAATGATATCGAGGAACCATTTGAAATGATTAAATATTATAATCTTGAGAAAAATCTCGAAATTCTATTGAAAACTCTGAAGTTTAAAAAATTTGAGTAACTTTAATAAGAGTTTTATCATTCAGAGTTATTCTTACTGATATAATCAAGGAAAAGTTTGAATGCCTTTTCAAAAGCTATATCAATAATTAATTCACTTTCATTTTTTGGTTGTTTTAGCATAACTTTTAACATTTTATCTCCTATAC
>Ga0209635_10002670_pt1 | contig 13747 bp, 7 predicted proteins | sample DeeMarSWOR230_32_FD_187463 | JGI IMG/M metagenome (GOLD analysis project Ga0209635, IMG submission 187463) | Marine sediment microbial communities from White Oak River estuary, North Carolina - WOR-2-30_32 (SPAdes) (version 2) | ecosystem: Environmental > Aquatic > Marine > Intertidal zone >...
ATATTGGGAAACCGTGTCGGGGTCGAGGTCATCTGCCATCAGCCCGGTGCCGACCCCGGGGCAGTGGTCTTCGATAGCCTGGAGGCGGCAAGGGGTCGTAGTGCCGATGTGGTGATCATCGACACGGCGGGGCGACTCCACACCAAGTTCAACCTGATGGAGGAGCTCAGAAAGATCAAGCGGGTGGTCTCAAGAAGTGATCCCCAAGCGCCCCATGAGGTGCTTCTGGTTCTCGATGCTACCACGGGGCAGAATGGCTTGACGCAAGCCAGATATTTCACTGATGCAGTGGGCGTTACCGGGGTCTTTTTAGCAAAGTTGGATGGCACCGCCAAAGGGGGGATCGTGCTAGCGATCTGCGATGAGCTGAAGATACCCATCCTCTTTGTTGGTACCGGTGAAGCCTTGGACGATTTAACCTCCTTCGATGCACAAACATTTGTCGAGGCGCTATCCTCTTGATCGATGCATTCATCTGGTGGCTCTCGGTAGAGCTTTTGGGGCTCATCGCTCTGCCTGTCACTTTTACCCTCTTTAAGAGCCTGCCTGATAGGGGATATGCCTTCGGCAAAGCGCTCTCTATCCTCATCGTCTCTTTCCTGCTATGGCTTGCTGCTTCAGCTCACGTTCTTCCCAATGCCCAATGGGCGATCATTTTAATCATTGCCCTCCTCGCTGCGGGCTCCCTCTTTCTCTTCGTGCGCCGTCGGCACCAAATAGTCAGCTTTCTCTCCGAGAATCGCAGACTGATCATCGCCACCGAGCTAATCTTCCTGCTCTCCTTTGTCCTCATGGCCGTTATGCGTGCCTATAACCCAGAGATCCTCTACACCGAGAAGTTTAAGGACTTCGCCTACCTTAACGCCGTCCTCAGGAGCGATTATTTTCCTCCCCACGACCCTTGGCTAAGCGGAGCTTCCTTGAGCTACTATTACTTTGGCTACCTGATGATGGCTATGTTGACCAACCTCACAGGTATAGCCGCGAGCGTTTCCTATAATCTCTCCCTGGCCCTGATCTTCGCCCTAACCACTATCGGGGCGTTCAGCATTGGCTATAATCTGGTTAGTTTAAGCCGGGGAGGGATTAGGGCAGCGATAGGCTTCGGTTTGGTGACGATAGGATTGTTGGCACTGCTAGGCCACTTTTTGGGGGTGTTTGAGCTACTTCACGCCCACGGATTTGGCTCAGAGGGATTCTGGGACTGGGTGGGTGTCAGAGATTTGGATCATCCCTATAGCAGCGCACATTGGTATCCCACCGATTGGTGGTGGTGGTATCGCTCCGCATGGGTGATCGGCACGGTAGTGGATGGCAACGTCCTGGACTTGACTATAAACGAGTTCCCGTTCTACAGCTTTCTGCTTGGAGATCTGCACCCTCATCTCATGGCGTTACCCTTTGTGCTCTTGAATTTATCCTTCTGCCTGGAGTTCTTCAACTCCTCAGCTTCTCTTGGCTTGGCTTGGTTAAGGAGAAACTGGGCAAAGCTTTTGGTTTTCGCCATTTGCCTGGGGGCGCTGGGCTTCATTAACACCTGGGATTTCCCCACCTACGCCTTTTTATTCCTCGCTGCAATATTCATAGGGTTTTATTTGAGGCGTGGTAAGTTGGGCTTTCGATTTCTGAGAAATGTAGGTATATTTTGTTTTGCCCTGATAGGTTGCGCCCTCCTGCTCTACGCCTTATTCCATACTGAGCTGATAAGCGGGGTTACCGGAGGCTATATAAGAGGCATAGGACTCGTCGGCGATATAGACACTCGTCCCTTTCACTTCTTCATTTTCTGGGGACTTTTTCTCTTTTTGGCCGTCTCCATTGTCTTAGCTCAGGCGTGGGGGACGCTGAGGAAGATGATCCCCTCTCGGTGGGAGATTCTCGCGGCTATTTTGATCCCTCTTTTACCGCTGGCAATTTGGGCGATTGCGGAGCTGGTAACCAACGCTGGATTTTCCATCTCGGGAAAGTTCTTGCACCTGTTGCCCTTACTATTGATCCTTTCACTTATCCTGCTAATCCTGATCAAAAAGTCGCAACGCATCGGTAAGCTTGAGAATGAGGGAGGGAAAGCCTCTATCTTTGCATTGCTGCTCCTGTTTATCGGCTTCCTGCTTATCATGGGCTGCGAGCTGTTCTATGTAGATACCGGTGTGTGGCAGTATTATGCACGCAGTACTACGGTGTATAAACTTTATTATCAGGCATGGGTGCTTATCGCTATCGCCTCCGCCTTCGGCATGTACTTGCTGGTCTCACGCTGGCAGCCGGCAACCGTTGTCAGAAAATTGGTTAGGGCTTCATGGTGGGTGGTATGTGTCCTTCTGGTGGTTGGCTGTTGTATCTATCCTGTTGCTGCCACCCTCTATAAGACCAATGCCTTCGGTGGTGCGCCGACTCTTGATGGGATCGCCTTTGTAGAGGGCACAAATCCCTCTGAGTATGAGGCGATTAAGTGGCTGAACAGTGAAGTTGATGGTGCGCCGGTGATTGTCGAGGCATGGGGTGGTGGCGGTCATTACTATGGTTATCTCCGGGTTTCTGCTTATACCGGTTTGACCGGATTGTTGCCCACTTGGCGGCATGACGTCGAAACGATCTATCGAAGCGAGGATATAGATGAGGTGCAAAAGTTGCTGGAGAAGCATAATGTCACCTATGTCTATGTGGGGCATTTGGAAAGGGCGCAGTATGGCGATGAGGTGGGAGAGAGGCTCGCTACTTTCATTTTTATGGATGTGATATTTGAGAACGAAGGGGTGACCATCTATCAGGTGAAGGAGGAGTAGTGGGACAGGCTTGCGATATCATTTCAACGCTGGTTGGCCGGTTGCGCTCCCGTTTGAGTTGGGAGATTGCCCTTTACGCATTGCTGGTTCTTGTCGCCTTAGTGATGCACCTGTGGGCTTTGGACGACCGAGCCATCAGCTTTGATGAATTCGAGAATATCTGGTGGGGTGGTGCTTGGTCTCTGTACACCACGCAAAGTTATACACATAATTTTATAACACATGGCCCGTTCCAAGGTTACAGTGGTGCCCTCACCTTCTTCCTTTTGGGGGACAGCGAGTTCGCGGCGCGCTTGGCTCCTGCCCTCTTTGGCACGGCACTGGTGGCGCTTCCCTATTTCCTACGCCGCCAGCTCGGTCGCTGGGGCAGCCTGGCGGTGGCCACCATGCTCGCTTTCTCCCCCACGGTGCTCTTCTTCAGCCGCTATGCTAGAACTGATATTTACGTCGTTTTCTGGATGCTCCTCTTGGTAGTCTGCATGTGGCGCTATTTCGAGGAGAGAAAGGCGAGGTACCTCTATATCGGTGCTGCCGCTTTGAGTCTCAGCTTCTGCACCAAGGAGGTGACATACTTCACATTGGTTCTCTTCGCCGTCTTTCTGTTCATCATATCCGCTGGGGAGCTAAAAACTAGGGTCAGGAGGAGATTCGATCTAAAAGAACTCTCTCCACCTGCAGAGTATCTGATCCTGCTTGGCACTCTATCGCTGCCACTATTTGCGGCAGGTGTTGGGCTGATCCCTGGGGTAGACCTTGGTGGGGGCCTTTCCAGTGCCTGGGCAAAGGTGCTGGTAATCTCTCTGTTCGGGATCTCGGCAGCTATCGGGCTTCGCTGGAACTGGCGCCGCTGGCTAATCTCTGCCCTAATTTTCTATGGCATATTCACTCTTCTCTATACCACCTTCTTCACCAATCCCTCTGGCTTTGCTAGTGGCATCTGGGGCTCCCTCCATTATTGGATTACCCAGGCAGGGAGGGAAACGCAGCCCTGGTACTACTATATCATCCTTATGCCCATCTACGAGTTTCTGCCCTTGCTCTTGGCCTTCTTGGGAGTCATCTACTACACCTTAAAGGGGAGCCTCTTCGCCAGGTTCTTGGTCTACTGGGCGGTATTAAGCCTGATCCCTTACTCTTTATATGGAGAGAAGATGCCCCAGATTTCCCTTTATATAATACTCCCGGCGATCCTCCTCGGGGGGATGTTCATCGGCCGACTTTTGCAGACCTTCGACTGGCGATGGGCAAGACCCAGGATCGCTCAACTAAGCGTTGTGATTATCCTGCTCCTTCTCTTCTCCTACACGGTGCATGTATCATGGCAAGCAAACTACCAGAAGGACGATACCCGAGTGGAGATGCTAGTCTATGCCGGCACATCCTCCGATGTGCCCCGGATCATGGCTCAGATTGAGGAGCTGGCACAGGAAACAGGAGAGCTATGGATCACTGTTGATTACGACCTTTATTGGCCCTGGGCCTGGTATCTCAGGGATTATAATTTCGATTTTCCCAACCTTGCCAACATCGACCAGCCCCCTCGTGGCTCGGTGCTTCTTTTGCTCAAAGACAATGAGCAAGCTGCTCAACCCTACCTAGGAAAATATGGTGAGGGACAAAGGTTTCGCCAGCTAATATGGTTTCCTGAGGAGTATCGGGATTTCAATCTGGGGTGGTGGTGGGACTATTTCCTGCATCGAACGACCGCGAGTCCCTATTGGACCCGGGATGCCATCGCCTACTTCCCTAAGAGCGCTCCATGATTGCACTCTTATCTCTCCCCGCGCTACAATATCTGCTTAGGGGGCAATAGTTGCTGAGAAGTCGTCGTTTTTGGATCGGGGTAGTAGTTAGCACTGTCTTCCTGGCTCTTTTTTTCTGGCAGGTAGAAGACTTCGTAGAGATGGGCCGTGCATTGGCCACCGCCAACTACGTCTTTCTGATTCCTGCCTTGCTGGTCTACCTTGTAGGTGTGTGGTTTCGGGCGGTGCGCTGGCACTATCTGCTCTCTCCCTTGGGTAATTTCGCCTCCCACCGTCTCTTCCCGCTAGTAGTAATTGGGTTTATGGTGAATAACATAATGCCGGGAAGACTTGGTATAGTGGCACGAGCCTATATTCTCGGTGAAAGAGAAAGCATTAGTAAAATGTCCATTGCTGCCACTATTGCGACGGAGCGCGTCTTTGATGGGCTGGCTTTGCTTTCCTTCTTAGTTGTAATTTCCCTCTTTGTGCCGCTGGCCGATTGGGCCAGAACCATAGTCTGGGTGATGACTATCGTTTTTGTAGGTTCATTAGTCCTCTTACTACTGATCACCTTTTTCGAGGATGCCACCCGAAGGGTAGCGGGGGTCTTATTTCGCCTTCTCCCTCAGCAATGGAGGCCCAAAGTAGCTGGGTGGCTCGACCTAGCTCTCTACGGTCTTAGGGTGCTGCGCAGCCCCGGCAAGCTACTCGCCGTGTCTATCGCCTCGCTCCTTGTCTGGCTTTGCGAGGGGAGTATGTTTTACCTGATCTCCTTTTCCTTCGATCTGCAACAACCTTTCTATGTGATGTTGCTGGTGACAGCCATCGCCAGCCTGGCTTGGGCCTTAATATTCGTCGCCCCTGGTGGAGTGGGACCCTTTAATTACTTCTGTCAGCAAGCCATCGTCCTTTTCGGGGTTCCCACTGCATTAGCCACCGCTTATGTTGGTGTGCTCCATGCGATGATTATTTTGCCCATGATCGTGCTCGGGCTTATATTTCTCTGGATGAATAACCTCTCCCTGGCCAAGTTAGTGCCTAAGGGAAGGCAGGAAAGATTGGCACAGGACTATGAGGGGAACCATTCTTCAGAGAGCCAGGACGGGGAATGAACATCAGGATTATTAGTGGCGAGGCTGGATAGCACCGAGGGTTGAATTTACAATCGCTTTGTGGTATTATAGATTGTTAGAAAATTCACGAACTGCCTCCTCAGGAATGAAGAAACGGACCCTAAATATAAATCGCAGCCCATCTCACCTTACCGACAGCCTCAAAATCTACCCATTGGTTCGAAAGTTAGAAGGGGAATAATGTATAAGATCATGCTTAGAGATGACCCAGTGCCCAATATTCACTTTTTCAGGATCGAGGCGCCAGCGGTGGCACGAAAAGCCCAGGCAGGGCAGTTCGTTATCGTAATGGTGGATGAAAAGGGGGAGCGCATCCCCCTTTCCATCGCTGACTGGGATCGGGAGGAGGGGAGCGTCACTATTGTGTTCAACGAGGTAGGCCGGACAACGCGCAAGCTAGCTCAGCTTAAAGCCGGCGATGAGATCGCCAGTTTTGTTGGACCCTTGGGTTTACCGGCGGAGATCGAGGAATTTGGCACGGTAGCCTGCGTTGCTATGGGGTATGGTGTGGTCACTATGGTTCCTATCGCCCGTGCCCTGAAGGAGGCGGGGAATAGGATTATCTCTGTTATATGGGCGCAAAGCAAAAACATGCTCTTTGGAGTTGAGCGCCTGGGCAGTTTCAGTGACCAGCTCATCGTAACCACTGATGATGGCTCTTATTGGCGCAAAGGGTCTATCCTCGACACATTGGAAGAACTGCTCCGCGGCGATGAGAGGATCGACCGGGCGATTATCATTGGCCCTACCTGTATGATGAAGTTCTGTTCTGCGATCACAAAGCCCTTTGAGGTGAAGACCATTGTTAGCCTTAATCCCGTTATGGTCGATGGCACCGGGATGTGTGGCTGCTGTCGGGTCGAGGTAGGTGATGAGACGAAGTTCGCCTGCGTCGATGGACCAGAATTTGACGGGCACCAAGTCAATTGGGACCTGCTTATGGCTCGTCGCTGCACCTATTCCGATGAGCAAGGCAAACAGTTGGTGTATCAGTGTTGGCACTGCGCTCAGTGGTAAAGAGGTGAACAACTATGCCTAAAGTTGATCTGAACCGGGTGTCCATGCCCAAGCAGGAGCCCTTGGTGCGGGCGAGGAATTTCAATGAGGTCGCCCTGGGATATACTGCGGAGCAAGCTATGCAGGAGGCGAGCCGATGCATCCAATGCCCAAAGCGACCCTGCGTCGATGGCTGCCCAGTTGAGGTGGATATACCAGACTTCATTCTGGCAGTGCGCGAAGGAAACATGCCCGAGGCGGTCAAGAGCCTGAAGAGCAAAAATAGTCTTCCTGGCATCTGTGGGCGGGTCTGCCCTCAGGAGACACAGTGTGAAGCCGCCTGCTCACTGTCTAAGAAGGGTGCCCCCATAGCTATCGGCCGCCTGGAACGCTATGTCGCCGATTGGGAGCTTGGCCAAGGGCAAATGGAGAAGCCTCAACTCGCTAAGCCGACAGGTAAACGGATAGCAGTGGTAGGGTCGGGGCCAGCGGGTCTCACCGCAGCTGCTGACCTAGCCAAGCTGGGCCACGAGGTCACCATCTTTGAGGCGCTCCATACCGCTGGTGGTGTGCTTATGTATGGCATCCCTGAGTTCAGGATGCCCAAGCACGTCGTTCAGACCGAGGTTGACTATGTAAAATACCTGGGGGTTGAGATCAGGCTGGACTCTGTAGTAGGCAAGATAATCACCGTTGATGAACTGCTGGAGAATGGCTATAGCGCTGTCTTTCTGGGCACAGGGGCAGGGTTGCCCATGTTCCTTAATATCCCCGGTGAGAACCTCAATGGTGTCTATTCCGCCAATGAGTTCCTCACCAGAACCAACCTGATGAAAGCCTATCTCTTCCCTGAATACGATACCCCATTGAAGTTAGGACGAAGGGTGGCAGTGATCGGGGGCGGGAATGTGGCCATGGATTCGGCAAGGTGCTCCCTCAGGCTTGGTGCTGCGGAGGTCTATATCGTTTATCGTCGCTCCGAGGTGGAGATGCCAGCACGGCGGGAGGAGGTGGAGAACGCCCAGGAGGAGGGGATTATATTTAAGTATCTAACCAATCCCATACAGTGCCTGGGCAATGGCCGAGGCTTGGTAGCTGCTATGGAATGCATTGAGATGGAGCTGGGAGAGCCCGATGCTAGTGGGCGGCGACGCCCCATTCCAAAGACCGGCAGCGAGTTCATTATGGAAGTCGATACTGTAATAGTCGCCTTGGGTACCACCCCAAATCCTCTGGTCCCCACAACGACACAGGGGTTGGAGGTTACTAATCGGGGCACCGTGGTTGCTGACGAGGAGACGGGGCAGACAAGGAAGCTTTTAGTTTGGGCTGGAGGTGATGTAGTCACCGGCGCCGCAACCGTGATTAGCGCCATGGGGGCAGGTAAAAGAGCGGCTGCCTCTATAGGCGCAACCGTAGGAGCGTGATGTTCTGGAGCAGGCCCATAGAATGGACTATGGCAAGGTGTAAGGGGGAGTGGGGAGACCCGACCCCCTTTTATAAAATTTTCAAAGTAGGTATGGCTACCTGCCTGAGGAGGCGATGCGAGGCATCGACAAATTCTTGCGCCTCCCGGCGAGTACCCTATATGGTGTGGTCACCTTCTATACCCAGTTCAAGTTTACGCCCGTTGGCAAACACACAATCAAGATATATCGTGGTACCCATATCACGTGTATTATGTGCAATATCTATCTTGAGGTATGTCCATCCCGTTTCGGTGCTGTGGTGAAGGATTCCGGTGAGCTGATAACTGTATTTACATCGAAATAAAGGTTGGCTAAGAAAATGGAGACCATAAATTTAATCATTGATGGAATAGAAGTCCAAGCAAAAAGAGGGGCAACTGTGCTGGAGGTAGCCCAAGGGGCAGATATCTACATACCTACCCTCTGCTGGGATGCTGATATGGAGCCCTACGGTGCCTGCCGCTTGTGCATAGTGGAGATCGAAGGAATGAGAGGACTTCCCACCTCCTGCACCACGCCAGCCACCGATGGCATGGTGGTAAAGACCGATACCCCTCAGGTGAATAGAGTGCGCCGCACCGCGGTGGAGCTCCTACTTGCCGACCACCCCATCGACTGCCTGATTTGCTCTAAAAATCAGCGGTGTGACTTACAGAAGGTCGTCGCCTATTTGGGGATCACCGAGCAGCGCTTCAAGAAAACCGCCAGAGAGCATCTCATCGATAAGAGCAACCCCTTCTTTGACCGCGACATGAATAAATGCATACTCTGTGGCAAATGTGTTCGTACCTGCGATGAGATTGTTGGGGTGAGCGCGATCGCTTTTACCTTCCGCGGCTACGCCAGTGAGGTCTCTACCTTCAGTGGCAAGCCGATATTGGAATCAAACTGCGTTTCCTGTGGTGAATGCGTCGTTCGATGCCCTGTAGCAGCCCTGATGCCTAAGAAGTCGATTCAGCCAACACGAGAGGTGAAAACAGTTTGTCCCTACTGTGGCGTTGGCTGTGGTATATATTTGGGGCTTCGAGGTGGTGAGGTGGTTAGTGTTGAGGGCGATAGGGAGAGCGTGGTAAACAAGGGTAAGCTCTGTGTCAAGGGTCGTTTCGGCATCGCCGATTTCGTCAACCATGCTGAGCGGCTAACCACTCCTCTGGTCAGGAAAGATGGCGCGCTTGTTGAAGCTACCTGGGATGAGGCTCTGGATCTCATTGCCAGTAAGCTAGCGAACTATAGGGGCGAAAAATTTGCAGCCATCTCCTCCGCCAAGGGCACTAATGAGGATAATTACATCGTCCAGAAATTTGCCCGCTCTGTGATGGGCACCAATAATGTCGATCACTGCGCTCGCCTCTGCCATGCTCCCTCCGTGGCTGGTCTAGCCCAGAGCTTTGGTAGCGGGGCGATGACCAACTCTATCTCGGAGGTTGGCGATGCAGCTTGCATTCTCGCCATTGGCACCAATACCACATCAGGGCATCCCATAATCGGGCTTGAGATCAAAAAAGCGGTGAGGAAGGGTGGGAAACTCATCGTGGCCAACCCCCGTGAGATAGACCTGTGTCGCTTTGCCACAATCTGGCTCCAGCACCGCCCGGGAAGCGATGTTGCGCTCTTGATGGGCATGATGAAGGTGATCGTTGACGAGAAACTTTTCGATTCCGCCTTTATCGAGGAGCGCTGTGAGAATTTTGAGCTGTTCCGGGATTCCCTCAAGGACTTTAGTCTGAGCAAAGTGGAGGAGATCACCGGTGTTCCTCAAGATAAGATCGCTGAGGCGGCCAGAATCTATGCCCATAATAGCCCGGCAACTATCCTCTATGCTATGGGGATCACCCAGCACTCTCACGGCACCGATAATGTGATCGCCACCGCCAATCTGGCGATGCTCACTGGCAATATTGGCAAACCATCGACGGGGGTGAACCCGCTGAGAGGGCAGAACAATGTGCAGGGGGCCTGCGATATGGGCGCTCTGCCCAATGTATACCCCGGGTACCAGAGCGTGGCTGATCCTTCGATGAAAGAGAAGTTCGAGAAAGCGTGGGGCACTACACTAAGCGATGTCCCCGGGCTTACTCTCACCGAGATCTTCGATGCAGCCGCCGAAGGCAAGATCAACGCCATTTACTTGGTAGGGGAGAACCCCATGCTTAGTGACCCCGACGCCAAGCACGTTGAGGAAGCGCTTAAGAACTTGGAATTTCTGGTGGTTCAAGATATTTTCCTCTCGGAAACGGCTAAACTTGCCCACATCGTCCTTCCGGCGGCAAGTTTTGCCGAAAAAGACGGCACCTTTACCAATACGGAGCGCCGGGTGCAGCGGGGGCGTAAGGCACTCGAGACTAAAGGCGATTCCAAGCCCGATTGGTGGATCACCTGCCAGATTGCGAATAAGCTGGGGGGCAATGGCTTCGATTTCGATAACCCCTCACAGATCATGGAGGAGATCGCCCAGCTTACCCCATCCTATGGTGGCATTTCCTATGAGCGGCTGGAGAACGGTGGCCTGCAGTGGCCGTGCCCCACTGAGGAGCACCCGGGAACACCTATTCTGCACACCGAGCGGTTCACCCGCGGCAAGGGGAGGTTCATCCCACTGGATTATAAGCCATCGCAGGAGCAGCCCGACGATGACTACCCCCTGATCCTCACCACAGAGCGAAGCCTGCATCACTTCCACACGGGAACTTTGACCAGGAGGGTGGAGGGGCTCAATGTTTTGAAAGGTGAGGAGCAGATGGAGATGAATCCAGGGGATGCCCAGAATCTGGGGATTGCTGATGGCGAACTGGTTCGGGTCATCTCGCGGCGGGGGGAAGTGACCACTAGAGCAAAGGTGACGGAAAACTCACCCCCGGGCGTGGTCTCGATGAGCTTCCATTTCACTGAAACCCCCACCAACCAGCTCACCAACCCAGCCCTCGATCCTGTGGCCAAGATTCCGGAGCTAAAGGTGTGCGCGGTAAGGGTGGAGAAGGCGAGCGAGGAGCCGGGCGAAAAGGCAAGTGAGAAGGTAAGCGAAGAGGCGAGCGAATAGCGATAGGTTGGGGCCGAGAAAGCCTCAGTATCTTTAATAATAGCCTCAAGCTCTAAAAGCCCAGAGTCGAGAATAGCGAAAAAGGCGAGCAAACAAGGTCGCCCCGTACCAGTTGTGCGGGGCGATTTTTTATTGTTATCGGGGGTAATTTTTAGTAGAATAGCCTAGAAGGCGAAAAATGCCCCCGCTAAGACAGCAATACCTCAGGATCAAGCGAAAGTATCCTGAAGCGATCGTCTTCTTTCGCCTCGGCGACTTCTACGAGACCTTCGACCAGGATGCCAAGACTGCCTCCCGGGAGCTTGAGATCGTGCTCACCTCAAGAGGGATGGGCAAGGGGCAACGCGTCCCGATGGCCGGGATACCCCATCATGCTTTGGATAACTATCTCGCTAGGCTGATAGCAAAGGGCTACAAGGTTGCCATTTGCGAGCAACTGAGCGAGCCTAAATCGAAAGGGCTGGTAGAACGGGATGTTATTCGGGTGGTAACCCCAGGCACGGTTGTCGAGCCTGAGCTGTTGGAGGGGAAGGCGAATAACTACCTCGCTGCCCTGGTTTCTGAGCGAGAGCAGGTGGGAATCGCCTATGTCGACATAACAACGAGCGAATTCCAAACCACTCAGCTCTCCCTTGAGCGTGCCTCATCTGAGCTGGAGCGCCTCAGGCCATCCGAGATCCTGGCCCCTCACGGCTCGGATCTCGCCAATATTTCGTCACCGGTAACTCACCTCGATGAGCAGTGGTTTGAACTGGAGACCGCCCGCCAGCTTCTGCTGGAGCATTTTAGCGCCTCATCGATGGAGGGATATGGCTGCGCACACCTTCCTTTGGCGATAAGGGCAGCTGGCGTCATTCTTCACTACCTTGGCGAGACCCAGAGGGGAGCCTTGGTGCAACTCACCAGGCTCTCCACTTACTCTACGGAATCTTTTATGATCCTTGATCCCCAGACGCGGCGCAACCTGGAGCTTTTCCACACCTTTCGCCAAGGGATCGCGGGCTCGCTGCTTGCAGTGATCGACCTGACCAAAACGGCGATGGGAGGGAGGCTGCTCCGCAGGTGGCTTGGCCAGCCCTTACTTGACATAACACTGTTAAGCCACCGGCTTGATGCGGTGGCATGGTTCCAAGGTAGTGCAGGGCGGCATACCAAGACCATTGCGCTACTCAGCCAAGTTGCTGACCTAGAGAGGCTCATAAACCGGGTAAGGAGCGACATCGCTACTCCCAGGGAGTTGATTAGCCTGCGCCGTAGCCTGGAGGCTGCCTCTCAGATTAGGGAGACGGTGGGGCAAGAAGAAGCTTCTCCCATAAGATGGCTTTTAGAAAGTTTGAAGCCCTGTCAAGATGTTGTTGCCTTAATCTCCCAGGCGATCGTAGATGAGCCCCCGCAAAGCCTTGGCGATGGAGTGATTAAGCAGGGCTTCTCAGCGGAGCTTGATGAGATTAAGTCGGCATCCAGAGATGCCAAGAGATATCTGTCGAACTTGGAGCGACAGGAGAGGGAGCGAACTGAGATCAAATCCCTCAAGGTTGGTTACAACAAGGTCTTCGGCTATTATATCGAGGTCTCAAAGCCCAATCTATCTCAGGTGCCCGCCGATTACATTCGCAAGCAGACGCTGGTGGGCGCAGAGCGCTTCTTCACCCCCGAGCTTAAGGAATATGAATCGCAGATCCTCAATGCCCAGGAAAGGATTGCTGAGCTTGAGGCAAGCATCTTTCGCCAGGTGTGCAACCAGGTGGGTGCCGCCGCCGAGCGCATCTTGGAAGTGGCCTCCGCCTTGGCACAGATGGATGTTTTCTCCGCCTTGGGCGAGGCGGCGGCGCGCTATGGCTATGTAAGACCGAAGCTGACCGAGGAGGACGCTATCATTATCCATGGCGGCCGCCATCCCGTTGTGGAGCAAACTATCATCGATGAGCCCTTTGTTCCCAATGACACCTACCTCTGCAGTAAGGATGCGCAAATGGTGATCCTCACCGGCCCCAACATGTCGGGTAAGTCCACCTACCTGAGGCAAGTAGCGCTTATTGTGCTGCTGGCGCAGATCGGCAGCTTCGTCCCCGCCGATTCGGCAACCATCGGGATCGTCGACCGCATTTTCACCAGAGTGGGCGCTCAGGATGAACTGGCGATGGGGCGCTCCACTTTCATGGTGGAGATGGAGGAGACGGCGAATATCCTAAACCATGCCACCCAACGCTCGCTGGTGATCCTCGATGAGATCGGGCGGGGAACCAGCACCTACGATGGCATCTCCATCGCCCAGGCGGTCGCCGAGTACATTCACAACTACCCAAAGCTTGGAGCGAAGACCCTCTTCGCCACCCACTATCATGAGCTGGTGGAGCTGGCAAACATCCTGCCCCGGGTGAAGAACTTCAATGTCGCCGTAGCCGAGGAAGGGGGCAAGGTGGTGTTCCTGCGCAAGATCATCCCTGGGGGCGCCGATAAGAGCTATGGAATCCATGTGGCTAAACTGGCTGGACTACCCAAATCAGTGGTGCATCGTGCCCAGGAGGTACTAGAGGAACTGGAGGAGGGTAGCCGAAAGGATTTGACTAGGCGCTCGCCC
>Ga0209635_10002672_pt1 | contig 13742 bp, 11 predicted proteins | sample DeeMarSWOR230_32_FD_187463 | JGI IMG/M metagenome (GOLD analysis project Ga0209635, IMG submission 187463) | Marine sediment microbial communities from White Oak River estuary, North Carolina - WOR-2-30_32 (SPAdes) (version 2) | ecosystem: Environmental > Aquatic > Marine > Intertidal zone >...
TTCTGGTCAAAATAAAGGTCGATGAGGTCTTTCTTATTCACTGAGGGAAGACCAGATAGGTCTGAGTTAAAGTTGTGATTTAGCCTTAACGGCTGGTGGGCCTCAAACATGAGGCAAATGTCTGGCACTCACATGCTTCTCCTTTAAGGTTGAACGAATGCTTAGTTTTTGAGAGCAAACAAGCGTCTATTTAATTCTTCTATTTAATTCTTGTTAACGCTTAATCAATTTTTGCTGACAAACATTTATTCTGATATTGTTAGAATATGCGTGCGCATGGCACAATTTTTACACATTTCCATATTTTTCAAACAATAGTATGCCAATAATTACTATTGTAACGCTGACTATTGAGATAACCCCCACGTCCAGCAAAATATTTGTACTCGTCCAGTCTCCTCTGAAAATTAATGTTAAAGCATCAACCACATAATAACTTGTGATTAACATTGCTATTCGTCGAGTAGTGTCGGTTATTGGCATAAAAGTTCCAAAAAACATCTGAGGAAGAATGAACACGAATGAAATGCCAGTAGCAGCTTCAGGGGTTTTCGATACCGTTGCCGTGATAAGTCCTAATCCAACGGAACTCAGTGAAAATAATGCAATTACCGGGAATGCCAAAAAAATTGCGCCAACGCTACCATTCGGTCTAAAGCCTATGAGAACAGCCAGCGCGAAAACCACGATCACCTGTAAAATGGCTATTGTCATGTTTGTTATGATTTGACTTCCCATGAATTCGCCAGACGTCATCGGTGTTGTATTCATTCTTTTCAACAATCCTTCTTGCCGTTCGGTAGAAAAAGACTGGGCTACGGTCATAATTATAAAAATACAAGCATAAACGATGACGCCTGGGACTATCAAATTCATATCCATTCCCAATTCAGGGTCTCCAAAAACAACTCCGAACATTAATGTAAGAACCGCAGGGAATAATAGCGTTAAAAACAAATTCGCCGGTTGTCGAATCAATTTTTTCAATTCCATTTTTACGAGAGCCTCTAGACCTTGAAGATTCATTTCATATCCCCTCCAGTATTCTTCGACCAGTTATTTTTAAGAAGACTTCCTCCAAGTTTTTAGCTTCATGCTTTTCCATCAGTTCTTTGGGGGTTCCAAGTTCTATCAGCTTTCCATAATCAATAATACCTACTCTATCACTGAGTGCTTCCGCTTCTTCGATGTAATGAGTTGTTAGAATAATCGTTTTGTTTCTACTTTTGAGAGATCCGATAAACTTCCATGTTGCACGACGGGCTCGCGGATCCATTCCGACTGTTGGTTCATCAAGGAAAGCAATTTGCGGATCATTAATCAAGGCTATTATCAGATTTAATTTCCGAAGCATTCCGCCACTATAGCCTTTTGCCTTTCTTTTACTAGCTTGTGTTAGGTCCAATGATTCTAGGAATGTATCAGTTCGTTCTTTCAACTCCTTCTTGGGTATTGAATGCAGACTTCCAAAAAGCTCGACATTTTCTCGCGCATTAAGAAACCTAAAAATCGCAGCTTCTTGTGGACACACGCCGATTAGCGCTTTAATCTCTTTTAGATTTTTCTTTAGATCATAACCCCCAACGATAGCAGTCCCTTTTGTTGGTTTCAATATCCCGCAAAGGATGTTTATTATTGTAGTCTTGCCAGCACCATTAGTCCCCAAAAGGCTGAAAAGCTCGCCCTGTTTTATTTCAAGGTTCACCTCATCGACGGCGGTAACATTTTCAAATTGCTTTACGAGATCCTTGATTATGATTGCAGAGTCATCATCGGGGTCTAATTTTGCCGACATTTTGACCTACTCTTTGATGTGATCTACTTTCTGGCATTGTGTATATAAGACATATTATTTCGGTGTTTTTATTTAGTCGATGCGCACGCACATTATCGCTGAATAACTAAACAGGAGAGCTTCCCAAGATTCTTCGTTCATAAGGCGGTCTTTTCAACATTACATCTTCTACAAAAACTCTCAACGGTTCTGCTACGCTCCAAGCCTGCGCTATGCAACCACGAGATGTGTGAGGCGGGTCACCATCAAAAATTTCACTTATTGTTCCAAGCCCAGCTTGAAAAGTTTCCTTCTGAAAGAGTGGCTGTAGAAAAGTTTTGAAGGCTAATTCACGCCAACGATTTTCATAGTTTTTCACTTTCAAGAAGGCAGTGGTGAAAGGTCCAAGGAGCCAAGCCCACACAGTTCCATTATGATACGCGCTGTGACGGTGATTCCAGTCTCCCAAATATTTTCCAATGTAACGTGAGTCTTTTTCTGACAGCGTCCTCAGTCCATAGGTGGCGAAAAGTCTTTTCCAAATAACATCAACAATCTTTTCTTCTTTTGTTTTGTCGAGCATGGGAAAGTCTAATGCCACTGCGATTATCTGGTTTGGCCTTAAGGAAGCATCCTGCTGTTTATCTTTTATTACATCGAACAACCAGCCTGCTTGTGGGTTCCAGAACTTTTTTACAAAGCTTTCTTTCGTTTTTTCCGCCATTACAGAGTATTCTTCTGCTTGTTTTTTCTGGTTGAAGCGGATGGATAGTAGTTCCATGGTTTTTAAGGCGTTATACCACAACGCTTGAACTTCCACAGCTTTTCCATCTCTCGGCGTCACAACTTCTTGGTTTATCATGGCATCCATCCACGTCAACTGTGGACCGTGCGCGATTAATCCGTCATCGTCTAAACGTATGTTGTATAAGGTTCCTTCGCAGTGATGCTTAACAATAGACTTTAAGAAACTCCACATTTGCTTATGAACAAAATCGAGATCTCCCGTGTATTTGAGGTATTGAAGAACAGCGTTGAAGTACCAGAGAGTAGCGTCCACTGTGTTGTAAGCTGGGTTTTCTCCAGCATGATCTGAAAAACGGTTTGGAATTATGCCTCTGCAGCAATAATGCTTAAAGGTCAACAAAATCTCTTTTGCATCTCCAAATCTTCCAGTTACCAGCGTTAGCCCTGGCAGCGAAATCAACGAGTCTCTTCCCCAATCTTCAAACCAATGATATCCAGCTATGACTGATTTTGCTTTAATTGACTCTCTATTCACTATGAAAGAGTCTGCTGCTAAAATCATCCATTTAAGCCAATTCTCCATTTGGATGTCACTGTAGTGCTCTTGAAACTTTTCAAGCGACTTTTCTTGACGACTCAGCTGCTGATGGCGCAGAGCATCAACGTCTTTACTAATCGAGGAAAAAACGTTTTTGGCTTCGCTTTTGGTTTTTCCTGCTGCCGCAACAATGAAGAACTCTTTTTTCTCTTCAGAAGCCACGTTGAGTTCGAAACATCCTGGCTGAAAACTGTCGTCTCTGCAACTTTCTCCCCGAGAATGATCCACTCGGAAATGCATTTGTCTTATCCATTTGCCTTTTCCTGCGTGATATTTTCCATCACTTGAAGTAATGATTAAACTGGACAGCGGAATAGACGGATAAAAATTTACTCCTTGGTGGACGGATTTTTGAAGAAACCTCCAATTTAGTTTGTCTTTATCTGTGACGTTGTGGAAGTGTCTGTAATTGGTTAAAGGAAAGATGCGGATGCTCACTACGTCTTTGGTGGGATTAAAGATTTCGTAATCTATCACAGTGGCGTTCTTGCCATATAACATGAAAATTGTTTTCTGAAGCTGAACTTTGTCTATGCTGTATCTGTAGGTAGGGAAGGGGTTGAGAGAGAAGTCAGAGAGAAAACGGTGGCCTTCTGGGTGGATGACACAGTCAAATTCGTTTGATCCAATTGAGTAAGTTTTGTCTTCAATTTTGACTACTTCATCCAGTTTGGTGAGGAGGACATTTCGGTCCGTGGGTGGATTAAAAGCAGCAACAAGAAGACCATGATATTTTCGGGTGTTGATTCCCAACGCTGTTGAGGAGGCATATCCGCCTAAACCGTTGGTTATTATCCACTCCATTTGAATTGCTTTGTTGAAATCTGAAAGAACATTTAATCCGAGGTGGATTTTGGGAGAATCAATTTTCATAGTTATCATCCTTAATTGAATACTTTTCGCCTTAATGGTTTTAGGTTAAGGCATCATTAGTTTAGCAACATTCTTATTCTTAGCCACGCCAAAATAGTTGGCAACTGGACGACATTTTGTCCGCAACAATAACGCATGTGGAATTTCCAAGTTGAGTTCTGTGAGTGTTTCAGCATGCCCCATACCTTTCGCCACCACAAAATTCGCTGAGTTATAGAGTTTCAGAAATTCTTTTGAACAATCTTCGAGTATTAGCCCAACGGAGTCTGAACCTGTAGTAACCACTTTATCTGCAACATTGTGCATCCCCACGTATTTAGCGTCCTCCATCGTGGCATCGTTAAGTACCGGCTTGCTTTTAACCGCCACTGTAACATTTGCTCCAAACTTCTTTAGTTCTTGAACCAGCAGCGTGTCAAAGGCTATTTCTCCAGCATTGTCAGTTAAAAATATGATTTTTTTCGCTTTTTTTGTTTGATTGAAAATCTCTGGGATTTCGTCGATAGCTAGGTCTTCTTCTGCTCCTCGAAATAGCTTCTCCAAGTCTTCGAATTTGAAGTCGTGGTGTGGGATGTCAAATTCCATGATGTTACCTACTATGGAGCATAAGCATGTTTTTCTAAACCGTGACTCTATTGAGAAGTTGTTTAAAACGATGTTTTTAGCTGATGGAAGGATTTCCATGGCTCTCTGATTACTTATTTGCTTTGTTTTCGCGTAAGGGTCTGGGTTACCGGTCACTTCTTTTATTATTTTGTCTCTCTGTGTGCCTAGGTAGGCTGCAACTGCGGTGGGCTTGAACTCTTTGGTTAGGAAATTTATGAGGGCGGACATAGTTTTAAATTGGAGAGATGGCTTGTCTGTTGCTTTTTCGGTTTCCAAGTAACCTCGATGAAGAGCACAGGCAGCGCATTCAGCTTTAACCTTCAATGGTGACCCTCTCTATACTTTTGTTATGCCTTCAGCAAAATCTAACAGCACCTTATAAGGGTCTTTCGCTTTCACAATGCCGCTTGCCACCAAAACTCCTTTTGTTCCAAGTCTCAAAGCAGCAGTCACATCTTCACCTTTTGTTAGCCCCGCTCCACACAGAACCACTACATCAGGGTTATTTTTTTTAACAACCCTAACTGCACCCGTAACTACCTCCGGCTTGGCTTTAGCCACAGGAATTCCTGTGCCAATTAATTCAGGTGGCTCCACCGCGATCATGTCTGGTTTAAGTTCAGCTACATTTGCGCTCAGAGCAGCAGTGGCTGTGCAAACCACTGAAGTTAACTCGGCTTCCCGTGCTCTTGCAATAGTTGCATCAATTTCAGTGAGCTTCAACTGCTTTTCTGAATGGTTGATCAACGTTCCCACTGCTCCAGCTTCTTTCATGGATTCAGCGAGAACGTGACCTGTGAAGCTACCTGGCTTTATTGTGTCAATGTGTTGCGCAAAAACGGGAAGGGACGCGGCGTTAGCGACTGGTGTTATATCGACGAATTGAGGGGCTAAACCTATGCAAACTTCAGTTTCTAAACTGACTTTTTCCGCGGTTTTAGCGAGTTCAACGGCTTTTTTTCCAGTAGCCTGTGAGTAAGTTTTAAAGTTCACGATAATTATGGGGATACGAATTTTGGTCAACATTAGTCTCCGCCTATTGCATATGTTCTTATCAATTAAACAGTTTTGGCATTCTTTGTTTTTTTAAACTTGTAGAATTTTCTCCTGCAGATGACAAATATTTAAGGTTTTATTGCTTAACAGGTTGTGCTGAAGAAAAATGGCAAAAGTTAGGGCTCATATTCTTGTGAGCGGAAGAGTCCAAGGCGTTTTCTTTAGAGTTGAAACTCGACGTGAAGCAAACAGAAGAAACGTTAGCGGATGGGTGCGAAATCTGTCAGACAGAAGGGTTGAAGCTGTTTTTGAGGGCGAAAAAGACGACGTGGAAAGGCTAATCGAGTTTTGCAGAACTGGTCCTTCAGGAGCTAGGGTAAAACATGCTGAAGTACGATGGGAACATTACACCGGTGAACTCAAAGGCTTTAGAATAAGTTACGAATATAGACGCATACTCTGACACAGTTTATTCATTGCGCAAAGATTTATTTTGAAGGAAAACTTCAAAGCCAAGTCCAAAATGAGCGGGCCATTACGCATACCATCCTGTTAATCAACGATGACGGAATAAAATCCATCGGTTTAATCGCTCTAAAACACAAGTTAGAAAAACCAGGCAAAGCAATCATTGTTACTTCAGAAAAAGGCTGGTGGAACAAATATTATACATCTGTAGAATCGAAAATTCCTTTCTCGAAGATTAGATATAAAGATGATGAAGACTTGCATTTCATTGTCATATAGGAAGCAGAGATTGAAATGTTTCGAAGATATTCAAATGTTTAAGGCCACATTTTTCACATTATGCAGAAAAACTAACTTAGATCCTTAGGTGAACATCGAAGTTGCTATTGCTTTTTTTGTGTGTGTAAGTCATAGTTTATCGTTCACGTTGTAGTTTTGTGTGTAGTGATAGGAAGAAGGTAAGTAATGAAGAAAGAAAAAGAAGTTGGGTTTGGGGTTTAAATTTTAACCTCACACCCAGCACAAAAACGCGCAGAGTCACTTTTACCATTCCTATGCTCTCAAGTCAAAAGTCTTAGCAAAAGACTCCAGATTGGGTTCAATTTCAAGGGGTTTTGCCGTATGTTGGAGGATTGCTTCAGTTGCTTTTAATCCGTTACCTGTTATGTAAAATATGACTGTTTCATCTGGCGAAACATCTCCGCTTTCAACCAGTTTCTTCAGAACCGCTACAGTCACGCCTCCAGCTGGTTCTGTGAAGATTCCTTCAGTTTTTGCTAGCAGTTTAATCGCGTCCAGTATCTCGGTGTTTGTAGCGCTTTCGGCTGTGCCACCTGATTGACGTATGATTTTAATAGCGTCGAATCCTTCACCTGGATTCCCTATGGCTAAACTTTTCGCGATTGTATTAGGGTATTCTATTGGTATGACATCGCTAGAATTGGACTTGAAAGCGCTTACTACAGGTGCACATCCTGAAGGTTGAGCGCCAGATACTCTAATTTTTCTCTTTTCGATTAGGTTAAGCTTTTGGAATTGGTTGAAGCCTCGCTGGATAGCGCAGAGAAGAGCTCCGCTTCCTACAGGCACTACCACATGGTCTGGTGTTTCCCATCCAAGTTGCTCACATACTTCGAATGCCAAGGTTTTTGAACCTTCAACATAGTAAGGACGAATGTTGATATTAGCGAAAGCCCAGTCATAGGTTTCTGAAGCTTGGGTGGCTAGTCTTTTGGCTTCGTCGAAGGTTCCTTTAACCGCCACTATTGTGGCTCCATAAGTTGATGCTTGCACGATTTTACTAATCTCTGTATACGCAGGAACGAATACATAACATGGCAATCCCGCTTTGGCTGCTAGCGCAGCTACAGCAGCAGCTAAGTTACCTGTTGATGCAGCTCCGCACGCTTTAGCGTTAAATTCGACAGCCTTAGATACTGCCACTGTTGATGGACGATCCTTGTAGGAGTAGGTCGGGTTCACGCTGTCGTCTTTTGCATACAATGCTTTTAATCCAAGAGCTTTAGCTAGTCTGTTGCATTTATGTAGGATTGTGAAACCTGCGCCCAGATTGACGATTTTTGTTTCATCCTGCACTGGCAGCAATTCAAAGTATCGCCAAACCGTTTTTGGCCTTTCTCGGAACGATTTCCTGTCAAGCTCTATAGAGTCGTACTCGTATGTGACTTCTAATGGTCCAAAACATTTTTCGCAAACATAAATTTTGGTAGGAGAATATTCTTTACCGCACTGTCTGCATTTAAGGGACTTTATGTGTTCAGGTTTTGAAACTTTTTGCAACATAACTAGAATCTAACATAGTTCGTTTATTAATAGCTTCTTGACATTGTTATGTTGATTGGAATATCTCTGTCTCGAGGATTAAAATTGCGCGCGATAATTACGAATGCAATATCGCACGGAAACATGTATTCAGCATGATATATTGCCCGAATTGTCAAACCGGCTTTATTGTCAGACGAGAATGCCGGGGAAAATTCTATTCATGTAATGACTGTCCTTGCTGTGAATACAGACTTCCTATGTGCCTTAATTGTGGTTAAGGTTTTCTTTTCGAAAGTTCTGATACAAATGACTTCACCAAGTTTGCAACGTACTATGTTTGTACGAATATAGATTGCTCATTCAAGAGAGAGAAATTCCCGCGCTGCAAAGATGGATACCTTATTGTAAGAAGCGGCAGATATGCGAGATTTTTTGGTTGTAGCAATTATCCCGCCTGTACATATACCCGATCATTTGCTCGGACTTGGCTGGCGTGCAAATGCTTCCAAAACTCATGTTAAGACACGATATCACGCGTTGAACTTGTGTTAAAACATATGTTCATAATATTGAATTTGGAATGGTCAGAATGCTTAAAGACACAATGACACAAAATACTCTAACGGAAAAAAAGTTGATCAGCCATGAGCAACTCTGTCCATAAAATCACTTGTGAACTTCAAACTCTGCTCGAAAAAGCCGTGAAAAAGAATTTAGCACAAGGAATTCTACTCTCAGGCGGTTTGGACACAAGTATTTTAGCGGTTGTTGCATCAAAGTTCGTTTCGCTAAAAGCTTTCACTGTTGCGTTGCAAGGAGCTCCAGCTCCAGACGTAAAATATGCTACTTCAATGGCTAATCGTTTGAAACTCAAACATTTGGTTCACTATTTCGGCGAAGATGAACTTTACGAGAGCATCAAGAAAGTTGTTAAGACGAGGAAGTCTTTTGATCCTATGGAAATACGCAACAGCGCTGCAGTTTATGTTGGTTTAAAGATGGCGAAGGAGAATAGAGTAAACGCTGTAATGACAGGCGATGGATGTGATGAACTGTTTGCAGGTTACAGTTTCTTTTTCAATTTGGAAAAAGAACGGTTAGATTTGGAACTTCGGAAAATGTGGAACGTGATGTCATTCTCGTCTGTTCCATTGGCAAAGGCTATTGGAGTTGAAGCTAAACTTCCATTCCTTGATCCAGACTTCAAAGCTTTTGCCATGAAACTTGATTCACAATATAAAGTTTGTAGCGAGAAAGGACAACTAGTAGGCAAATGGATTATTCGCAAGGCTTACGAAGATTTCTTGCCCAAGGAAATTGTGTGGAGAACTAAAGCACCTATCGAACAAGGCTCAGGAACCACAACGCTTCCAAACAGATTCAATCAGAAAATAAGTGACGCTGAGTTCAATGAGAAAAAAAGCAAATATCTTGACAAGGACAAAGTAACAATTCGAGATAAGGAACAACTTTTCTATTACGAAATTTACAGGTCAGATTTAGGAGTGCCACGCCCCACGGATCCAGAAGGTAGACGGTGTCCTCAATGCAACTCGAATGTCGCTGAAAAGTCAACGTTCTGCCGAACGTGCGGCGCCTACCCTATTTGAATGGATAGTAAAGAAAACTGTTTTTATGCTATTGCACTGATTTCTATCTTGTGCTTCTTCTGCCACTCTTTCACAGGAATTCCAAGTTGTTTCTCAATTTTAGTTCTGTGTATAGAATTCATTGAGCAGAACGGAATAATCTTTCCTCCGGGTACAGCGTAATGTATGCAACACCGTTGAACCCTTTCAAGATCGAAGTTGTAGGGGTCCATGAAGTGCATAGATGAAATCATTAGCATTTTTCTGTGCAAGTCTCCTAACGCATTATAGCTTCCCGATTTTATTATAGGTAAGAGGTACTTTCTTAACAAACCGAATTTTATGTGACGCAGTGCTCCGATTAAACGAATCTGAGCTCTCCTTTTGTGTCCTTTTGCGGCTTCTTCATACACCTTATTCATGGTTCCAAGAAATTTTTCAATATCTCCGTATTTAGTGATTGGGATGATTTCTCCGCCTTCAACAAAGATGTAGGTAGCAGTTCCGCAGTGAGGATGAGTTGTAAATTCTGGATAGAATTTATCTTTTAACGCGCCAACTGCTTTAGAGACTGGAACAACAGCTGGCACTGGATAGAAGTCGGAGACCTTTATTTTTCCGTCAGTTTGTTCTTCGCAGAGCCTAGTGAAGTCAGATATTGTGATGCGCATTTTTTCTCTTTCTTGCTCTGGGAGCCTTCCGCAGAGAGAAACAGGTTGAACGTTTATGCATCTGATTACATCGAAGTTTTTAACGGCGAATCGTATGATTTCTCCTATTTGATGGTCGTTGACGCCTTTAATCAGCGTGACCACCAGAACCATACTCGTTATTCCTGCTTTTCGACAGTTTTCAATAGCTTTCATTTTCGTTTCAAGCAGATCACGCCCCCGCGTGAACTGGTACACTTCAGAGGACAAGCCATCGAACTGCAGGTAGACTGTGCTCATCCCGGCTTCTTTCAAACCGCGACAATAGTCTACACTTTGCGCAAGCCGCAGACCGTTAGTGTTTACTTCCACGTGTCGAAAGCCCAGCTCCTTTGCCATACGTATCAACTCGAAAAGGTCTTCTCGAATAGTGGGTTCTCCTCCTGAGAGCTGCAATGCAGTTGCAGGTACAGGATCGTTGCTTCGAAGGTTCACCATCATCTCTCGAACCTCCTCCTTCGATGGTTGATACACATATCCAGCAGTGGCAGCGTTAGCAAAACAGACTGGACACTTCAAATTGCATCGGTTGGTTACGTCGATAATAGCAAGCACTGTGTGCGACCTATGTTGTGGACAGATGCCACAGTCAAGTGGACAGCCTTGTTCTGTTTTGGTGCGAGGATTTCGAAGTCCCTCACCGTCATATCTGAATTTTTCGGCGCGCTTGTACTGTTCATAATCTGACCAGTAAACATCTTGAAACTCCCCGTGCTCAGAACATTCTTTCTTGATGTAGACTCTATTGTCCTCTTCAAATACGGTCGCGTCTAGAACCTTGAAGCATTCGGGGCATATGGATTTCGTTTCTTTTATAAACTGCAATTTGACACCACTGAGAGTTGTAAATTATTTAGCTAAGAAGTTAGAAAATACTGTATATAAGAAAGTTTCCAAACTTTTCATAAGGTGAAAAGGGGTGAGCCAACATGTCAATAAGCGACCACGCGAAAAAGATTCTACGTGAACTTGGACTGACAGAATACGAGACCCGCTCGTATTTATCGTTGCTGGAGAAAGGAGCCACAACAGCAAGCCAAGTCAGCGGACACGCAAACGTTCCATACTCAAAAATTTACGAAACCCTAAACTCGTTGGAGAGGAAAGGATGGATCGAAACCAAACGAGGCAGACCCAGTCGATACTATCCAAAATCTCCATCAGAAGCCTTGAACGCGGTCAGACTGCAATTAGAAGATTCTTTGAAGTCATGGGAACAAACCGTCGTGAGCGAATTACAGCCGCTTTACGAAAAAAGGGAAATTCGCGAAAAACCAGACATCTGGATTCTCCGCGGCGAATTCAACACACTTGCAAAACTTCGTGAAATGCTAAGCAAAGCGAAGGTTGAGTTGATGATTGCAGCACCAAAGCTTCCGAAGATACTTGTAGAAGCTGTTGTTCCGATGTTAATTGCTGTTAAAGGCAGCGAAGTTAAGACTCTATTGATGATAGGAAAAGATGTAGAAGAACAAATCATAGAAGACCTAATGGAAATGGCAGAGGTTAGAGTTCGAGACCACATGTTTGGTGGAGGTGTCATCGTGGACGGTAAGGAGGCGTTACTCCTACTGGGCGAAGAAAAAACACCCCTAGCCATATGGTCAGATCATTTGGGATTGGTGAAGTTTGCTAAAGACTATTTCCAGTACCTATGGAACTCATCAGAAATAATATAGCGTATGTTTGGACAAAGCCACAACGCTTAAATTTAAGGTTAAGCTGTACAACAACCTCTTAAGTTTTCTGAGGTAAGGTCGTATGAGCAAAAAAACGACAGTTGAAGAGCTTTTAGCTAAAGCGAAGAAACCAGCCAAACTTGCTCTAGCCTACCACCCCTTCTACGCGGGAAAAGTTCAGGTTATGCCCAAATGCGCTATAAGAACTACTTCCGACTTCGCCATATGGTACACTCCAGGTGTAGCAGCTTCCTGTAGAAAAATTAATGAAGAACCGGAACAGGTTTTCCAACACACCAACAAGTGGAACTACGTAGCCGTTGTAAGCGACGGAACCAGAGTGCTTGGTTTAGGCGATATAGGACCCGAAGCTGGCTTGCCAGTGATGGAAGGAAAAGCCTTACTATTCAAATATTTAGGCGGAGTTGACGCGTTCCCAATCTGTCTAGGAACAAAAGATCCAGACGAGATCATAACCGCTTGCAGGTGGTTGGAGCCCACGTTTGGAGGTATCAATCTCGAGGACTTGAGCAAGCCAAAATGCTTCTACATACTTGAGCACTTGAGAGATCAACTTAAAATCCCAGTTTGGCATGATGATCAACAGGGCACAGCTACAGTTATACTAGCAGGGGTGATTAACGCTCTGAAAGTTGCGGGTAAAAAAATGGATGAAGTGCTGATAACCCTAGTAGGGATTGGATCAGCAAACACAAGAACAGCCATTGTTCTAATCAGAGCGGGTGTTAAGCCGGAAAACATAATTATGGTGGACACCAAGGGAATTTTGCATCCTAACAGGAAAGACTTGGAAGCTGAAAAGAAAGCAAACCCGTGGAAATGGGATTTCTGTCTAAAAACCAACGGCGAGGGAAGAACGGGAAACACACCTGAAGCCTTGAAAGATGTTGACGTTTGCATAGCCGCATCAAAACCGGGACCCGGCACAATCAAAAAAGAATGGATATCCAAAATGGCAACCAACTCCATAATATTTGCTTGCGCAAATCCCGTTCCCGAAATATGGCCATGGGAGGCAAAAGAGGCTGGCGTCAAGATTGTTGCGACTGGCAGATCCGACTTTGAAAACCAGATAAACAATTCTTTGGGCTTCCCAGGAATCTTCAGAGGGGTTTTAGACGTGAAAGCTACGACTATCACTGATGATATGTGTATTGCCGCTGCCGTTGAGATGGCAAATTTCGCTGAAGAGCGGGGAATTCACGAGGGCGATATCGTTCCTAGAATGGATGAGTGGGAGGTCTATCCCCGAGTGGCTGTTGCTTGCGCCTTAAAGTCGATAGAGGAAGGTGTTGCTAGAGTTAAGTTGAGCAGACAGGAATTGTGGGATAGAGCTGTTTCAATTATTAAGAACGCCAGAGAATCAACCGCCACACTGATGAAGGAAGGTCTCATCCCGTCTCCTCCGCCTGAAGAAGAGATTTTAGGAAGCTCATAATCTTCGCCCCATTTTTTTTGGAGTTTGAAGAATTGGAAAAGAGAAAGCTTTTCGTATCTTTTGAAAGCTATGGTCTCTTCAAACATTTCCGAAGTGGATGTCATAGATTTCTCTCTTTTAGATAATTTTTTCTATGCGTATATGCCTCACTGAATACGCATGCATTTCGAAGATTGAAAAAAATAATAAAAAACTTTTGAGAAAATTAGCAAGCGGTTTAACAACTAGATGAATTGGCGGTGGAGCCTAGTATCTGGGTCTTCTCGATCGTCTTCTCTTTGACCAACAATCTCGACAGTAAACTGGTCTACTAGGATCGGGTTTGAATGGAACTTCACATTCTTGACCGCAATCGGCACAGACTGCTTTATGCATCTCTCGGGATTCTCTATACGACACGCGAATTGCACCTCCCTCTTATAGTTAACGAAGAACTAGTATTCTTGAGTTGAATTCTA
>Ga0209635_10002675_pt1 | contig 13737 bp, 11 predicted proteins | sample DeeMarSWOR230_32_FD_187463 | JGI IMG/M metagenome (GOLD analysis project Ga0209635, IMG submission 187463) | Marine sediment microbial communities from White Oak River estuary, North Carolina - WOR-2-30_32 (SPAdes) (version 2) | ecosystem: Environmental > Aquatic > Marine > Intertidal zone >...
TTCTCTGCGTGAATCCTAACATTTTTCAGGATTATCCGGAGTCCTCCAACTGATAGAGGTAAGGTTGGCATGGAAATTACGCCCTCTTGTGAAGGCATAGCTAGAGGTGTCTCAGCTTCAATAGGTTGTTCTTCAGCCTCTTCTTCAGCTTTCCAAAATTCAAGGACGGGGTGATTTACATTCACTAAGAAGCTCCGCAACTCATCAATAGTTTTCGCATCATTTTCAGTCGCAATCTTATCAATGATGTCTTCAGGTATTCCGTCTCGTACTCTTTCCTTAATCTCATTTGGCATCCAAACCACTTTATTCCATCCCCCGTCAGCTTGAAAGAACTTAGGAGATCGCAAATACTCTATTGATATACCATTGAAGCCTCGCGACTGTCTTCCACCTCCTGTGTGGTCAGACATCGTAGCAAATGAAAGCCCATTTACACATAATTCTGTGAAATCTCTATGAACTATCCCAATGCCCTCAAGTTCTGGAACATAGAAGGCTATTCCTTCAAAACATCCGCATGAGGTGTGTGGGTATCCAAACATGCTGTAAAGCCAGACCCTATTGACTTCACCAAGAGACTTGGATGAAACCACCTCGTTAACGCCGCTCCACTCACCATTAGTTGAATCTAAACACTCGCCCTTTTCTATTCTGAAGTTTGGTCCCTTTGGATCGATCCTCGCAGAGGCTCTTGCATCAAACCAACTGACTGCGCCGCAGGAACAATACCTGTCCGGTGCAACAATACATACATGTGTTGGCGCAAAAGACTGGCATAGGACACAACCATAGAAGGCATCCACGTCCTCATCTCTCAACCCTCGTGCCCGAGCATCTCTCTCCTCATAGACCTTCAAAGCCTCCTCCTTCATCTCCTCGACCTTTACAGGATCTGAGACGAATGTGATTTGTATCTTCTCTACTATTGGGAGTTCGGCTTTGTACAGGAGTTCAAGGACTTTACCCCAGATCTTGAATGAGTTAAATCCTTTCTCGTATGAAGCTTTACTGATTCTCACATAGAGATCGTATCTCTGGTTAAGGTGCATTGTGCCTTCGATGTAATTGGTGTATTCATGAATCCTTCTCTCTATGACGCCTTCGAGGTCCTTTTCGAGTTCGGATCCAGAGACTTCAACGTAGATCCCTAGTGGGTTCGTGCTTCTCTCTTCTAGATCGTTGATGTCAGACCCAATAATGATGATCTTGCCATCTTCAATCTCCTCTGGATCTTTGACTTGTACCAACTCGAACTTGTGTCTAGCACCTCGAGGGAGGGGTCCACCAAATTGAACCCTCATGTCTCTGTATCTTATGTTTTCGCCCGAGTAGATTACACCAACATCGACCGGGATAGTCTTAAACGCAGACACTTTTATTCCTCCTATAATGCTGATAAAACAACTTAGATATCCTTCTTAAAGGATGTGAATCTTGAAATAATCGATTTTTATTCATTCATAACGCTCCTCTATTTGATTTTTTAATTCTTGAATTGCATGTATTGCTGGTGAGTTACCTGAATAATCGATGGGAGCAACCTGTTCGATGTCAGCTCGACGGATCGCCTCATCAAATGGAATAACACCTAATAGCTCTAAACCTAGTTCATCCAATGATTTTTCGATGAAGACTTTGTCTTCATGAGAGGTTACCTTATTTGCTACAACCGCTACTTCGGTAATTCCAATGTCTTCAGCTAAGCTCTTTATCTTTTTTACAGTCTCGATTGATTGAGTCCCTGGTTCCACAACACAGAGAAGAAGCTGGAAACCCCTTGTAGTACCTCTTCCCAAATGCTCTAAACCAGCTTCCATGTCCATCACGACAGCTTCATCGCTCTTAAGAGAGATGTGCCTAAGAATTGCCCGTATGAGCGCGTTTGCGGGGCACATGCAACCTGATCCACCTGAGCCAACCGTTCCTATTACTAGCAGTTTTACTCCATCAGGACCAGTAACACCGTACTTTTTAGCTACGTCATCAACCTTTGGATTAAGCTTGAAAAAAGTCTGAAAACCCTTGGTGTCCTCCAGTTGAGAATCAACTCCTGCTCGTTCACGAATGAAATCCTCGTTATTCACTAAGGGAACTATCTTAGAAGCAACATTTGAAGGTATACCGAGCGCGTATGAAAGATTTAACGCTGGATCAGCGTCAACAGCTAGCACTTTATACTCGCTTCTTGCTAGAAGTCGCGATAATGTTCCAGCAACTAGAGTTTTTCCCACGCCTCCCTTCCCAGAAACAGCAATTTTCAAGAAAGTTATCACCTTTAAATTATAAGTTGTAATATTCTTAAACCGAGAAGACTATTACTATCCTTCAAGTTGACTTATCATATCGTCCAGGGTTTCTTGCCACTTTTTCAATGATATGTTTGGAAACGACCAAGTCGCGTGCGGCTGATAAAATCTATCCAGAGAAACCCGGACTAAATCTTTAGTTGAGTGTTTTAGCCCAGCAAAGAGTAGCCATTCCATGTGATAGGGAAGTCCCATGATTATTGCGAGGTCATAAGGACCTTTTCCATCCAGTCCTAACCATGAATGATCTCGCAATCGATTTGCGATGTCAACAGCGGGCATTGAACCTGAAGGAGTAAAGTTTCGGTTGTTAAATTCAAGAATTGTATGAGCCGTTGCTAATATTGGTATGTTACTAGCTTTAGAAAATCGAATGATGTAAGAAATTGGTTTTTCTTTCTCCTCGTCTCCTTCTACGCTTTTATGGCCCACAACTAAGAGATGTCTTTTGGCGCTATTTATGATTTTTAATGCGTCATCGGAGCTTGTAAGCACTTTAGCTCTTCTTGTGCCTCCCATCATTGCTCTCTGCCAGGGCTCCGCACTCATTTCCCTTCTTCACCATCCTCTTCTCTCTTAACAACCAATCTTTCAAGTAATGTTGGGTCTGGAATATCCTTCTCTTTCCAATCTTTACTCTCAAGTATCTCCATGATTTCATCCATCATGGTGATTGGTATGTCTGATCTTGTTCTGATGAAGAGGTCAATATCATCGGGTATGACTCCATAAAGTCTCCTAGAGAGATCGATGTAGTGAGTCAACTTAATTGCCCTACCCTTTGGTGTATCGTTTGGTCTCAAACAGAGTTTTGCGATCATTACCATGGCCTCCTCTTTGGTTTCAGCTGTACTAAATAGATGTTCGGGTGTTGGTCCGACATAGACCTTCTTACCTGTACGCGCGTCTAGGACGTACCAGTCTTCCTTTTTCTCCTTTCGTCCAAGTAGCATTCTCCTGTATTTGAGTCCGTGAGGTCCAACTATGACTGGGACACCAAGCCTCCAAAAACCACTTGCGATTGAGGCAGCTTTTTGAGAATATGCGCCCCATGCTACTCCAACAGCTCCCACTCGGTTTAAAACGTAGTCAGCTATCTCTTCATAGTTTGCTCTTAGTGAGCGTCGTGCAAAGATACTTGCTATCTTGATTGCTGCACCTGCGATATGTGGATTTGAAACACATGAACCGATATTAATAATCGAACCCGCTTCAAAAGCACTGGGATTCGTTTCGTAAAGGGTCATACCTTCTTCATCCTTGTGCATACCAATTGACATGGCAGCGCAGCCAGTTGTGAGAACAATGAAACGACGCTTAGCAAACTCTTTAGCAATCTCCATTACATCTTGACCTCCATTAGGGTAATTGGAGCATCCAACTAATGCTATAACTCCGGGTATTTCTCCGAGAACGACTCCTGCTCCTATAGCTCTGATTTCCGTGTCTTGAATGGCGCCCCTTCCCGCTCTAACTTTAAATTTTTCCTCTTTGAGCTGTTTTTCATTTGCCTTGATAATATAACTGTGAATGGGTAACTCTATAGGACAGGCGCTATCACAGCGTGCACACCCAATGCAATGGTTGATTAATTCGCCTAAGTAACTGAGATCACCTTGAGCAGCAGCTGCCATGGCTTTTGGAATCGGTAGATTATTGGGACAGGCTCTCATACACTCACTGCATTGCAGACATTTTTGTGTTCCCTGTATCAATTCGTCTACTTTAGGTATTATCTTGAATTTACTCCTCTTGGACGCGATTTTTAATGCGGTTTGAACAGCAACTTCACCCACTAATTTCGAATCAAGTATGAGAGCACCTGGTTCTTTACCCTCTACTAGATCTGCTACAATTATGTCTGCTGAATCATTACTCCTGTTGGGAAGTCCTGCACAGTTTTTCCCTACTGTGGTGATCAAAGGTGCTTTTATCTTCTGAGCTTCTTGAAGTATGTCTGCTCGGATACACTGTTCGTCAACTACTATAACATCTGGTACGCCACTTCTAATAAATCGAAGTTGCCATGACATTGGACCAACAATCTTCGCCCTGGAGTTGTATCTTATCATGTCGTGAGCTGAACAACATATACCACAGACCTCTACTTCATCATATAGTTCATGATCTGTAGTATAATCCAGTATATCTATAGAGGGCGGAACATTGTGGCCAATAACCAAAATAACTGGTTTATTTATGTCCACAGAGCCGAATCCAAGATCTGATAATGGTGGATCTGGGTCAGCTCGTGGAAATCCGTAAGCAGAGATTTGAGCCAAATCGGCTACTTCCATACCCACTTGGTCTATCATACCTGCATGGAATACTTTTGACTCGAAGTCCAAATTATCACCCTCTTGACCCGTGTGAGTAGCTGCTAGCAGATGGACAATCTCTTGCTCGAGGTAGTCTAATACGATTTCTAGATCTCCAAGCGTCTTTGGTCTCACGCCACAGACTAGCCTAGTTACTGGTGCCTCAACCTCGATATTTCTTCCTCCCACATCGATCGGACTTTCCCTTCCATATTCTTCGATGAGTTGTTCTACAAGATGACGCGCATGACCTGTGTGAGTAGCAGCACCTATGCAGCACGCAATGAGAACAATCCTAGATTGTTGACCATCCATGTCGATTCCACATGCACCACGCTTTCCTTCTCCTAAATCACACTTACCCATTGTGCATAAGCAGCACAGATCACATAGTGGCATGTAGAAAGGCTTGTATCTCTCCAGAAGCTTCCGATCCCAGTCTCTGAACTCCGTCATGGAAGGATAAGGTGTAGGACCCATAATCTCAGCCCAATCCTCGTCCAAGACCTCTCCAATAGAGATCTGAAGATCCTTTAATGAACTATTGTCTGTTTTTAACTCTCCAATTTTAAGCTTAATGCCCTTCTTGAGCATATAAAAAACTCCTATTATTAATGAAACTTCTTTATTTTCGTACAATAATCTCATTTATGCTTTTTGAATTAAACAAATTCTTATTTCATCGTTTATAGAGAACAGTTACTTGCCTGGAAATGAGACCAATGCTCTCCAAGTTGAAAGTAAAAAGGATTCGAACTAGATACTGGAGACCTGGAGAGGATTATGCAAAGATCATAGCTGAAAGTTTAAGGTTGCATGTCGACGATGGAGATTTTATCGTTGTAAGCGAAAAGGCGATTTCAACAGCGAAGGGTAACATCATCGATGAGCGGAAGATAAAACCAGGACTCGTAGCTAAACTATTAGCCAGTATATGGATGAGATTTGTGTGGGGGAGATTTCTAGGATATGTCTGCAATCTTCAAAGTGATGCTATTGAACACTTAATAAACTACCCTTACATTGAAGGAGCTTCTCACAAGCAATTAGCTATAAGAACGTCGACGGTTCTCCAAAGTTTAAAACATGGTTCTGAAGGAGGCATAGACCTCAGCAATTTACCTTGCGCGTATGCTTGTCTTCCATTAAAGGATCCATATGAAACTGCGGAGAAAATTAGACTAGAACTTCTGAAAACTACCTCAAAGTCGATTAATGTCATTCTTTCTGACACGGATTCCACGTTTACATATAGAAATGTTCACTTCACAACTCACCCCAATCCCATTAAAGGAATAAGCTCTTTCGGTGGCTTTCTCATCTATATACTGGGACGTTTTTTCGAGTTAAAGCAGAGAGCTACGCCAATCGCCATTGTTGGTATCGAACTCTCAATTGAAGATGTCTTGAGGTTGGCTGAGCTAGCTCACAGAGCCAGAGGGTCTGGTGCGGGTAGAACCGTCTGGGATGTCGCTAAGAGATTTGACGTGGGATTTAATGAAGTGTCCTGGGGTATGATGAATAACGTGCCCCATTACCCTGTGGTTTTAATTCGATGTAACACGGATTCAAGTAACAATTAATTCTTTTAGATAGGCCTTGTAAGGTCCCAGCTTTCCACCGTAGTTAGCTGATGTTATCCTTATAACATCAGTTGATAAAACCGCTGCCTGTATTCCTTTTGTCATAGCGTCTTTTACACTTTTCAAGTTTAATCCGTTTATCACAATTTCATAAATGCTTTCAGCTTCACTTGGAACTAAAGATTCTTCAACATTTTCTTTTATCGTTGGGCAAAAGGCGGTGTTTGTTGAAGCCTTCAACTTATAATGGCGCGAACCAATCTTTGTTCCAGACCTACAAATCCCTCCTGGAAAAGGAGCGATAACGCCAGGTGCTCTTTTGATTTCTCGGATCGCCTTCTCAGAGGCTTCAAGAGCGGCTCTCTGATTAGTGGCCATAATCAGTATGTTTCCTCCAGCCACGGCTTTCTTTACTCCAAAACTTTCTTCGATGACAAAGCTGCTTTCCATAACAGGAATGATCCAAACGGTTCGACCTGATAATTCACTCTTCTTTTCAAATCCGTCTCCAAAATATCTCAGACTTGCTCCTGCTCTAATTTTTCTTGGGGCACTTGATAACCCGTCGAAGACAGCTGTTGTTGGGCAAGTGAGTATGCATTGCCCAATTCGTGAAACCATCTGATTTTTCAATTGCCGTCGTGACGTGTGGTATATTTGAATTACGATACCTGGTCTACCATCAGGTGTTTTTTCAGGTTTAATCTTGGATTCTATACCAGATTCAGCTGGCGATCCAATGATTGAAGTAGCATATCCAGTCGCTGATCTAGCTGCTGTCAACGCCCAATTCATACTATCCGCTGTGATGACTAATCGTGCTGCCCACATTGGGAACATTTCAGCATATGTATCTACGATCTCGACGCCTTTGTGTTCGAATACTTGGTTGCTCATTTAAGTATGCCTCGCTGTCTCTTAATGGGCATCATTCAGTCTTTGATATCAACGATTTAGCAATATTGTATGCAGCTTTATGATCAAAGATGCCGTTCTTAGCTTCAACCACTTGTCGTAAGAGTTCAGCTTCCACCTTGTTTTTCAAAGAACCTATGCTCAGGGCTCCAATGCCTTTTACTCCGTTGATGATTTCTTCTCCTTTGTTTGTTGGTTTTAATCCCTCTATTCCGGTAGGAGGAACTGCATTAACATCAGCCACTACTTTACAGCGAGAACCATGCTTTTCGAGCGTTTCTAAGCATAGTAACTGGATTCCCTGCTTACCTGTTGACAGGATTATGTCGGCTCCTTCTATAGCTCGTCCAAAGGACTCGTCATCATTAGCTTTGACTCCAGATATTAGCTCTGAACCAAGTTCAAGGTTTATTTCATGACTTATGGCTTGGGCTCTCTCTTTTGATCTTGAAGTAATTCTCACATCTGCGTTTTCAGAAGCGTAGAGATATGCTGCTGCTTGTCCAACAGGACCAGTTCCCGCTAAAACCGTTACTGTTTTTCCCCGTAAATCGTGGAATGCTGGGTCAATGAGAAACGAGATCGTTTTTGCCACTGCAGCTGAAGCCGTTGTATATGCCCCTCTCGGATCAACTATCACTGCCACTTGAAAGGGGGGAAACATCGTCTTCTTAATTATCTTTAAAACTTTTCTAACGGTTTCAACATCTGAGCCTCCAAGGAAGATCTTTGTGTATTTTGTGCCAGAAGGGCCTCTTGGGAACATCGAATCAGATACGAGTTGGGAGATGTCCGACTCTTTAACACCTGGGTAATGCAAGATCTTCGCGTCAGGGAAGAGATCAATAGTCAATAGGGTATCAAACGGACTAACGTGTCTGTCAGTGTCTATGAATATGAAGACCGTTTTTCTCTCTTTCTTTTTAGACAAGTCTGTTACGCCTTCCAAGTGATTTATTAAGAACATTAATAAGTCGATTGCTGCTCCAATTTAGAAAGACTCTGAAAAACTTACTTCTCATGATTAATTAGGTATCACCTAAGCATAATCGATTATGTAAGAAGGGACTCCCATTGTCTATTGAGGTTATTTTGATCACAGGTCGAAGCACCTCACAGGGATTAGGTCTAGAGTTAGGAAAACACTCTGAAAAGTATAAACGAGGAGTTGCTTCCTGCGAACTCAACGTAGATGATATGAGGGATCTAGCAATAGAGACTGATGACCTCGTAAAGGTAAGCTCTGAATGTGGATCCGTTGTTTTACGAGTAGCAGAGCTGGAACAGGAAGTTCCAAGAGGAGTAGCTTTTGTGCCAAACGGACCATGGGTTAATTTAATCATTTGTTCAGATACAAGCGGAACAGGTATGCCTAGATACAAGGGGATTAGAGTAAAGATTCATCCCATAGAAGATGGAATTGTAGGCGATGTCTCATCACTGGTGGAGGCTGAGGATGAGTGACTTTTAACGTTACTAATGACATTGCGTGTCCTTTCTGTGGCTGTCTTTGTGATGATCTCAAAGTCATAATTTCCGATGGAAAGATCGTTGATGTTAAGAACGCGTGCATCTATGGCCTCACAAAGTTCCTTAATTACTCACTTGAGAGATCTGTCACACCAGTTGTTCAAGGTGATAACGGAAAAGTCGAAGTCGACTTAGAGACGGCTGTAGATAAATCTGCTCGAATACTAATTGATGCAAAGTACCCTTTACTTTATGGATGGAGTTGTACGAGTTGTGAGGCTCAAAGAGTAGGTCTTGAGCTAGCTGAAGAGATCGGAGGAGTAATAGATAACACCACATCAGTGTGTCATGGACCAAGCATTGAGGCTCTCCAAGAGATAGGTGAGTCAACTTGCACATTAGGAGAGGTCAAGAGTAGAGCTGACCTCATCATATACTGGGGGTCGAACCCTCTCCAATCTCATATGAGACACCTCAGCCGTTATACGATTGGCACTGAAGGAAGATTTAGAAAGACACGTGACGATCGAACAATGGTCGTTATAGATGTTAGAAATACCTATTCAGCCAGAGTTGCTGATTACTTTTATCAAATTGAACCCAACAGCGACTATGAGTTAATGTCTGCTTTGAGAGTAGCTTTAAGGGACCAAGAGATCGAACAGGACGAAGTTGCAGGATTGAAGAAGGATGAGATTTACGATCTCGCTGACATGATGATTAGTTGTGATTTTGGCATAGTGTTTTTTGGCCTAGGTTTAACAATGAGTCTTGGAGCCAACAGAAACGTGGACGCAGCACTCAGCCTCATCCGGGATTTGAATAAACGGACGAAGTTCTTGATTATGCCGATGAGGGGACATTTCAACGTGGCTGGCGCAGATGTTGTTTTCACATGGCAGACAGGATACCCTTTTGCTGTAGACTTCAGCAGAGGATATCCACGTTACAATCCTGGTGACACATCAGCGGTCGATATACTATTGAGAGGTGAGAGTGATGCCTCTCTCATTGTAGCTTCTGATCCTGTAGCAACATTTCCAGTTGAAGCATCAAAGCGATTACTGTCAAATCCTCTTATTTGCATTGATCCGCATCGTTCTCTCACTGCAAAAGCTGCAACTGTGGCAATCCCCTCAAACTTTGTAGGAATTGAGTGTACCGGAACCGCTTACAGGATGGATACGATTCCTCTACCTTTGAAGAAGGTCATTGAGCCTCCAGAAGGATGCCTTTCAGATGTTCAGCTTCTTGAGATGATCTTGCGTAGAGTAAGAGAGTTGAAAGGGTGAATCTTAGTGGACTTGCTAATCATTAACGGAGTAGTTTATGATCCCATCAATAGTGTAAATGGGGAAAGAATGGATATAGCAGTCCACAATGGGAAGATCGTTGGACATGTAAATGATTCCGAGGCTAAGGTGATAGACGCCTCTAACATGCTTATTATGTCTGGAGGCGTGGACATTCATTCTCACATCGCTGGTCCAAAGGTGAATGCTGGTCGACTGCTAAGGCCAGAAGATCATGTGAATGACTTTGAGGTTAAAGGACCATTCATCCGGTCTGGTGTAGGAGGATCTGTTCCTTCTACATTTACAACAGGATACCGTTATGCTCGAATGGGATACACAACTGTAATGGAGCCCGCAACACCCCCGATAAAAACAAGACACACGCACGATGAGTTGAACGACACACCTATCATCGATAAGGCGTGTTACATACTGTTTGGCAATAATTGGTTTGTATTAGAGTATCTTAAGGATAATAGAGTAGAGGATTGTGCGGAGTATGTTTCTTGGATACTTGATGCTCTCAAGGGATACGCGGTTAAGGTCGTTAATCCCGGAGGAGTTGAGGCATGGGGTTGGGGTGAGAATGTCCGAGGAATAGATGATGTTGTCCCAAATTTCGGCATAACTCCTCGTGAGATAATAAGAGGTCTCTGTAAGGTTAACACTTTACTTGGTCTCCCTCATTCTGTACACCTTCACACAAACAATCTTGGCAGGCCCGGGAATTATCAAACTACCCTGGATACGATGAGATGTGTTGAAGACTTAGCTGACGTCGACCCTATTCTCCATATAACTCACTGTCAATTCAGTTCTTTCAAGGGAGATGATTGGACAAATCTGACTTCGGCAGCCCCTGAAATATCAGATTACGTGAATAAACATAGCCACGTCACACTCGATATGGGGCAGATCATATTCACTGAAACCACTACCATGACTGCTGACGGGCCTCATGAGTATATGATACATGGTATTTCAGGAAATAAATGGGTTAACCTTGACATTGAAGCAGAGACAGGCGGAGGCGTGGTTCCCTATACTTATAAACCGAAGAGTTACGTTAACGCCACTCAATGGACAATTGGTCTTGAGCTAGCACTCATGATAGATGATCCTTGGAAGATCATGTTATCCACTGATCATCCCAATGCAGGACCATTTGTTGAATATCCAAGTATAATGTCCTGGCTTATCAGTAAATACGCACGCCAAAAGTCGCTTGAAAAAGTGAATAAAAAAACTCTTCGTAGAAGCCACCTGAGTGATTTGGATAGAGAGCTTTCTCTCTCCGAGCTTATCGTGATGACGAGATGCTCTCCTTCAAAAGCCTTAGGCTTGGACAAAAAGGGTCACTTGGGAGTGGGAGCAGATGCTGATATTGCGATATTTGACATAGATCCAATGAGAGTTGATACTTCAAAGGAGTATCTGAAATACGACAGGGCGTTTCGACGTGCTGCCTATACAATAAAAGATGGAATAGTTGTAGCTAGAAATGGTGAAATCACCACAAGACACACTGGTAAGACCTTATGGATCAAGAGTGGTTTTCCTCAGGAAGCCTTTGGTTCATTAATTAATGAACTCAGAGAACGCTTTGAAAGATACTATACTATTCAACTTGATAACTACCCAATAGATGAATCATGCCTTACAAACTCTAAACCAGTTTTCACTCAATCTAGTCTGTGGAGTTGAAGATGATGGTTCAGGTAAAGATAACAGCGAAGAAGACATTAATCCTGCCTGTGGATGCTGAGGTTATCACTCCAGATGCTATTGATAGCCTTTCATTATCCAAGGTAGAGTCTCTTTATGTCTGGGAGGGAAATCGTAGGAGACCACTCGGCGAGTTGTTCGATGTAGAGTTTATCGATTCAGATGAAGATGACGCTTTGACATTGTGGGTGAGAGGGGATCTTAAGAGCGTTCGTAGGATTGGCAGTCATATGTCTTTTGGAAGGATACTCATCGATGGAGACGTCGGAATGTATCTTGGAGAAAATATGAAAGGCGGAATGATTCAAGTTAAAGGTAACGCAGGCTCGTGGCTTGGCTCTGACATGAACGCGGGACTCATAGAGGTTTTGGGCGACGCTGGAGATTTTGTCGGCGCGCCTCCAAGGGGATTAACAAGGGGAATGAGTGGTGGTAGGATACATGTTAAGGGAAGTGTTGGAAACGAGTGTGGATGTTGGATGGATGACGGCGTAATAATCGTTGACGGTGATTTGGGGCTGTTTGGAGGCATTCACATGAGAGGTGGAGTTATCCTAACACGAGGCAATACTCTGAGTAGGATTGGTGCTGGTATGGTTAATGGGAAGGTAGTCGTTTTGGGTAACGTACCATCAATATTACCCAGCTTCACTTTTGAGGAAATTCGTAAGAGCACACGTGTAGGCAATGATAGAGTTGAAGGACCTTTCTACATGTTTTCAGGCGATCTAGCAGAAGATGGCAAAGGTCGTCTTTACATTGCGATCAGTGAGAACAATCACTTGCATTTCATTGAGAAATATTTGGAGGTTAAATAACGAAATGAAAGAGAGAGGTAAGATTACAAGAATCGAGTCAGAGGATGAGATTCTGCTTGAAAGACGCATGCTAACTAGAGTAGTGAAGCTAATCCTCTCAAGAGATCAATGTATTGGCTGTGGGATATGTGTGGATATGTGTCCTAAAGAGGCCATAGAATACTCTCCTTCAGTCTTCGAGGAGAGAAAGTCTTTGAATCGTCCATCCATTGACTTTAAGAGTGATGATTGCGTACTTTGCGGTGAGTGTGTGACTTCTTGCCCAGTGAAAGCCCTCACGATGCTCATTGAGGGAGAGGAGAAGACTCCTGTTGTTGAGTTCAACGTTTTTGCATCATTAATAAAGAGGAGATAGATTTGGACAAAGAAAAGCCTAGAGTAGGTGTATACGTGTGTCATTGCGGTCACAACATAGCTGGCGTAATAAACTGTGAAGATCTAGCTGCTGAGGCTTCTAAGCGATCAGAAGTGGTTATCGGAAAGCATAACATGTACATGTGCGCTGACCAAGGCCAAGAACTTGTGAAGAACGACATAAAAGAGCACAACTTAGATCGCGTAATAGTGGCAGCCTGTTCTCCAAGAATGCATGAACACACCTTTCGGAAATGTGTCTCAAAAGCCGGATTAAACCCATATCTCTTTGAGATGGCGAACATCAGAGAGTTCTGTACCTGGTGTCACAGCAATCAGAAGGAAGAAGCTTATGATAAGGCTGTGGATCTTGTTGACATGGCCTTGGAGAAGGCAAAGAGACTCAAACCTCTTGACGTGATAAAGGTTCCAGTCACGAAGAGCGCATTGATCATAGGAGGAGGTGTAGCAGGCATTCACGCAGCTTTAGACTTAGCTGACATGGGGTTCAAGGTCTACCTAGTGGAGAGAAGCCCCAGTATCGGTGGTAGAATGGCGATGTTGGACAAGACCTTTCCAACACTCGACTGTTCAATATGTATTCTTGGTCCAAAGATGGTTGATGTTTCCCATCATCCCAATATTGAACTGCTTACGTGGTCTGCGGTTAAGAGCATAGAGGGATTCGTTGGTAACTTTAAGGTGAAGGTTGAGAAAAAGCCAAGGTATGTAATAGACGAGAAGTGTGATGGATGTGGAGATTGCGCTATCGTCTGTCCGATAGACGTTCCCAATGAATTCGATCAAGGACTCGGACCCAGAAAGGCTATCTATGTGCCTTTTCCTCAATCTGTCCCACTGATTTACACAGTAGACCTCGACTCGTGTATATATTGTATGAATTGTGTGGAGGCTTGCGGAGACAAGGAAGCGATCGACCTTGAAATGGA
>Ga0209635_10002687_pt1 | contig 13715 bp, 12 predicted proteins | sample DeeMarSWOR230_32_FD_187463 | JGI IMG/M metagenome (GOLD analysis project Ga0209635, IMG submission 187463) | Marine sediment microbial communities from White Oak River estuary, North Carolina - WOR-2-30_32 (SPAdes) (version 2) | ecosystem: Environmental > Aquatic > Marine > Intertidal zone >...
GTTCTTGTCTCGTGAGGATCATGTCTGTTCGTCCTTCAGGACTCTGTAGTGATCCACCCTGTGCCAACCCATAGGATATCTGTGCAGTTCCTAACACATCAGTGCAGTAGGCATTATCACCCACCACGTAGAAGGAATTGCTGTCAAAAAGAGATACCCATTGAGGTTTAATACCAGATTCAGAAATTGTTTGACTGTGAATTGCACTCCCCTGTGTGAATACTGCCTGTGCATTAATCCCTGACATCACTATGAATACTCCAATCAGCATTGATACTACTCTTCCCATGGTATCACCTCAGTGCTCCAGATGTATCTCTCACTAGTCCTGATGCATCCCTGGCCAATCCAGATACGTTCTTTACTACATTGGATATGTCCGCAGGATCAGCATAACTGGCATGCTTTTCCAGTTCATCCGCTTTTTCCATCAGGGCTTCAGCTGTTTCCTTTAGTTGAGAAATTCGTTCTTTTGAGTTTATGTTTTTCACCAGCTCTAGGGCATCGCTCACTAGACCGGATGCATTCCGAATGATACTGCAGGCATCACTTACCAGACCGGAAGCATCACTGACTAATCCTGATGCATTGGCAGTAGTTGCCAGATCTGTAAATCTCCGTGCAAACCTGGAGAATCGTGCTGTTTCTCTACAAAGGTTTCTGGTTCGTTTCGCTAACTCTTTGTATAACTCAGCAGTTTCTGTGTCGTTCACTAACCCTGATGCATCTCGTACCAACCCGCAGGCATCTCTAACTAGCCCAGATGTATCTCTCACTAGCCCACAGGTATCACTGACTAACCCAGAGGCAGAAGGTCTTACCTTCCCTGAGTCGAGAGCAGAAAAAATTTCCCTCACTGCATCATCGACTTCTAAAACGGCCTTATCGGCCTCCATTGTGGTTTTCATTTCCACAATTACTACATTCTTTTCCATGTAACCATCTCCATTTAAGTTGTTGATTGCGTCCCATGAATAAGCATCCAAATCAGGCACTCTATAGATTATTACCTCTGAAAATATATCAAACGGTTTTTTTTCGTTGCTGTTTTAAAAAGTTCTTGAAGGACTAGGTGCTCCAGAGGGTGCGGTAGGAATGAACAGTTATTTTGCGAATTCAAGTCTAACCAAAGGTTAGTAGAATCCATAAGCCCAGCAAATGCTACCCCCATTTCGTGCCAATATAGGCGATGATCTTTTATGTTCTCACCGAATTCTTTATTGAGCTCCATCCCTGAAATCTTCAAAGCAATTTCAAACAGGCCTGGAATATCAGATTCTGATGGATCGGAACGGAATTGATAATCGAGTATATATTCAGAGACTGGAACCCACAATTTTCGAATTTCTTTAAGCGTAGATGAGTTCCAGTCCTCTTTTTCTGCAACATGATCCGTCATTGAGATGGTCAACTCGTGACGCATTTGAAGTACGATTTCATCAAACCAAAGAACTGTAAGTTTGCCACCGGACTTAAATAGAAAAACTCAAGAGAATCGAATGGGATTTGGGAGTACATGGATGATATTCTAATCCCTATGGAATTACGATTCCTAATCAGAAGAGAACCTCCTCAGAAATACTGTGCAGATCTAGTACATGATTTTCTGTACTCTCCTCAGCACTACCACAAGGTATCAATTGAGAATTGATTGTTCTTCTATCCCAAAGATATTCTCACAGCTATCCAGAAAGCATTCAGACCCACTCATGATTGCCCTGAATGGCTGCACAAAGCCTGGAAAATCCTGCAAGCTGATGATGGAAGAAGAGGAGAAGAAGACCCAAGGAGAAAAAGAAGAGAGGAACTAATGTGATTAGACTGTAGATATCAGTTTGAACAAGGGATCCGTTTCTGTTCAGAACCCCTTGACATCTTGCAGTATCATAATCATTTATCCATGAAGTTAATAATCTTTCTCCATTACAGTGCTCTTCTGAATTACCAGAATAACCCAAGTATTCTTTCGCGTATGTTCTTAAGGAACACTTCCAATACAGCTATATGAGTGAAATGAGTTGGGAAGTAGCTCCCTCTATAATCACATCGTTTGCCACAGCTGCCCTGGCCTACCTCACATACAAATATATGAATGAACTCAAGAAGCATGATAAAGCAACATATGCATACAATTACCAGGGAAATCTCAAGACACTAATTGATTCAGGAGGACATATTTACTCCTATGAGTATGATTCGCTGGGAAGGCTTTCAAAAGCCTTCAATCCCGATTCTACTTTTAAGCAAACTCAGTACAATGACACCACGAATACAATTTCTGTCTATGACGAGAATATGCACAAGAAAGAATACCATCATGACTGGGTTGGTAATTTACTATGGGTGAAAGAGTACATAGATGCACAAAATTACTATCTGACTCAATATACGTATGATTCTGTAGGAAATCTGACTTCTATAACTGATGCCAACGGAAATACTACACTCTATGAGTATGATTCATTATTTGGAATAACTCAAATCATTCACCCCGACTCAACAACTGAGACACTTACGTACGATACTGTGGGCAATCTACTTCAGAAGGCAGATAGCAGTGGCAGTACTACATTTACCTACAATGTAATCTATCAGCTTACGGATATCCAATACCCAAATCAATCTTCAGTTACGTTTGGGTATGACTTAAGTGGCAATCGCACATTAATGACAGATTCTGCAGGAAGTGCTAGCTATTCCTACGATAATATGGGCTGTTGTATATCTCAAACCAGAACAATTGAAGGACACCCATATACCGTGAGCTACAGCTATGATGCTGCTTCTAGAGTGATATCTGTGAATTACCCAGATCAGAGTGTTATCAACTATGAGTATGATCCCCTGAACCGATTGATCAATATTCCTGGCTACGCTGAATTCACCTATAATGCTGATTCTCTCCTAGCGAGTATGACTTTTGATAACGGGACGGTGACTTCTTACCAGTACGATAGCTGTCACAAACCAACCGTCATTGAAGTATGTAGAAACGATACAGATTTTCTTACCATGCACTACCAGTATGATGCAGCGGGGAATATTACTCAACTGGATTATGATAGAAGACTCGTGGACCAGACATGGGAACAGTCTTCAAAGATCTTCCAGTATGACTGGCTGGATAGATTGATATTGGCTCAAGGGGACTATGGGTCACTGTCATATTCTTACGATCCTGCAGGAAATCGTCTCTCTCAGAATGATCTTACCTACACCTACAGTAATATGAATGAATTGCTCTCCATCAGCGATGGCACTGTATTCACCTATGATGAAATGGGAAATACCTCAACAAAGAATGATGGTGTTACCAGCTGGTCCTACACCTATGATAAGGAGAACTTATTGGAACAGGTAGTAAAGGATCAAAAAGTAGTTGGCGAATACATTTACGATGGAACGGGAAAGAGAATCCAGAAAACTGAATGGATACAATCTTTGCAGGAATACCATACAATAATTTATGTCTATTCTGGATTTGATGTAGTCTACGAAAAGAATTTAAACACAGGGGAAGAAGCTACCTACATGTATGGTCCAACTGGGAGAATTGCTAAGAAGGTTTCAGGGTTAACAGACTACTACCACACAGATCATCTGGGATCTATTCGATTAAAAACAGATGAATCGGGAGCAGTCGTCACAGATGCAGCCTACACCCCCTTTGGAGAGACTCTCACTGAACAAGAAGAACGCTTCCTCTTCGCTGGCAAAGAAAAAGATGCATCTACTGACTTGTACTACTTTGGTGCCCGGTATTATGACCCTAGAATAGGGAGATTTCTAACCAGAGACATAGCGATGGGCAATCATGAGAATCCTCAGAGTTTAAATCGATATTCATATTGCAGGAATAATCCTTTGGTATATGTAGATCCTGATGGCAGAATTGAAAAGAAGTTCGTAAGGGATGTGTCAGAGACTACCCATGGTAATGCAAGATTTATCTTCCTAATAGCACTTAGCTTTGGGGGGACGAATGAATCTGGGTCTTGGAGACAGAATCAACTCACAGACTTCGTAAATATCGATGCAACTTTCATAGGCAAAATACAGGCAAGTAAGGGCAATTCTAAAGTTACTTTTGAAGGAGCTCTTCATACATATATCCCATGGGGAGCAGGTGGCGCAGGAAATAATCAAGCAACGAAACTGGAAATTACTATCGAAAGTCCAGAAGGAAGCATTGAACTGGGATCAGTTGAAATCGAACTAGGAGATTTAACAGAAGGCGGTTTATGTTACTTGGAAAAAAAAGTGCAAGAGGGATCCATTGTGGTTTTTTTCGAGTACTATGCATACATGAGCGAAGAGGGTAGCGGGGTTGTGGTCAATGTCACTTTCAGCCTCGATTCATCTATAACTGTCGGAAAAGATGTGGAAATTACAGTTAAGATTACTCTCACTGGAAGCAGATCTTGCATAGATGAAGAAACCATGATACTGGAAGCAGATGATTCCTTACCAGAAGGTGTTACAATCTGTTGAGGTGAAGAAATGGGCTATGAAAGAATGAAAGAGAGTATTCTCATCATGATGCTGGGAATAGGAGGATTCGTTCTTGGATACCTCGTTTCATTTTGTATTTACGTAGAGGTTTATGGCCACATTCCTTTTATTGTGTATTTACTATTATCTTCTTGGATAACAATGTTCCTTGGGCTCTCTCCCGTCTTGATTTATGTAGAAAGGACAGTGAGATCTCTGCAGATTGTTGCTCTGATTGCGGTCTGTTATGCAGGAACGATGGAGTTCGCTTTGGCAGCTACACCACCTTTAGATGTAGCACTCTTTGGGTATCTCGGATCAGTATATTCACAATGGGCAGAATTTCCTGTGATAAGATTCTTTTTGAATCCCACACTTATGATTTTCAATACAGTTCTTTCTCTCTCCTTTGGAGGATTGGTTTCACTTATTGGCCGAATTTCAGAAAAAGACGCCTTGTTGATATGTGGAATCTTGTTTTCACTACTCACTATTTCAACCGGGATTCCTTCTGCCCTCATGTTATGGGATATGAGAGGGGAAATCATCCAAATCGCTATTTTTGGTGGGTCCTTTTCGTATTTGTTTAGCCACTTTTTAGTAAATAGCAGGAAGACATCAGATGAATCCATATAGAAACGGGAAACTTGAATCCCTATGAATCCATATAGAAACGGGAAACTTCTCCTCATAAAATACTGAAAAAATCAAGTGTCAAAGAAAGAGGTGATACACCCCTCCGTCGCTGTGGTTTTTCATGGAAGAATCGCTGCAGGAATACAAAACCACGATATGGAGGTTGTTCCATTGGGATATCATTAGATCGATGCCTACAGGGACCACTGCTTATATATATGGTGAATACACAGCTTATTCGTGGTCGATCTCTGTCGTACATAGTGTCCCTTATATTACTTCTGAACATAAAGAAGATATTATCAAGGTGTACTGGAGATTTAGACTAAGATGGATCATCAAAGGTGAGATGCTTTGCTGAAATGCGAAATCGAATTCACCTCGGAAACTCTGAAGGTCCTTGCCCTTGGAACTATAATAGTGGTAAGTGTAACTTCTTTGTTCTCAATGGAATTCGCCTCCGCTGTTAAGAATAGGATTTGACCTCACATTTATAAAAAAGCCGTGGAGCGATTTTAATGGAATTTCATCTCACTTTTAGCCTCTTTTCATTTGAGTTCAGCTGAAGTGATATCAAAATCACTTCCCCCACTGCTGTTTCCTGATCATTGTTCGAATCACCAGATTTAGAACTCCAATTTATTAACCACCCTCTGTCAATTGCATCAGAACTTTCAAGTGCTGCAGAACTTTTTCACCCTTCTCTGTTATCTCGTACCATTCCTTTCTGGTTTCTTCTCTCTTCATATGGTGGCTTATCAATCCAAGTTGCAGAAGATCCCGCAATCGTAAATTTAATGTCGGCGTGCTCACAAACCCAGTCATTTCTCCATACTGGACAGTGCTGCGTTCGCCCAGAAACTCCAATATTTCCCTTGTCCCTGCGGCACCCAGCAATTTGAGAAACTTATCCTCTTTCTCCTTTTCCATTTTTCAACCTCCTTTGGTGACTGATATTGTACTTTGAATCTGTGTCATAAATTCTTTGGTGTTATATAAACTTTTGTATTCTTTCTTGGAGATAGCAGTGTTTCAACGATATATTCATGAAAAATCAGAATATAATCTGCAAATATGCACAATTTTCACCAATATTCTTCAATATTTCCAAATATTTTCAAATGAGTTTTCCTCGAGAACTAACACTGCGTTAACACTAAAGTTTTCTTTCTTCCTCAGGGTACACATTCCATTCTCTTTTCAGTTTTTCATACTCCGATCTGAGCATACCGTAACACAGCAGCCCAATCCACAAATCATCTCCAACCCGGATATAATCCCGAAGTAATCCTTCTTTGACGAATCCACATCGTTCAGCAAGTTGAAAGCTTCTTGTATTAGTTTCTCGGACTTTCACATCCACTTTATGAGCATTCAAGTCCTCAAATAGAAAAGTGAGACAACCTTTGGTGGCTTCGGTGGCAATTCCTTTCCCTTCCCAGGCTTTATCCAGAAACCACCCAATTTCAAATAAAGGAACGTCCCATTTTTTGGGTTCAATCCACATCTGACCCAAAAGAGTGTGAGAGACCTTTTCCCATATAGGCATGACAAATCTGGTTCGAGCCACCCAACCAGCAATATATTCACGGATTCTGATTTCCGCCTGCTCTTCAGTCTGTATGGTGGTCACATCGTCCGCGTGTTCTTTTAAATGATCAACATTAGCCTGAAGCTGGGAAAAATAGGGTTTTCCATCTCCTTTTTGGTAGGATTTTATTATCAGTCTTTCAGTTTCTATTGATGAGGGAATATCTAGCAGCATTTTGTGCATGATCAATCTCCTTGTTGGGTTCTCATCACTTTACCATTAACTCTGTACTGTGTATCTCCAAGACATGATCAATCTCCTTGTTGGGTTCTCATCTCAGTTTCCAATCCCCTTTTTAAGTCTTTCCTTTCCAGGATAATGATTAATATCGTCTCTCTGCTGTATGCGGATGTTCTCAAATACGTTCTAGAGATCACCTGAACTCATCATGAATCTTTACTGACTTGGCGAGCTTTGTATATCTCTTCGTCAAAGGTGATCCTTTTCAGCAGTACATTGGTGTATCCTTCATTTTTCAAGAGTTTCAATTAATTTCTCCCATTCCTCTGTTCCCTGCAAATACCTGAGACTTTCACTGGTTTTGAGACGTTCTGCAAACTGACGAGAATTTTTTACATCTTTTGCCGCTTTATACAAGTTCCTAAAACTCAGCTCTATTTCTTCCGCCATGGCCCAGGAACAGGCTGCATAGAAGCAGATTGCCTGCGCTGAATGATACAAAGGTATCTGAAAAGACTGGTACTCTCCTGATTCTGTAACTGCAATAGCCCGTTCGTACCATTGTGCAGACTCCTTGTACTGGCCATTAAGCCAGCTGTAGAATCCATGTTCAATGAAATTATCAATTTTGTGAAACCAGGAAAAATAGGATTTCTCATCTTTTCTCTTTACAAATCCCACTTTCTCAGCTGTTTTTATGGAACCAATATTGGTAGTTCCCGTATGCCAACCAATCTCTGTAAAATTGTTGGATAAGCAGTACTCAACTGTGGCTGCAGCAGTTATGGCGGCAAAGCCCTGTCTTCTATATTCTTCATCAGTTGCAATGCCAATTTCGCAGCTAATACCACTGACACAATCTGCAAGAGACCAGCTGACAATAATGTCACCATGAACAAGACAGAATCCAATCCCATGCTGTAGAAAGTCTTGGGGAGAATTGAAGTGGCTTTCGATGTGATCAGTAATTGTATCATGATTTTTGAGATCAGTTCTCTTTAGAAAGTTTCTATCAACCTGTACCATTTGAAATCCGGGAGGAATTCGCTCTTTCCAGTCAGTCACCTTTAATTCTGATAACTTGAAAAAATAGCCACAACTCTTCAGGGGAACCTTCTCTTCCAGCATACGTTCAATTGTACTCTCCCAGGTGTCTGGGTGGTAATGGAGTGCAATATATTGTTCACCTTTTTTTGATCTTTCAGGGATAATGGTACTGGTGAGCAATGTCTTCAGCGATACATTGAATTCAGTGTTACTGCTGGTTCCTGCGACAAAGTACCCTTCAGGTGATATGAGGAATGCAATTTCAGGATGGTCAGCATTATCCACCCATATACGACCGGGAGATGTTCCCTCAATGACTGCGGTGGTAATCAGATAGAAATTCAATTCTTCATACAGTGGTCTCACTTTTTCGTATTCAGATTTCTTCAGTTCACAAATCATTATTTCACCTCAGAAAGGAACTTCTTTTTAAACTTTATGGTAGGATTTCTATTACCTTGGGGTAATAATGTGCGAATTTTCAAACTTGAAATCACATCACATGATTTTTCTGGAGAGAAAAAAAATTAACTCAACATGGACTCAAGCATTTCTTGAGCTTCCCTCAGCAGCTTCTGGGCTTCCAGTGCAAGTGTATTGCCAGCAACACAATTCTGGCTATTCTTACAGAAGCAGGTTGCTTTCTCCAGCAGGTCTTCCGCTTCTGCAATGAGTTCTTCAACTGCTAACAAGTTTACCTTTAAGTGAAATGCTTGATCAAAAAGTTTATGTACTGTTTCCAGCATTTCTTCAGCTTTCTGTACATTATACCTGGCCAGAGGACACAGCTGCTCACCATAACCTGACTGGGGTTCATTTTGTGAGGGCAGCCTGCACGGGAGCCAGGGATCAAACAACGCATTGTTGGCTGCTGCATCAATTGTGTCACCATTACCATGCGCTAGCTGTCCTGTATTAGGATCTGTGAAACCGCCGCCAGGCCCTGTCCAGTGACCCCAGCAGTTGTATCGAGCATCCACCAGATCCACACGAGAATTCACAGATAATCCAATGCCGTTTCCAATAATATCATTATAGTTGATCACCGTATCTGTGGGCTGCCCGCATGCCCAGCCGTAGTCCACATAATCGGTGACTGCAATACCGTATTCTGTATTCCTCAAAATACTATTGTATTCAATAGTGGTCCCTCGCGCATCGTTAATTACCTCTATTCCTCCTGTATTATCTGTTATTCTATTGTCCTTGATTGTCACATTGAGAGTATAGGAACCTGCATGAGAAATCCCGCAGTAGTCACCAACACCCATGCCTAACTGCGTATCATGTACAGCGTTATTAGCAACCACCACAGTCTTGTCAAAGGTGTCTAAAATCATAATTCCCGTAGAGCCCCAGAATCCACCTGTGTAATACATATGGGAAACCTTATTCCCAATAATGTTTGCAAATCCACCACCTGAGCCCCATATTACAATACCATTCTGAACACCTGGGCAAGGGCCCTCACCGATGACTGTATTTCCCGTAATATCTGCAGAAGAGTTGTTGCCTTCCACATAGATGCCCCGTTTCTTGAAATCGTCCACTACATTATCATGAATACTTGCGTATGCCCCATTTTCAACCAGAAGGGCATAAGAATTACTCCAGTCTACTGTACCAGTATGTCTCAACGTGAATCCAGCCAGCTCCACAGTGGTATTAACAGTATTGACATGGACCAGTACAAGTCCCCCAGCATGTTGTATTACAGTTGTTCCTGCCCCATCACCAATAAGTTTTACAGATTTATTGATGACAATCTGCTCAGTATATACGCTTGAATGGACAAATATAGTATCGCCAGCACTTGCGTTATTTATTGCAGCTTGAATTGAATCTCCAGGATTGACATGCCAGGTTGCTGCACCTGCTGGATGCCAATAAGTAATAATCAACAAGACCGAAACTAAAACAGCAAGATACGCCTTTTTCATATCCTTTCCTCCTTTATTTAATATTTCTCTCTTTACTGCATATATAAGTCTTTCTGCAATTCAATTCTTTCAAATACTTATTTTTCTTCTAATCCTTTCAATTCTTCCAATTTACAGTGTGAACCAGATGGGCCAATAAAGCAAGTAACTGCAGAACTGGTATTCACTATTGTTTCTTAGTTTATTCGAATGCTAGAGTAAAAATTTTCTCAGAAAAAAAATCAGAAAAAGAAGAAAAGTCTTTTATTTTTTGAATTTTCTAAAAATGCATGAAAGTTGGTATCTGTGGATTCTGCAAATCACAATCAGAAATTTTCGACAAAATCAAATTGCTTGAAATCCAGAAAACATTCTATAAGCCCCCTCTGGAAAAAACAGCACAAAAATGGCGGAAAAAAGCTCCTTCCAATTTCGAATTCACAGTCAAGGCCTGGCAGTTGATCACGCATCCTGCTTCTAGTCCCACCTATAGAAAAGTAAAGATTACCATACCCGGTAAAAGAGAAAATTATGGATTTTTTCAGCCCACTAAAGAAGTTTTTGAGGCCTTTGATACTACTTGTACCATAGCAAAGGTACTGAAAGCTGACATTATTGTCCTCCAAACTCCAGCCCGGTTTACACCTGAAGATACCAATATTAGAAACATGAAAGAATTTTTTTCTTCTATTACCAGAGAATTTCAATTTGTGTGGGAGTCCAGAGGAGACTGGGACCCGGAAACGATTAAGGAAATTTGCCAGGAATTGAATCTCATTGATGGTACAGACCCTTTTAAGAGAGCACCAGTAACAGAGCCCCTGTATTTTCGATTGCACGGCTCTCCTCCTGGAAATAGAATGTACACCTATCAGTATCAAGATGGAGATTTGAGAACTCTTCTATCTTTCTGTGAAGAGGCTACCTATGTCTTGTTCAATAATATATCCATGGTTGATGATGCGCTTCGTTTTAAAAAACTCAAGGATTCGCAATAGCTGATACATTTGTATATTCTTTAGAATAGAAATGTGTGCAGCTTTATGATGTGCTTCTAAGGATTCTACACCGCATAGTTGTGAAAATTGAACAGAAAATCTTTTAAGGAGCTACAAAAATTGCAGTTAGTAAGGTGCCAGGTGATTCAATGACTGAAAAGAAAGGATTAGTTGTGGTATGGAGCAGCGGAGACAGAGAGGTAGCCTTGAAGATGGTCTTCATGTATACCCTCAATGCCAAAATGAGAGGGTGGTGGCAGGATATTTGTCTGATAGTGTGGGGACCCTCTGCAAAGCTTTTGAGCGAAGATAGAAAACTGCAGGAATATATTCAGAAAATAAAAGAAGCAGGAGTCACCATCGAAGCCTGCAAATCATGTGCAGATATGTATGGGGTGAGTGAGTCCCTGGAAGAACTGGGAGTTGATGTCAAGTACATGGGCGAGCCATTCACTCAGTATATCAATGAGCGAAATGTTATCACATTTTAATGCAGAGGCAGAGATATATAAAGCAGCTCTGTTACATGAATCATGGTACGGATTGCCTGCATTCAAGTGAGAGCAGACTCTGTGAGAGATACCACCTTTGCCAAGATAGAAACCCTGTTAAAAGGTGCAGCTTCTAAGGGAGTGGACGTAGCCTGCTTTCCAGAGTTGACTGTCGACCAGTTCTTCCCTCAATACTTTGGCCAGAAGAAATTCTTTGACCTGGCAGAACCTCTGGTACTCACTATGATACCTCACCAGTAATAACTGCTTCTGGAAGTGTGCTGGGATCACAACAGATGATGCATATTGCTGAAGACCCCACAGAAGATGAGAAATTCTATTACACACCAGGAGACAGGGGATATAACGTATTCCCATTAGAAAAGACAACTATTGGCATTGCTATTTGCTATGACCGCCATTTCCCCGAACATATGCGGATTTTAACATTAAAAGGGGCCCAAATTATCTTTGTTCCCACTGCTACCACTGAACTGCATCGTGCTGCATGGGAGGTAGAGGCCAGAGCCTCAGCTATTGCAAATGGTGTCTTTGTGGTATATGCCAACAAGGTGAACACAGAGGGAGGGTTAACCTTTTTTGGAAAATGCATGGTGATCAACCCAAAAGGAGAGCTCATTGCCCAGGCATCTGAAGACCAGGAAGAAGTCCTGGTGGCAGACGTAGACCTGTCTGTGGTTACCAAAGTGCGAAAAGAATGGCCGTTCCTGCAAGATAGACGTCCAGAAACATACAGTGAGCTGCTGATCCCTTAACCGGTATCACCTGATATTTAGAAGTAGAAAATGGAACGTGAGAACTGGTCTTTTCATGCATGCTTGGGATTTTCTGTGACTGTGAACTGTTGCTGATTCCATGCCATATATTTATAAGGCCTTTTAATGGAGATGTTGTGGAGTGTCTACAATGAATCTTGTTTTTATCCATGGTGCAGGAAGCAGCAGCAAAGTGTGGACGTTCCAGAAGAGGTATTTCTCTCGAGATCATGAGGTAACCCTGCTGACCCTTTCAGGGCATGGTGGAAAAAAAGGAGAAGGAAAAGAGACTATTAATGAGTATGTAGAAGAGGTGAGAACGACCATCCAGGAATATGAAGACGTGGTAATAATAGGCCACTCCATGGGAGGAGCTATCACCATGTCCTATGCACTGCAAAATCCTGTAACAGCCTGTGTCTTGGCAGGAACAGGCGCAAAGCTTCGGGTTCTTCCTGCAATTTTAGAGCAAATTAAGGAGAACTATGAACAGACTATTGATTTCATTTTGGAATATGCTATCTACAATAAAACAGAACAGATTATGCACCAGTCAAAAAAAGAAATGTTGGCCACTCTTCCAGAAATAATGCACAAAGATTTTATAGCCTGTGACACCTTTGATGTGATGCAGGAAATAGAGCATCTGCATGTTCCCACCCTCGTGGTCTGCGGGTCCGAAGATGTGCTGTCTCCAGTCAAATACTCACAATACCTGGCAGCAAAAATTGAACACTCCACATTGGAAGTCATCGAAAACTGCGGCCACATGCTCATGCTGGAAAAGCCTGTTGAATTCAATCACATCTTGGATCAATTTTTTAATACACTTGATGAATGAACTAGAAGGTGGTTTTATGTCCCAAAAAAATACACAATCTGTAAAATGGCGCTACCTAGAAGTCAAAGAGAAAGAAGTTCCCCGCTGTAATGCTATCCACGCAGCCCTGGCCAGAGGTGTGGATCTGGGAATTTCCCCAAATACTGTTTTTGCAGAAGAATGCCCTGACTACGTTCTTTCTTTAGGGAGAAATCAGTGCCCTGAAGAAGAAATTGATATAAAAGCCTGCAGAACCCTGGGTATCAAAATTGAACGCAGAGACACTGGGGGGGGAGCAGGGTTAATGGTTCCTGGTTCCACATCCTGGGGAGTGTGCGTTCCCATGTCACATTCTCTGGTCAGCCATGATATGCCGGAAAACATTAAAACGTTTTCTGATGGCGTGGTTAAGGGCCTTCGTATTCTGGGATTAGATGCATCATTTTCTCCGGTCAATGATATTGACGTTTCTGGTAAAAAAATTGGAGGTATCACTGCATTAATGAGAGGGAGAGCATTACTAGTGTACGGATCTGTTATCTGGGATTTTGATGCAGAAAAATGGATGCAAATCTCCAAAGCCCCCCTGGTGAAACTGGAGAAAAAAGGCGTGTCTTCTGTACAGAAAAGAGTGACCACCCTAACCCAGGAGTTGGGGGAGAGAATTGCACCTTCAAGAATTAGGAGAGCACTGAAAAAAGGATTTGAACAGAGTTTGCAGATTACATTGGAAGAATCGCCACTTTCTGCAGCTGAAAAGCAGATC
>Ga0209635_10002689_pt1 | contig 13709 bp, 9 predicted proteins | sample DeeMarSWOR230_32_FD_187463 | JGI IMG/M metagenome (GOLD analysis project Ga0209635, IMG submission 187463) | Marine sediment microbial communities from White Oak River estuary, North Carolina - WOR-2-30_32 (SPAdes) (version 2) | ecosystem: Environmental > Aquatic > Marine > Intertidal zone >...
GATTCATTTTCTTCTCACCAAATTATCAGATTGTATATTAGCTAAACATGGGTACCTGAAGGATTAATTGCCCCTGAATTCGTTGAAAAATATCCTTAAGGTTTAAACCGGTAATTGTTAATCCATGGTTCTTCAGTCCTATTACGGTTTGATAAGGAGTCGCCATTTGACCAAGTAAATTCACCACTTCTTCTGCCAATTCAATGGTTCCACAAGGGTAGTTTTGCCTGGTACAGACGACACTATCCATCCAGGCGTGAACATGTACAATTGCCTCTACCTCAGGGTATTCCTGGTAAATAAGAGCATGTTCAATAGCATCCACAGATACTTTACTATCAGGAACTTGATGTGGTGGAGTGCTGACTAAGATTTTCCCTGTTTTTTTATCAATTCCTTTTACCAGTAGCAAGTCCTTTCCCGGATTTTTAATATTTGATTTGTTGATACCTCGGGCAGTCATCCAAAAGGTGTTTTTACCTAAGTCTGGAATACTCTCTCGCGCACTCAGATTTCCATAACTGAGCCCTTTCATTTCGAACAGTTGGTAAAGATGGGCAATATCCTCGGGCTCTAATACCTCTGTTAAAGGGAAAGGAGCTGGTAATACACCCATCTTATCAAGAATTTTACTGTAATGTTTAAATTGCTCGATAACCGGTGAGGTATGCCAAAATGGTTCTGGTAAATCAGTATCAATGTGATTATCAATGAAAAAATGTGCTCCAATAATGGGTAAGATCCCTTTATAAATTGAGTCGGCATTCATTGGCACCTCATAAAATCCGGCCTCCGGAGTGGTAAAAAAAACTTTTGGTGCTATATTGGGGGTGTCTCTACCCTGATCAACAATACAGATAAGTAAGTTTGACAGTGTTCTTACCAATGTTCGATAACAGACTGCCTGCAGATTTTCATATGAAGTGTTGGCCTCAATCAGGGATATAACGAATATCGATCGTGATTTTCGTCTAAATATCTTCGGAGAATTTATGTCCGTCAGGTTAAGGACAAAATTTATCTGTTTGTCCGATGAAACCATTTGGTGCCCTTTTAAAAGAAGTGTTGAAGTGATCAAATGTTCCAGCTGATCCCTTACTAAGGAATGATTGCCCTGCTGAATAACTGAAAAATTCATGTTAATATACCTCCAGTTTTTCATAACATGGCTGATCTCGACAAATCATCTCATCAAATGTTTCCCTCCTACGAACTAAACAGTGTTGTCCTTTCTTTACCGAGACGATGGCAGGGTGAGGGTAACTAAAAGAAGATTCAAGTTGGCTAAAATAAGCGCCGGAATCCATGATGGCGATTACTTCACCCATATGAATCGCCGGCATTAATTTATTGCGGTATACTATATCGCCTGCAAAACAACCGGGACCAGTGATGGTAACTTTTTCAGTTAATGGACGGGATACATCATTACAAAGCAATATTTCGTGGTATTCGTAATATGTTGGTAGACAAACTGTACCGATCCCACCATCTGTAATTAACCATTTACCAACACCGGCTCGCTCCTTGATGTAATGTGTTGTTAAGAGTAAGAGTTGATTTGAACTGGTTATTGACCGACCCGGTTCTAGAATGAGTTGTGGTAATCTGTGGCTTGGAAATTCTTTTATAAGAATATTACTAATTTCTTGTGCAAAATCGGAAAAAGATGCTGATTTTTTTCTGGTAATTGGCTTCGGTAATTTGCCAAATGCTTCATAAAATAACATTTCTCTGGTAGTCATCCCCCGACTGGTAGGTGAGGCAAAACCACCACCGATATCAAAGTAATGAATCGTGAACCCGGTCTCTTGAGTAGATTTAAAAAGTTTGGATAACTGTGTAACTGCTCTTTTGTAATCTTTGGGCTGTGTGATACCGGTGCCGATATGGAAATGATATCCTTGGAATTTCACATTCTGATTTTCTTTTAGAAGGTATAGTGCCGACGAAACCTCTCCTCCTTTCAAATCAAAACCGAAGACGCTGCCATTCCGACTGCCTGTTGCAGAACTTCTACTCATGCTTGTAGGTATATAATCTGGATTTATGCGTAGTAATACATTTACAGATCTTTTCATAACTTTACAGCAGAATTCTAATAAGATTAACTCATCAATCGAATCTACTACAATGAATTTAACTTCGGTTTGAATACAATTTTCTAGAAAAGGTCTGGTTTTACATGGTCCGTTAACAATTATGTCTTTTCCTTTAAAACCTAATTTTAGAGCTAATTCGAGTTCGAAATCGCTCATAATTTCTGCTTTTAAACCCGCATCTTGTATGATTTGAACAATGGCAGAAATTGGATTACATTTAAAGGCATAGTGAACCGAAGTCGTACCAGGATAGATTGTCTCAAATGTTTTTCTAAATTGTTGGGCAGTTTTCTTTAGACGGGTTTCATTGACAACATGCAGTGGGCTGCCATAACATCTGACCAGATCTACGGTACTACAGCCACCAATCATAAGTTCATTGAATTGATTTGCTGATAATCCCCACAATTCGAGCGGTGGCAATTGATGATTTATTCTTTTACGCATTTTATTTCCCCCTCAAATCCTTTTCATATATGGAAAAATATTTATCTGGTTGAAGTCCTAAACGGTTGCAAACCCCAATTAGAGCACGATTATTTTTCATCATCCAGGAGGTTTCTAACGACTTGTAATTTCGAGCAAGATTCACTGTTGTATTAAAAATTAGTTGAAAAGCCGGCGTATAATGGTAAGATTTCTTTACTCCTACGGCATAAATAATCAGATTTGTTAATTTCTTTCTCTTTATTATAAAATGAATGAATTGAATAGGACCATTTTTCCCGTGCATCAACTTCATGAGTGGATTGATATTCAGAACGCATTGCACCACACCAACAGGCTGGCCTTGGTACTCTACAATTTGAATGAGATGAGGATAGGTTATCCATTTAATATATTTTGCCGAAAAAATATATTCTTCATGGGTTAATGGTAAAAAATGCCAGTTTTCAGAAAATGCATCATTGAAAACCTCCCGAATACACTCTAATTCAAAATGAAAATGATTCTTACGGAATGGACGGATAGAAAAGCCATCAATTTGAGTTCTGAGTTTTTTCCTGCCATAAAGTTTATTGATATAAGCTTGAATATCAGGGTTCTTGCGCGTATGAAGTTGAGTTAAAACATGAAAACCGTCACTCTTTAACAAGTCATGATAATAACTTGGATTATAAGGTTGGAAAAATGCTGGCAACTCATCATATTTATTCTGCAGTAAACCGAGTTCGGAATAGTGATTGGGATTAAAAGGTCCTTCTATAGAGTCAATTTCATGTTTTTTACAGTATTGTGAGACAGAATCGAATAAACAATTCACTGCTGTAGGATCATTAAATGAATCAAAAAATCCAAAAAATGCAGTATTCTTTTTAAATTTTTTGGTGTATAATGGATTCCTGATAATCGCTACCCGAGCACACACCTTATGATCTTTGTAGCAGAGAAAAAGTTCGCGCTCAGTCTTTTGAAAATAAGGATTCTTTTTCACATCTAATGTGCGATTTATTTCACTCACCAGAGGTGGAATCCAGTAAGGATAATTATCATAGACCTGGAATGGAAATTTAACAAAGGCCCTCATCTGCCAATGGTTTGATACTGTTTTGACCTGATATGACATAACTTTTCCTGTTTTACTATTTTTTCAATAACATAATTATTATATATAAACGATAAATCTCTTTTAAGGAGTTGGTTTGCCAAGCTGCGTAAAGAATCAATCTCCTGGTTCAATGTAGCAGGTCTTTCACGGTGGACTAATAAGTTGCGATAGGTCATTATTGCACCGTCTTTTGCGACGCGGATGACTTCTTTGAGTAATGCCTCATAAGAGTTGAGAGGCATCCATTCAAAAATGTTAGAGAAATTGAATTTTGAAATCGTCTCATTTGGGATCCCTGAAAGATAATGTTCACAGCTATCTGTAACCATTTCAATACGGTCTAATCGCTGGCGAATAATCGAAAAATTTGCTTTACGTAAATAAGGCGGGAAAAAAGATTCACTGAAATAATTACCAAGTAGTATATAAGCTAAAAAATAATTTTCTTTGATAGGTAATTGTGTTAGCGCATGGTCTGCTTTGTTGGCAAAATGCTTACCAAATGAAAAGTCATCTTCTAATTGAGTGAAGAATGATTTGTCAAATAAGAAACTCATAAAAGTTCGACTTAGTAGTATCCGTGTAAATAACCACCACCAAGTGTTTTCCCATCTATGATGAAATAATCTCCTTCGATCCTGTCTATCTTCTGTTTTGAAAAATTTTGCAATTAAATTCTTGCCCATCATTATCCGAATAAAGCTGCGCAAGAGTTGCATATATCTCTCGTATCGACCACAGTGAATGATACCTCTTTCAATTTTCTTTATCTGTCTATCCCAATAAATGCGAACTTCTTGTTTTAAAAGACCGCGGACTTTACCATAGAGAAAAGTTCTTCTGCTAGAAGACTTTACCCCCATAAATTCTAACAGTTCATAGTATCGTAATATTTTGAAAGCAGCCATTTTGAGTGCCAGTAGATAATTCTGATATGGGCTAAAGTCTAAGGCAATAATCTTACGGGGATTATCCAGAAGAAAATTCAGCACATTACATCCCCCGGATGTAATTGATAAAACAATATCTGACTGAGAAATATTCAGGGCTATCCGATCGATCTGGGAATCTTCCCAACATTGGGCATACAAAATATCAGTAAAAATCTTTTTTGTTTTTTTATACGAATTATTATTTAAATCTTGGTTTAATTCTATTGATTGGGATGTTTTTTTTAAACCTATAATGGTGTGTATAATTGCCCAATCGATCACTGCTGGTAGTCCAATAAGTATGGCATGTAATATATTATGAGTGAGGGCAGATACGATAAAACCTGGGATGAATAGGATATACAAACCATTATGGCGAAAACCATCATAATTTATTTGCATTGTCTTAAGTTCTTTGAAAAAATGAAGTATCTTATGAAATGAAGGGAAGAATCGATTTATTGATTGCAGGTAATCTCCATATTGTTTTGGAAAAGACTGCTGGAAAGATTTTTCTTCATGTTTAATAAGCTGGGAATAGTGTAAGTAGAGTAAAACTGGTAGCAGAATGCCAATAGGTGGCAGACACATCGTAAATCCACAGAAGGCTATAAAATCTGCCAGATAGATTGGATTTCTCACATAATGGTATGGTCCAGTTAAAACAATAGAATCCGCTTTTATTTGAAACGACATCATCGTTTGTGAACTTAGTAAACTGCCTGCCCATATTCGAAGAGCGGATGCTAATATCAACAAGATAGATGTGAACAAAAAACCAATTGATATCAATATATCTGAAGCTAATCCCAGAAATTTTCCGATATACAGCATATTCGAAGGTAGATGAGCAAAAGTTATGAAAGATAAGACACTAACAAAAATAACAATGCCAAATGAAATGAATATTCTATATTTAAATTCTACCTGCCGAATTTTTTCTGTTATTAGACTCATGGTATTTCTTATTGATGTTTGTACCTGATTTGAATTATTTTTGAAATAATCTCTATTTTACATGGTAAGTATCCCAGAAATTCGCCATCAGCGGCTATTGGTACGCTTTCCATGCTGCGGAGAGAAATTTGTTTTACATGTTGATATTGGATTTTTTTTGATTGAAGATGTTTACCTTTATATATCTTTGAAAAATTCTTTAATCTTTCACCGATCGATTGATTAAGGATACCCAATAAATCTAAATAACCATCATCCATTTGAGCATAGGGAGTGAGATTCATTCCACCACCGGTATAAGTACCATTGGCAATAACTATTCCGATATATATTTTATCCATTAATAACCTATTGTCCGCTAGAACATCGATTCTATTTGCCGGATAGCGAAGGAGGGTTGTGAGAGTTGCGGAACCAAAGGCCCATTTACCGCCTAGTCTTTTCCGACGACTATGAAGTTGTTTACAAACCTCCCCTCCTATACCAATCTGACATTCGTTAAGGAAAATACGCTGTTGAAAATGGGAGGAGTTCTTTTTCAAGATAATATTTCCCACATCGATGGCGAGAAGAGATCCTTCTTTAATCCATACAAGTTGAGTCTCAATGCTACAGGGTAATTTTAAACTCTGGGCTAGACCTTGTCCGGTTCCACTGTTAATGATTCCCAGTTGACAATTCGGATTGATCAACTTCCCCCCTCTGAAAAATCCATTGACTACTTCCTGTAATGTTCCATCCCCGCCAACCGCAATAATAAGCTCGTATCCTTCCCATATTGCTCTCCGAGTCAAAATTTCTGCTTCCAGCGGTTTGGAAGTAACGCAAAGTTGGTATTGATGTCCGTAAAAATATTTTAAATATTTCTGGATGACTGATTGATTACTACCAGTTTTTCCTCCGGCGGATGCCGGGTTGAGGATAACCATTGGTTTTGTGGATTCCTTATCAAGAACAGGAATGTGGGAAGCTACAGTAGTACCTTTTGTATATTCAGTTTGTATTTTAATACTATTATGCATGATGTTTATACCTTACTATACAATTATTCCCTTTTCAAAAAAGATACCAAGTTATATGGTATTAATAAATTATTTAATATCAATAACTTATAGATATTATAGATATAATCCATTATAAAGGGATGTTATTATTTTTTAGACAAGTGTATGGTATTTTATGCTACTACTAATAAATAAGTAGGTGGTATAGGTTGGTAAAAACAGTTTTGAAGTGAATATTTTAAATATTTATCGATAAATCCTTAATCAATTTACTCAAATATGTGCGTTGAATTTCCATAATGTTTGCGGCCTGGGTTTGATTTCCGGCGGTCTGTTCAAGGGTTTTTTCAATATATACTTTTTTAAATTCATTGATGGCCTGGTTTAAGGGACGGGGATTAAATAAGGTATCTGAAGGCATTGGAGTAGGTTGATCCAGAAATGGAAAGTCTTTTAGTGATAATTTGGTAGACAAGCAGAGTACCATGGATCGTTCAATAGCATTTTGAAGTTCCCTGATATTTCCCGGCCAGGAATATTTCATTAATCTTTCGGTCACATTTTCTTGTAGTTTGCATTTTGCTTTTCCCAATTCCTGTCCGTATTTTTCTACAAAATAATCGATGAACACAGGAATATCCTCTCTTCTTTCTCTCAGAGGAGGGATCTTTACTTCGATGACGTTAATACGATAGAACAGGTCTTCCCGAAAGTTTCCTGCTTTTATTTCTTCGGATAGATTACGATTGGTTGCACAGATAATACGAGTATTAGCTTGTAGCATTTCTGTACCACCTACCCTTTGAAATTCACCATATTCAATAAAATGTAGTAGTTTAGCTTGCAGACTCAGGGTAATTTCACCGATTTCATCCAGAAATAGTGTACCCTGATTTGCTAGTTCAATGCGTCCGCGTTTCTGCTTGATAGCGCCTGTAAAAGCACCTTTTTCGTGACCAAATAAATCACTCTCTAAAAGTGCTTCAGAAAGGGTAGAACAATTCACATATACGAATGGAAACTTTGCACGATGACTATGTTGGTGGATAAAATGGGCAAGGAGGTGTTTACCAGTACCCGTTTCACCATTGATCAGGATAGTTGCATTACTTTTAGCGCTGGTTTGACAAGTTTTGATAACCTGTTGCATAATACCACTTTTACCGAGGACCATTTTCCGTTTTGCGGCCAGTTCCAGTTCTTGAATGATTAATCTATCCTTTAACTGCTTTTGCTCTTCGATTTTTTGCAGAACAATTAAAAGATGTTCCGGATCTATAGGCTTGGTAAGGAAATTTTCAGCTCCTTGTTTCATTGCCTCTACTGCATCGGGAACTGTTCCATAACCGCTGAACATGATCACTGCTAACTCAGGAAATGCTGATTTTGCCTCCTTCAACATTTCCAGGCCGGAACCATCCGGTAATTTGAGATCTTGTAGTAGGATATCTGCATTGACAGTCTTGATGTTCATTCTTGCCTCTTGTAAGGTACTGGCAATCCTAACCTCAAAATCTTTTTTTTCTAAAAATTCCTGAATTTCCTGACATAAACTGATATCATCATCCACAAGAAATATTTTTGTTTTCATACTATCGACTCGTTTTTATTTCGTGAATTAATATAACGTATTTATATTTATATACTTAACTTAAAAATAGGAATCTATCACAATAATGATTACTCAGGGGCGTTGTTAAAAAATAAGTCCTTCTTATGTTTTTATGCAGGGTTCCACCGATGAGTCACGCCATAAAGTGGTCACTATGTCAGAGTTCCACAAAGTTTTAATTTATAATTAATATATCTCTATGTATCTCCGTGTGTTTTCTCACCAGTCGAAAGGATTATGTATTATTTTAAAATAATTGTTTCATTGAAATAATCATTAATAAAATAAACCTAAATTATACATTCTAAATTATTAATTATTTATGATATATCAGGCGAAACTGGTAATCGGATCGTTACAATAGTCCCTTTCCCCACTTCACTTTCCAAATTGATTTCTCCTTTATGCTGCTGGATAATTCGATAGGAGATTGATAATCCTAATCCGGTTCTTACTCGTGAACCTTTAGATGTTAATGCAGGATCAAAAATGTTAGTCAGTCTTTCCATTGGAATACCTTTACCGGTGTCTGAGATTCGGATGTAAACATTTTGGTAGTTATCCCAAAATGTCTTTATATCAATTATTCCTTCTTTGTCAATAGATTGTAAGGCATTTCTGAGGATATTAGTAATTACCTGATTAATTTGATTGGGATGACATTTTATTTTAGGGATTTTACCATAATTTTTTGATAGTCTAATATTTTCTTTGAATTCCCGTGAGAACATTTTCAATGAATTTTCAATACCTTTATTGATACTATATTCCTGAATTGAAAGATCATCTTCAGAAATCAATTTTTGAAGATTTTTAACAATTTCTCCCAAACGTTTACATGCTTGAATGATTAGTTGATGGTTTCCATTTAAAATACCAACTATTTTGCGAGCTTTAGGGAGTTCCTGAGAGCTAATCGTTTCAGAAGTCTCCATCGTCTCTGTTAATCTTTCTAAAGAACGCAAGCATATATCTGAGTTACTGTTTATTACCCCTAATGGAGTATTTATCTCATGCGTGATGCTAGTCACCAGTGTCCCTAAAGAGGCCATTTTTTCTTTTAAAATGAGCTGTTTTTGCATTTCTTCTATATCTTTCAAAGCATTTTTTAATTCTTTATTTCTTTCGATAAGATTCTTTTTGGTATTGAGTACTTCTTTCTGTAACTCATCTGCACGATCTTGTAGCTGCTTCTGTTTAACAAGTTTTTGCAAAACCATAAGTAAATAGTCGGGATCTATGGGTTTTGTTAGAAAATTTTCTGCGCCACGTTTAATTGCTTCTACAGCAACAGGTATAGAACCATGGCTGCTTAACATAAGTACTGTTGCTTGGGAATTTTGCTTTTCTAAATAATTTAAAAATTCCAGTCCTGAACCATCAGGGAGTTTTAAATCTAATAACACAATTTTAGGTTGTTTTTCATTGAATTTAATCTCAGCCTCAGCCAGAGTGTTTGCTGTCCTGACTTCAAAATCGTTCTGAGTTAGAAAATCAGATATGATGCCACAGAGTTCGATATCATCATCTACCAATAAAATGTTTATATTCATGTGGGTGCCTTAAATGTTTCAGTGTAATTGTACGCTTTAATTTTAATTTTTTTATAGGATGTTTGAAGGTTATTTGGGACGTTTAATTACCAGTCATTTTTGGGAAAAATAATTTGATAGTTGTTCCATCTCCTAGTTCAGATTCTATCTTAATTTCTCCCTTTAGTAATTTGGTAAATTCATGGACTATATACAATCCCAGGTGAAATCCCTTTTCCTTTCCTTTTTCTTTTTTAACTTGATCGAATGGTTGAAAAATCTTTTTTATTTTTTCTTTATCTATGCCTCCTGCTCGATCTTTAATTAAAATTATAATTTTCTCTTTTTTTTGCCGAAGTATTTGGTTCACATCAATCCAAATTTGTCCCTCATTATGGGAAAATTTGGCTGCGTTGTGGACGATATTCAGAATAATCTCTTGAAATATAATAGGATCAGCATTAATAATTAAATCGGGAGGGCAATTGAAATGTAGTTGCAGTTGTTTCTGGGCGAAAATACTCTGGAGATTTTGTAAGACTTCCTCTATTTCGCTCCTAATGGAAGTGGGTTGAAGTTGAATGGATAATTTTCCTTTTTCCATATCAGCTAAGGTGAGGAGGCTTTGTATTAATCGTTGTAGTCGATAGATCTGTTGCTGGATATCTGATAATGGCCTATCTCGTAGAATTTGATCTGTCGAGATTGTACCTTGCAAATTACGGAGTTTCCATAACATGGTATTTAATGGTGCTCTGAGATCGTGGGCCACTTCCGATACTAAAAGACTTTTCCATTCACTCAGTTTCTGAGCCTGTTCTTTTTCAATATTTGCACGAATGGCTAATTGCATATTGATGATAGTATCTCTTTTGTCACGGGCGGCTTTGGCCATCGCTAACGCCAACTCCAAATCCTCCTTCCAAAACTTGGTTTCAGCTTTCTTCTTGGAAAGAAACCATAAAAAGGAATTACCCATTGGTATCAAAACAACCCATATGACGGGTATCCTTAAAGTTGGGAGTCTGGCGTAGGATTCAACCTTTTCAGGTATTTGTGAATTAATAACCAATTCTTCATTTACCACCAGACCAACAAAATTCAAATTTTCTTTCAGTATATTATCAATTGGTTTCCCCGATGGAAAAATAATCCACTCTCCATCTGTTTTTGCCAAAAACATGGATCTCTTAAGGGGAACTGAAGCCTGAAAATGATGACTTAACTGGGCAATGATTTCCTTTTCATTTTGACATTTTTCTAAATCCTGTCTAAAAACCTGTAGAATCTTAAATCTGTGATAACTTATTCGGAAAAATTTTATATCGACATAGTGTTGGATTTTAGTTTTGAAAGGATTAAATAATAAGGCCACAATCAACGCAGCAAATATGGATAGGAATGGTGATTGGAAGGAAAATTGATGATAAATAAGCAGCGAAAGACCCCCTACACTCAATAGATAAATAATCCCTAGAATAAAGATAACGGCCGTATATACCAGACTTCGGGAGAGAACAATTTCAATATCAAAGAGTCTGTGACGTAGAATGGCGATAGTCATACTGATGGGGATAAATATCAGGAAAATCACGAAAATCCATTCCGGGATAAAAGGGGAAAATCCAAAAATTTGGGGGAGATTCCAGAGAAAGATATATGGAAAGCTTCCCCAGAAAATGCCCCATAATATCCATTGAACCTTGCGTCGATTGATTGGGTTTGGTGCCCGGAAGAGATTTCGAACGAGAATGAAAAGAAATAATATAAAAGTGGAGAAGATAAATACTCGGAACAACCTGTAAAATAAATAATAGTAATGAATATGCTGGGAATGAAATTCTTGATATTTTCGAAAAAACAGGACAATTAATAAAAAAGAAAATAGACTACCGACAATCTGTAAGGAGAATTTTACCTTTTTTAAACCATGCTGAGAAATGGTAAGTTGTGGAAATTGATAACTGAAAAACAGTATTGTAAGAAAAGCTTGCGGGTAGCATAAAAAATAAATAACCACCAGTGGGATTGAGATAATTTCCGGCAACATGATTCCTGGCCACCCCAGGGCAATGATAATACCAAAAAATATTGCCGAGAGGGCATAGTATCGATCAGCATCTGATTTACTTCCTCGCCATACCAAAGCTGATATAATGAAAAAACTTAAAGTAATAAAGCCATTGATAAGTAAAAACCAGATATCATTTTTAGGAATTAACTGAATTGGAAAAACTTGCTTGTTGGAAAGTTCAATTATTACAACAGATCCAATTTTTCTGGATTCGATAACCTCATTTAATTCACGGAGATTATCAACCGGTATATTATTGATCTGTTTTATTACTGAACCGCTCAGCAGGTTCTTTTTTTTATCTCTAATCTCATTTGTAATTACCAATTTTTGTTCAATATCCTTTACCCTGAAGGGTAAAGCTGGTCTCAGGGATAAATTAAACAGACCTAGTCCACAGATAAGAATGGAGACAATGATGATCCAGAGATAATGCCTTGCCAACCAATGCATTATACTATCCGCTAATTTCAATTTAATTTAAAGTAATCTCTGCTATTGTACAAGGTTTTAAAGGGGAAAATTGGCTTTACTGATAATTGAAGATGAGGAACTAAATAAAAAAAAGTATACTATCCGGGCGGCCATTGCATTTGTCGTCCACCCAGTAAATGAAGATGGACATGATATACTGCTTGTCCACCTTCTCTTCCATTATTTAATACCAAACGATATCCCCTGTTATTTAATCCCATTATTTCAGCTTGCTGTTTAGCGATAAAAATTAGCCTTCCAATCAGCTGTTCATCCTTTTCATTCATCTCGTTAATGTGGGAAATATGTCTCTTCGGAATAGTAAGGAAATGGATTGGTGCCTGAGGATGGATGTCATGAAATGCTATGACTTGATCGTCTTCATAGATGATTTTTGCAGGCAATTCATGTGCGATTATCTTACAAAAAATGCAATTTGCAGACATACTTTTTACCTACCAATGTGTTACTTCTCTGAAAATCATTTTATAATATTTATGATTAGTGCTTTAGTTCCGAAAATATTTTTAGTAACATATTATTTATATTATATTTAGTAAAACTGTCCCGCACTCAAATGAAATAAATTTGAGTGTGGGATGACCGCGTCTTTTTATCCTCGAATTACCTGACATCAACAGGAATGACTTTTAAATCATTTTTTTTAGGAGTAAAGTAAACAACCCTATAATATTTTTCTAATGGGATCTAAAATCAGTTCATTTGAATGATTATTAATTTAACTATCCTTGTAAGTAATTCTTTCAGTTAATTCAAGTTGTTTTTAAAAGTATCAGTATTTCGAAGGTTTTTTGAGCTTTTTTAGTAATAAATTTCCATGTTAATCAGGATTATCATTGTTATATATTTTCATTTATGTAAGATGAGTTTTAAGTAATAGTTTTAATTGTGAAACTGCAACTACAGCTGCCGTTTCGGTTCGTAAAATGGTATTACCAAGATGAAGACTTTTAAAAGTATTTTTGTAAGCCAGTTGTATTTCAGAAGAATGGAATCCCCCTTCAGGACCGATCATTATCTGTAATAATTCAGGAGAAGATATTTGTTTTTGAATAGTGGTAGTAAAAGATTCGTCGAAACTGGCAATGATTTTAATTCCTTTAGCTGCTTGAATCCAGTCTTTGATATCGACCATGATAGATATTTTCGGTAAATGGTACTGGTTTGATTGTTTAATGGCACTTATAGCTATCTTATTAAGGTGATCTAGCTTCAAGGTGTAGGGAGAATTATATTGACACTTAAGTGGTATTATTTTTTTTACTCCTAATTCGGTTAATTTCTCTACTGCCCAGTCCATCCGTTTGGGTTTAATCACAGCCATTGCCACTTCAATCTCATTTTCTGCCGGGAACTGAATCTTCTGATAGCTCTGGACATAGATTTGAGTGTAACGGTCGGTTATGTGATGGATAATACCCTGAATGCGGTGTCCTCTACCATCTGTCAAAG
>Ga0209635_10002692_pt1 | contig 13704 bp, 14 predicted proteins | sample DeeMarSWOR230_32_FD_187463 | JGI IMG/M metagenome (GOLD analysis project Ga0209635, IMG submission 187463) | Marine sediment microbial communities from White Oak River estuary, North Carolina - WOR-2-30_32 (SPAdes) (version 2) | ecosystem: Environmental > Aquatic > Marine > Intertidal zone >...
CTTGCTCCTTTTTAGTATCTTTAATGTGCCTGGTGTGAATAAATTACTACATAAGGAACTTAGAATCTTCTTGAGTATAATGTTTTTCACGGTGTTTTCGTATCTTTTCGTATTTAACTCTTTCACATATTTCCATAATTTTTCTTTGTTGAATGTCGTGCCTTTTTTTGCAGTTTCGGGAGTTTTATTAATATACATTGTTTTTTATGGTTTCTCGTATATATTTGCGAGGGTGGCTAGGATCAAGTCAGGAATGTTTACTAACCTGTTTGCTGGCCTCGCCTTTAACGGTTTCATGTTTTATTATGCTATCGCGCTTTTCAAACTGTGTTCCAGGATAATTCCTTTTCGAATACGATGGTAATGAGATAATGTCGGAAGGGAAACTATAGAATTTATTTGCTGAGGAAGTCGAGGATGAGGCGGGCGGCGCGAAGGCTGGCGCCCTTTTCGCCAAGAGAGGATTCGACGAGGGCGAGCTCGTCTTTCATCTGCTGTAAGCGCGCAGGGTTATTGAGGAGGTTTAAGGTTTCTTTGGCTATTTTCTCAGGTGTGGCGTTGAACTGAATGAATTCAGGCACGATCTGCTTTCCAGCTACGATGTTGACCATCCCGATGTAGGGAAGCTTGACCTGTCCGCGGTATAAGAAATAATTCAGAAGGTGCATTTTATAGATAACCACCAGGGGTCTTTCCATCAAGGCTGTTTCAAGAGTTGCCGTGCCAGAGGCAACCAGGCAGAAGTCTGCGGCATTCAGGCAATCATAAGTTTTATTTTCGATGGTGATCAGGTCCAAATCCAAGCCATGACTGAGACGATTATAGATGCTCCAGGGGATCTGCGCAGATTTTGCGATAATGAATTGGACATTGCCCATACCTTTCTGGATTATCAGGGCTGCCTTTAACATGACTGGAAGGATGTTTTTTACTTCCTGCATTCTTGAGCCTGGCAGCAGCGCAATGGTTTTTTTGGAACCCGCAAGTGCATGAGTGCGCAGGAAGGCCTCTTTTTCCGCTGTCGGCTTGATCCCATCCAGGAGCGGGTGGCCCACAAATGCAGCCTCCACACCGTATTTCTTGTAAAATGCCTCCTCAAATGGAAACAGCACAATCATCTTATCAATATATTTCTTGATGGTTTTAACCCTGCCAGGCCTGGAAGCCCAGACCTGAGGACTGGTGTAATAAAGAACCGGCAGCGATCTGTTGACTCTTTTGGCCAGTCTCAGATTAAACCCGGAGAAATCCACTAGAATCAGGGCATCCGGCCTTTCCTCTTTGATTTTCTTTAAGATGAGTTTTTGAAGGTTAAGAAAGAGGGGGAGTTTCTTCAGGACGTCAAAGAAGCCGATAACGCAGAGGTCTTTGATGTCGTAAAAAATTTGCGCCTGAGCTTCCTTCAGGTGCTCACCACCCACTGCCGACACCTTTAGACTGGGATTTATCTTTAATATTTCTCTAACCAGGCCTGCGGCATTAAGGTCACCTGAGGCTTCTCCGCAGATGAGGAGGATTTGCCTTATTTGTGCCATATCAGGTTTTGGATCTTTAAAGCCAGGGCCAAGGCGTCTCTGGCTACTACGCCGGATACCAGGGGTTCCCGGTTTTGACTTACGCACTCCAGGAACGATTCCAGCTCTTTCTGTAAGGGCTGCTCCTTTTCAATAGGCAGGTTTTCTTTCGTAATCGCAAAGCCACTCTTTTTATAAACGCACGCCTCTGCGTTCTTATAGTCCAAAGATATATAGGTATCTTTCTGGAAGATACGGATCTTGCGCATTGCCTCATCAGAGATGCGGCTAGCTGTCAGGTTGCTGACACAGCCATTCTTAAAGGTGACGCGTGCATTGGCGATATCTTCAAAGGCCGTAAGCACAGGAACACCCACGGCCTCCACCTGCTTCAGAGGAGAATCCACTAACCCTAAAATGATGTCGATGTCGTGAATCATCAGGTCCAGCACCACTCCCACATCTGTGGAGCGGTTAGAAAAGGGGCTAAGGCGATGGCATTCGATAAATTTAGGGTTTTCAATAAGTTTTCGGGTAGCGCTAAAAGCAGAATTGAACCTTTCAATATGTCCGACCTGTAAGACGAGACGGTTCTTTTGAGCTTTTTTTATCAGGGTGTCAGCCTCTTTAAGATTAACCGTAAAGGGTTTTTCCACCAGGACAGGGATGTGGTTATTTAAGAAGTCAGCCGCAATCCGAAAATGGGAGCTTGTGGGAGTGGCAATACTGACTGCATCCACTTTGCCAAAAAACTGGCGATAATCAGAGAGTCCAGGAACACCCAGGCGTTGGCTTATCTCAAGGAGGCGCTCCTGCCGGGTATCACAGACACCTACCAGTTCACAGTTCTCCAGTTCTCCGTACACCTTGGCATGAATACTACCTAAATGGCCCACCCCGACCACAGCAACCCGTATCTTCTTCATGGTAGAATCATAGCAAATAGACTCACTCTTTTCAACTGAAATCTTTGGGAGTACGAGCCATCTGGGAATTTCTCAAATAAACGCAAAAAAATGTTGCTTGTAGCCAAAAGATGTGCTAAACTAACTTTCCTTTAGAAAGGAACGAAACATGCGCGATTATTTAAGGTTACTAAAGTTTGCCAGGCCTTATTTAGGCACCTTTTTGCTTGCAGCCATATTTATGGGCCTTTCTGCCATTTTTGACGGAGCCACTCTCACTATGATTGTGCCCTTAGCAGATAAGGTGCTCACCAACAAAAAAATCATTATTCCGTCCAAAATCCCGCCTTTTTTGGCTGATTTTATTGATAAAATAAACAATATGGCTCCGGAAATACTTTTGAAATATATGGCCATCAGCATTGTGGCGCTCTTTTTGGTAAAAGGCATTGTTGGTTTCTTTCAGTCTTATCTTATGTCCAAAATAGGCCAGGCAGTGGTAAGGGACATCCGCTCCAAACTTTATGCCAAACTTCAGAGTCTCTCCTTAGACTACTTTACCCAGAAGCGCGGGGGAGAGCTTATGTCGCGCATCACCAATGACGTCAAATTGGTGGAGAATGCTGTTTCCTATGGGGCCACGGATATAATCTATCAGATGCTCCAGGTGATTGTTTACACGTTCTTGACCTTCTTCATCTATTTTAAGTTGGCTTTGGTGTCTTTTGTGCTCCTTCCGCTGATAGGTTTTCCGATTATCAAGGTGGGCCGCATCTTAAGGAAACTTTCCAAAAGAGCCCAGGAAAAGATGGCGGATATCAACTCCCTGCTTTACGAAACGATTATTGGCGTCAGGATCGTCAAGGCCTTTAACATGGAGTCTTACGAGATTGATAAGTTTAACACCGCAAACCGGGATTTTTACAAGATTGTCATGAAAGCCATCAGACGCGTGTTGTTCTTAAGCCCCATGATAGAGTTTGTGGGATGTGTCGCAGGGATCCTGGTTTTTGTCTGGGGAGGTAAGGAGGTCATTGCCGGAAAGGTTTCTTTCGGGGTTTTCGGGCTTTTTCTGGGCGCTCTTCTTTCTCTCATCCGGCCTTTTAAGAAATTAAGCCAGGTGAATTCGCTCAATCAGCAGGCGGTGGCGGCAAGCCTGCGCATCTATGAAGTGCTTGATACCAAGCCAACCGTTGTCGAAATCTTAAGGCCTGATCGATTGTCCGATTTTAGAGACAGTATCGTCTTTGAGGATGTGTGGTTCAGTTACGGCCTTCAGCCGGTGCTCAAGGGCATCAACTTAGAGGTCAAGAAAGGGACCGTGTTGGCTATTGTGGGTCGTTCTGGTACGGGAAAAACCACACTGGTTGACCTGATCCCCCGTTTCTATGACCCGGTGAAGGGAAGGATTCTCATTGACGATATCGATATAAAAGATTACAGTCTGAAGTCATTGCGTCAGCAGATCGGGATTGTTACGCAGGAGACCATCCTTTTCAACGACACCATCAAGGCCAATATTTCCTATGGCTATGCCAGGGCCAGCGAAAAAGAGATCGAGGAGGCAGCAATTAAGGCCCATGCCTACGATTTTATCAAAAGATTGCCTGATGGTTATGATACCGTCATCGGGGATAGAGGGATAAAGCTCTCCGGAGGAGAGCGGCAGAGGCTGGCCATAGCGCGCGCCTTGCTGAAAAATCCGCCCATTCTGATTCTGGATGAAGCGACATCCCAGTTAGATACCGAGGCTGAACGCGTGGTTCAGGAAGCCCTGGACAAACTCATGGAAGGGCGAACCGTGTTTGTGATCGCGCACCGGCTTTCTACGGTCAGGCTTGCCCATAGAATCATTGTCCTGGAAAAAGGCCTGATTATAGAAGAAGGCACCCACATGCAGCTTCTGGCCAAGGAAGGTTTATACAAGCATCTCTACCAGTTGCAGGAACTCTAACTAACTAGTTGCATCTAAAGCATTCGCGCAGGGGTTTACGGCCATGATTGCGTATTCGCCAGTTCAAGTGCTCATGAAAGAAGGGAGAGTAAAAAAGTGGCATCGGAATTGATAAAGAAGCTTTTAGAGGCAGGGGTTCATTTTGGGCATCAGAAGAAACGCTGGAATCCTAAAATGAAAAAATTTATTTTCGGGGAGAGAAGCGGCATCTACATCATCGATCTAGAAAAGACGGAAACCTGTATTGATGCCGCGCGCGATTTTTTGCTGGATCTGGCCTCTAAGGGCGAATATGTCCTTTTTGTGGGGACAAAAAAACAGGCACAAGAGGTGATGCTGCAGGAGGCGATACGCTCGGGCATGTACTATGTGACGGAGCGCTGGCCAGGAGGCCTGTTGACGAACTTCTCCACCATCAAGAAAAGCATCAACCGCCTTAAAGAAATTGAGACCATGAGAACAGATGGCACCTTCAGCAAGCTCACCAAAAAAGAGGTGGCTGGGCTGGAAAAAGAACTGTTTAAATTAAACAAGAATTTTGCCGGAATCGTCAAGATGGAGCGCCTGCCCAAGGCGATGTTTGTCATTGACACGAAAAAAGAAGAGACGGCGGTCAGGGAGGCCAACAGGCTATCTATACCTATCGTAGGTCTAATTGACACCAATTCGGATCCCGATTTAATCCAATATCCTATTCCGGGCAATGATGATGCCACGAAATCCATCCGGGTCATTGCGACTCTTATGAGCGATGCCATCATCGAAGGCAGGAAGAAATTCCTTTCCTACCTGTCTCAGGAAGGTGTTGCCATGAAGAAAGAGGAGGCGCAGGCTGAGGAAGCGGTCGTGCTTCCTGAAGAGGAATCAGAGATCGAAGAGATCGAGGAGATCGTTGAGACCAAGGAGTCGGATGAGGAGGAAGCCAAACCCGCGAAAAAGGTCCGTACGAAAAAAGCACCGGATGAGAAACCAAAAGTCAGAAAGAGGGTATAGCCAAGATGGAAGTCCCAGTGGATTTGATCAAAGAATTAAGAGAGATGACCTCTGCCAGCATCGCGCAGTGCAAGAAAGCACTGGTTGAATCCAAGGGAAATATTAAAAAAGCAGCCGAACTACTGCGTAAACGCGGGCTTGAGATTGCGCTCAAGTCAGGCAGCTCTGGAGTTCCCCGGGAAGGCAGGATTGAATCTTACGTCCATTTGGGCCATAAGATCGGCGTTTTGCTGGAAGTGAACTGTGATACGGACTTTGTGGCCAGGAATGAAGATTTTATTCAGTTCAGCAAGGATATCTCTATGCAGATAGCCGCCTGCAACCCTTCCTTTTTAAAAAAGGAGGATGTTCCTGCTGCGAAACTCAAGGGTGAAAAGAATAAAGAAGAATTCTACAAGAGTCAGTGTCTGCTGGAACAGCCCTTTGTCAAAGACCCCAGCATCACGGTCAAAGATTATTTAGGTAGCCTCGTGGCGAAGCTAAGTGAAAATATCTCCATCCGAAGGTTCGTGCGCTACAAGATCGGTGAATGATGCCTGCGAAATCCGTTTACAAAAGAATCGTACTTAAGTTAAGCGGGGAAGCCCTGCAGGGACAGAAGCCCCATGGTATCGATGATTCTGTGCTTTTTTCTATTGCCAGACAGATAAAAGAAATCTGCCAGTTGAAGGTGGAGGTCACGCTGGTTCTTGGCGGAGGCAATATCTTCAGGGGCCAGGAGAACATAGGCTCCCGGGGATTGGATATGGATAGGTCTGTGGCAGACCACATGGGGATGCTCGCAACGGTCATTAATGGTCTGGCCTTACAGAATGCCTTGGAGAAGTTGGGTGTTGCGACAAGGGTCTTGACGGCTATAGAGATGGAACGTGTGGCAGAGCCTTACATCCGAAGAAGGGCGATTAGGCATCTGGAAAAGGGGCGCGTGGTCATATTCGTAGCCGGCACAGGCAACCCCTATTTTACGACGGATACGGCAGCAGCCCTTCGCGCGATGGAGATCAAGGCCGATGCGATCCTTAAGGCCACTAAGGTTGACGGCGTCTATTCCGCTGACCCCCTCAAGGTTAAGACTGCAAAGAAATTCAGCCGATTAAGATATATCGATGTCTTGAAAAAGGGCCTGAAGGTCATGGATGCCACCGCCATCAGCCTTTGCATGGATCATCGATTACCCATCATAGTTTTTAATCTGAATAAAAAAGGCAATATCAGGCGCGTGGTCTTAGGAGAAAAGATCGGTACGGTTGTGGATGAGGCAGGAGGCAAGCCATGACGACCAAAGAGATTATACGCAATACCGAAGACAAAATGAAAAAGGCGCTGGAGTCGGTGACGCGGGAGTTCTCGGAGATCAGAACCGGTCGTGCCAGTCCGCATCTGGTAGAAGGCCTGCATATCAATTATTATGGGACTCCAACCCTGCTTAAGCAACTCGCTTCTATTTCAGCTACGGATGCGCATCTTATCGTCATCCAGCCGTGGGATATCAGTTGCGTGACTGAGATCGAGAAGGCCATATTGAAGTCTAATCTGGGGATCACGCCCTCCAATGACGGCAAGGTCATCAGGCTCACTTTTCCACCTTTATCCAAGGACAGAAGGCAGGAACTGGTCAGGGTCGTCCACCGAATGGCTGAAGAGGGCAAGGTTTCGTTACGCACCATCAGGCGCGATGCCAAGGAATCTTTAGAGAAATTGGAGAAAGACAAGGTAATCGCCGAGGACGATAAATTCCGCGGGATCGATGAGTTACAGAAGGTCGTGGATAGGTATATCGCCAAGATCGACGAAATCTTAAAGATAAAAGAGAAAGAGATATTAGAATTCTAGAATTATGCGGAACTTAAATCCTAAACTCGAAATTCTAAACTCTAAATAAACACAAAACCCAAAACTCAAATGTCCAAAACTTACGGGTTTTTAAGTTTTGAATTTAGGATTTTGAGTTTGTTTAGGATTTAGAGTTTAGTGTTTAGAGTTTTAAAATTCGATCTTTAATATTTAATATTGACTTCGGGCCTCTAGCTCATCTGGTAGAGCACCACCCTTTTAAGGTGGGTGTGCCGCGTTCGAGTCGCGGGAGGCTCACTCAAATTATCGTTCATCGTCTATCGGTTGCGCGGCTCGTTTCGTTTTACGTCTTACGTTTTACGGCCGTTTAACGTATAACGTTTGACGATTCGAGCGACGCAACCGAACAACGAATAACGAGAATTCAGCGGACGTGGCGGAATTGGCAGACGCGTATGGCTTAGGACCATATGGGGCAACCCTTGGGGGTTCAATTCCCTCCGTCCGCATATGACTTACATAAAAGCTATTCAGTCATGTGATGCGGCGGTAATTCAGCGGTAGAATGCCTGCTTGCCAAGCAGGATGTCACGGGTTCAAGTCCCGTCCGCCGCTTATGGGTGAGAACTTAAAATACCAGAAGATTCTTATCTCTTGAGTAGGAGTTTGAACTGGTAATTTTTTGAAAGGAGAAGTTGTATGCAGATCATGGAATTTCTATCCAAGAAAGCTATTGTGACCGACCTCAAAGCCACAAAAAAAGAGGATGTGATTAAAGAGCTGGTGGATGCGCTTATCAATTCAGGAGAGATTGAAAAGCGCTACCGCAATAAACTGATTGATGCCCTGATGACAAGGGAGTCTCTGGGTTCAACCGCTATCGGTCAGGGGATAGCGATCCCTCATGCCAAATCGGATTGCGTCCAAAAGCTTGTAGCCGCCTTCGGTCTTTCTAAGAAGGGAGTCAATTTTGATTCTCTCGACGGAGAACAGGCCTACATCTTCTTTTTGTTAGTGGCGCCCCAGGATTCCGCCGGCCCGCACCTTAAGGCGCTAGCGCGCATCTCGCGGCTTCTTAAAGATAAATATTTCCGAGATACGTTACGCTCCTGTACCGACGAAAAATCTATCATAAAGATTATCAGCCAGGAAGACGAGAAAAAGACGATTGCCTAACAGCGGTTCCCCATAATTTCATGAACCCTAAATTTAAAACGATCTTTAAATGGTTATACCCGGGTATCGGCATTAAGCGTTGGATCGGCCTGAGTGCCTCCGGAGTCATTCTGGTGATTATCGGGACGGCACACCTGCGTAACGAAGATTTTTGGCTGATTCAGATCCTCGATGCCACAATCGTTTTCTCTGGAATCATTATTCTCATATTAGGCATCAAGAGGATGATGCGCTCATTTATGGCGGTCTTCATTCCTACGTCGCGTGATGGGGAAATCGTTGATATTCTTTACCAGAGGAAACATTTAGGCCGCGGTCCGAGGATTGTGACTATAGGCGGCGGCACGGGACTGTCAGTGCTTCTCAGGGGCTTGAAAGAGTACTCCTCCAATATTACGGCTATTGTCACTGTCGCAGACAGTGGTGGTTCTTCGGGACGCCTGAGGCAGGAGTTTGATATCCTGCCGCCTGGAGATATCCGCAATTGTCTGGTAGCCCTTGCAGATGCACCGGCCTTGATGCGCGACTTGTTCCAGTTCCGTTTTGAGACAAGCTCCGACCTTTCGGGCCACAGCTTCGGGAATCTTTTTATCACGGTGATGACCCGCTTGACCGGGGATTTTGAAAAGGCGATCAAAGAGACCAGTAAAGTCCTGGCGTTACGAGGCCGGGTCATCCCCTCGACATTGGATAGTGTTATGCTGGTAGCCCGGCATAAAGACGGTACGACCACGGTCGGGGAGGATAAAATCCCCAAGGCACAAAGAGCCATTGACCGGCTTTCTCTAGATCCGGCCTTGCCCCAGGCAACACCGGACGCTATCAAGGCCATCCAGGAGGCCCAGATTATCATTTTCGGCCCTGGCTCACTTTACACGAGCATCATCCCTAATCTTCTCATCAAAGAAATTACCGAAGCCGTACAAGCGGCAGGGGCTCTCAAGATATATGTATGCAATGTGATGACTCAGCCGGGAGAAACGGACGGTTACAGCGCCTTTGACCATGTCAAGGCGTTCATCAGCCACAGCCGTCCGCGCGTCATCGATTATTGCATCGTCAACACAGGGGAGATTCCCCAAGAGGTCCTCAAGCGCTATGCCCAGCAGAATTCCTATATCGTCGTCAACGACAGGAGAAAGATTGAGAGTATGGGCTACAGGGTTATCGAAGATGATTTCGGGATTATCGAGGAAGAGGTCGTTCGGCATGACCCCGAGAAATTGGCCAAGGTGATTCTGGGTCTTCTGGAAGAGGTGTAGTCTATGCCTAGGATAAAGAAGCAAATCATGGTAAAGAATAAGCAGGGCCTGCATGCGCGTCCCGCCGCCCTGTTTGTGCAGGTGGCGAATAAATTTGATTCCCGCATAACGGTTAGTCGCAATCATGAGGAGGTCAACGGAAAGTCTATTATGGGGATTCTCATGTTAGGTGTTGAGGCCAATACCCCCATTATGATTGAGGTAGATGGCCCCGATGCACAACGCGCCTTAAGCGAATTGGAAAATATCGTTTCCAGCGAGAAAGAAAAATGATAGAGCTTAAAGGAATAGCTGCGGCACCTGGAATCAGCATAGGGCCAGCCCACAAAATGGGCAAGGAAGAGTACATCGTTCCTAAAAAAGAAATTCTCGAAGAAGAGATTCCTCTGCAGATCCAGCTCTTTGAGGAGGCCCTGATCAAGACGAGAAAAGAGATCATTGAGCTGCAGAGGAGAATCGGAAGTGAGATGGGACAGGAGGAGGCCCAGATCTTTGATGCCCACCTTCTGGTTCTGGAAGACCGTATGCTGATCGAGGAAGTCATCGCGCGCCTTAAAAAGGAAAAAATCTGCGCCGCCTATATTTTCTCGGGTGTCTTGAAGAAATACATCGATGTCTTTTCCAAAATAGAAGATGAGTATCTCAAGGAACGCATTGCCGATATCAATGACGTTGGCAAAAGGGTGCTGCGCCATCTTTTGGGCGCTGAGGCCAGGGGGATAGGAAGCTTAACAGAAAGAGTTGTGCTGGTGGCGCATGATCTGTCTCCTTCGGATACGGCTGCCATGCATAAAGAGAATGTCTTTGCATTTGTCACCGATATCGGCGGCAAGACCTCCCATACGGCCATTATGGCTAAGTCCCTTGAGATCCCGGCGGTAGTCGGCGTTGAAGAGGCAACCTCAAAGATCAAGGCAGGAGACCTCTTGATTGTCGATGGTAGCATGGGTGTCGTCATCGTCAACCCCGATGAAGAAACCCTGGTAACTTATCATCAGGAAAGCGAACGCCTCAAGGGTGTTGCCGAAAAATTTTTATTAGTCAAGGATTTGGACGCGGTTACCCTGGACCATAAGAGGGTGGAGATCTTTGCCAATATTGAATTTCCGGATGAGGTCCCATCGGTCAAACTGCACGGTGGCCAGGGCATTGGGCTCTACCGTACGGAATTCTTCTATATGAACAGAAAAGACCTGCCTACGGAGGAGGAACATTTCCAGGCCTATAAATTCGTGGCAGAAGAGATGAATCCACATCCCGTAGTCATCCGCACCCTGGATTTAGGAGGAGATAAATTTTTATCTCAATTTGAGATACCACGCGACATGCAGCCTTTCCTGGGTTGGCGGGCCATTCGGTTTTGTCTGGCCAGGCCTGATATATTTAAACTGCAGCTGCGCGCGATCCTTCGGGCCTCTGTCCACGGAAACCTTAAACTCATGTATCCCATGATTTCCGGCCTAGAAGAATTACGACAGGCCAATACGATTCTTGAAGAGGCCAAGGAGGAGTTACGCAGGAGCCAGGTGACTTTTGATGAGAATATTCAGGCTGGCGCGATGATCGAGGTACCCTCGGCGGCCATGACTACTGATATCCTGGCGCAGGAAGCCGACTTTTTCAGTATAGGGACCAATGACCTCATTCAGTATTCTCTGGCGGTTGACCGCGTCAATGAAAAAGTGGCTTACTTGTATGAACCTGCCCATCCTGCGGTGTTGCGGCTTATCAAGAATATCATTGAGGCGGCGCATAGCGCAAACATCAAAGTGGGTATGTGCGGAGAAATGGCGGGAGAGCCGAGTTTCGCCCTTATCCTTCTGGGTTTAGGTCTTGACGAATTCAGTATGCCACCGCAGGTGATCCCTGAGTTGAAATACATCATTCGTGCGGTAACGCTGAAACAGGCGCAGGAGTTCGCCTTAACGGCCCTGAGGCTTTCCACAGGAAAAGAGGTAGAGGAATTTAGCCAGGTAAAATTAAGGGAGATCCTAAAATAAAATGAAGATGGGTCTGTCTCAAAAAAATATAAAGAAATTAGATAAATCCGGCATGTTAGAGTTGTTGCTGGATTTTCCGGACCAATGCCGCGCGGCCCAGATTTTAGCCCAGAAGGCCACCCTTCTTTTTGAAAAAAGGGATTTTACAAAAATCGTTTTTGCCGGTATGGGAGGTTCTGCTATTGGAGCTGATCTCATCAGGAGCTATCTTTACTTTGAAAGCAAGATTCCTATCGTGGTCCTGCGCGAATATCGGCTACCGGCCTATGTGGATGAAGCGACACTTGTCATCGTCTCAAGTTACTCCGGCAATACAGAAGAGACATTGAGCGCCTACAGAGAGGCTCAAGAAAAGAAGGCGACGCTCCTGGCGGTTTCTTCCGGAGGCATGCTTAAGGATTTTGCCTCTAGGGACAAGGTGACATTTGTCGAGATGCCTGGGAATCTGCCTCCGCGTTGTTCCTTGGGGTATTTAAGCATCATTCCGTTATGCCTGTTGGCGCGATGTGGTCTTGCCCCGGAGCCAAGTGGGGCTATCCACCAGATGGTAAAAACCCTTGAGGATTTAAGGAATCATAACTTGAATCCAGGCATTGGACAAAAAGATAATATTGCAAAGAGCATAGCCCTCAAACTTTATAACAAGCTTTCGTTTATCTATTCGAGTTCCCTGTCTTTTGACGTTTGTGCAATACGCATGAGGGGCCAGATCGCCGAAAATTCAAAGGCATTAAGTTCAAGCCACGTCTTTCCTGAGATGAATCACAATGAGATTGTGGGTTGGGATAATCCAAAAAAACTATTTAAGAATTTCGTAGCTGTGATACTGCGCGATAAAGGAATGCATCCGCGCGTGGCCATGCGCATGGATATCACCGCTGACCTGATAAGAAAAGAAGGTGTTGAGGTTATTGAGATCTGGTCGTCAGGGGAGGGTCTATTGAGCCGCATCTTTTCTCTGATTTATATTGGAGATTTTGTGTCCTTGTATCTGGCCATCCTTTACGGCATAGACCCTACACCCGTTGATAGGGTGACATATTTAAAGGAACAATTAGCAAAAAATAACGAAACGCAATGGATAAATCCCAATTTCCAAATCCCAAATCCCAAATAAATCCCAAATCCCAATATCCAAAATTTGCCTGTTTGGAGTTCGGAAAATTGGAATTTGGAGCTTATTTGGAATTTGGTGCTTGTAATTTGGAATTTATGTTTACATGAAGGCATTGATACTGGCGGCGGGTTACGCTACCCGCCTTTATCCCTTAACAAAGTATTATCCTAAGTCTTTATTGACGGTCAAGCAGAGGGCCATCATTGATTATATTATCGATAAGCTTCAGGTTCTTGATGCGGTTGACGAGATCATCATTGTCACAAACAGTAAATTTATATCACAGTTTAGAAAGTGGCTCAATAGCCGAATCATAGGGAAGCGGATTAGTCTCATCGACGATTTAACGAAAGATAATGCCTCCCGGCTGGGTGCCATCGGTGACATGGATTTTGTCATCCGCAAGAAAGATTTACGAGACGATCTGCTGGTTATCGGAGGGGATAATCTGTTTGAAGATGAGCTACATGGATTTTTGCGGTTTGTCGAAACGCACAAAAATAATCCTGTGATCGGCGTCCATCAGCTAAAGGATAAGGCCCACGCCAGTAAGTACGGGGTCTTAAAAATTGATAAGAAAAATAAAGTCATTGATTTCCAGGAGAAACCCCCCAGGCCACAATCCAGACTGGTGGCGATGTGCCTGTATTGTTTTCCCAAAGGCAAACTTGGGCTGGTTAGAAAATACATGAGGATAAAGACGAGAAAAAAAGCAGATGCCGTCGGGTCGTACATCAATTGGTTATCCAGGAAGGTTGATACTTTTGCGTATGTCTTTCATGGCCGCTGGTATGATATCGGAGACCATAAGTTTTATGCCGCAGCCAAAGATGATTTTTAATAAGGAGGATACATGGCAACACGCAAATATCTTTTTACTTCTGAGTCGGTAGGCGAGGGGCATCCAGATAAGGTATGCGACCAAATATCGGATGCCGTTCTCGATGATATTTTACAGAGAGACGATTATCCTGATATGGCGAGGGTTG